>Ga0208457_1000654_pt1 | contig 31295 bp, 36 predicted proteins | sample June2015DPH_10_1_FD_185513 | JGI IMG/M metagenome (GOLD analysis project Ga0208457, IMG submission 185513) | Peatland microbial communities from SPRUCE experiment site at the Marcell Experimental Forest, Minnesota, USA - June2015DPH_10_150... | ecosystem: Environmental > Terrestrial > Soil >... | reverse complement strand
TAAATGTCTAGAACAGAACTTGATATTAGTCAGGTAAACGGATTAACAACTGATTTAGCTAATATTGAAATAGAAATAGCTAATATTGGTAATGGGGCTTCTGGTTACTCTGGTTATTCTGGAGCTATTCCTTATAGATGGCCTACTGGCGCAACTCTTGTAGCATCTGCACCATTAGTTTCTATGTTAACTGCTTCTCCTGGATCATAAATAAAAGAAACTAAAGGAAGTAACGAATGAAACCAAAATATTCAATAGTGATTGGAACATACAATCATCTTCATGATGCTCTTATTCCTTGCATCGAATCTATTAAAAAGAAAACAAATCTAGAAGACAAAGAAGTTATCATTGTTGCTAATGGTTGCAATGAAGATACTAGAGACTATGTTAAGTCTTTAGGCAAACCTTTTGAACTAGTATGGTATAACTATCCTCTTGGATTTCCTGGTGCATATAACGTAGGAATGGAACATGCTGAAGGAGAATATATTATTCTTCTTAACAACGATATTATTCTTTTGGATACTCAAGAAACAGATGATTGGATAAAAGTTCTTGAATATCCTTTCTTCACTAAACCAAATGTCGGAATAACAGGACCATCAAAATTTAGTTGGCAATGTGGAAACACAACTCGATATGCTATTGGTTTCTGGTGTGCAATGATTCATCGAAAAGTCATTGAGGATATAGGATTGCTTGATGAAATTTTTAGTCCAGGCATGGGAGAAGATGGAGATTATTGTATTCGTGCTGAAGAAGCTGGATATAAATTGATTCAGGTTCCGTTAGAAGGAGATGATGAATTTGGTACAGGAATCAGTAATCATTATTTTATGATTTGGCACAAAGGAAATGGAACCTTTGACGATTGTAGAGATGATAAAAATGAAGTCATAGAACGAAACAACAAGATACTTTTAGCCAAATATGGAGAGTATAAATAAAAGAAACGAATGAGGAGTAAACGAATGAAAATCTCAGTAATAATTCCTACCTATAACCATCTAGAAGATTGTCTCAAACCTTGCATCGATTCAATACTAAAATATACAAGCTGTGCAGCTATGCTTGATATGGAAATAATCATATCTGCAAATGGTTGTACTGATGGAACAAAAGAATATCTGGAAAGTCTTACGGATTCTCAGTTTCGTTATGTTTGGTCTGACGAATCGTTAGGATATACCAAAGCATTGAATGAAGGTATAAAAATATCTACAGGCGAATTTCTTATATATCTAAATAACGATACTGAATTTCTGCCTCAAGAATTAGATACTTGGATAAATCAACTATTGAAACCTTTCGATGATCCTAAAGTAGGAGCATCGGGTCCGTTAATTCTGTATGATAGATATGCAGATGTTCAAACACTTATCTTTTTCTGTGCTATGGTTCGTAGATCGTTACTTGATGTCATTGGTCTTCCTGATGAAATCTATAGTCCCGGTGGTGGAGAAGATATAGATTTTTGTGCAAAAGCTCAACTAGCAGGATATAAAATTGTTCAAGTTCCTGAAGGTATTGATCTTACATTTACATATACTAATGTTGGAGCATTTCCTATCTGGCATAAAGACAATCAAACTTTTAAAGATATTCCTGAATATACAAACTGGATTGTCAAACGAAATGGTTTGCTTAATGCCAAAAGATATAATAAACATATCAAACTAAACTTAGGTTCTGGTGGAATACATATTCCAGGATACCTAAGTGTAGATAATTTTGATCCACGTACTCATATACTCATGGACGCAACTAAGCTTGATTTTGAAGACAACACCGTTGAAGAGATCATAGCTTCCCATTTGTTCGAGCATATAAGCCCCTATAAGGCAGTTGATACCTTGAAGGAATGGTTACGTGTGCTTAAACCAGGATGTAAGCTTATAATGGAAATGCCGGACTTTGAAGCTTTATGTCATGCATTCATTATTGCTTCCAAAGGTGAACGTTATGGTATCTTGAATGCAGTTTATGGTACTATCAATACTTCTGAAGTAGGAAAAACAACAGACATTCCTTCTCCGCATCTTTGGGGATGGTATCCTGAAATGTTGTTCGATCATATTATGTGGGCCGGATTTGAAAATGTTCAATTTATGAAAGAACAAATTCCTCATCCTGGTCATAACTTTAGAGTAGAAGCAACTAAACCTTCAACATTATCATTGACCTTTCCTGGAATTGATGTAGAAGATTTGAAACGTCAAGATTCATATACATTCGATGAAATCTTTAAAGATAATTCATATGGTATTACCAAAGAAGATATTGCAGGGAAAAGAGTATTAGATATTGGTGCTAATATAGGATTGTTTACTTCTCTATGTGCTAGTTATGGAGCTACAAAAATTGTTTCAGTAGAAGCTTGTCCTGAAGTTTATCAAGGATTGATACACAATACTAAAAATTTACCACAAGCTTTACCTTTGAATTGGGCAGTATATAATACTTCTGGTGAAACGGTCAAAATTAAAAATGAAAACGTTGCTTCTTGTATATCAGACGAAGGAAGTGAAGTAGAAACTGTCACTATTAACGATCTACTAAAACTATTTCCTGCTGATGATAAAGATATGTTTCTTAAAATAGATTGTGAAGGATCAGAATATCCTATTCTATTGAGTACTACTAAAAGAGATATAAGAAGATTCAAAACAGTTGTTATGGAAGTTCATTGGGAATTAAACAAACAGAAAAAATACAGAGGTAAAGATAGAATCATAAACAAAATGACTTCATTTGGATTTGAACTGGTTTATACTAATCAAATGTTCGGTGGAGAACCTAGAGAACGTATGCCAGTTGAAATAGAAAGATGGGAACGTATATGAGTGTATTAGCATCTATATCTACTAGAGGAAGATACGACACTACTCTTCCTCTAGCTATTCAATCTATTATACATCAAACTCATTCACCAGATAAACTTGTACTCTTTGATGATAATGATAATCCTATCAATCTTACAGGGATTCCTCATTACAGATATCTGTTTCAACTTTTAGATTACAAAAAGATCAAATGGGAAGTTATTTTTGGTGCTAAGAAAGGTCAACATTACAATCATCAAATAGCTAATCGAATGGAATATGATTTTGTTTTTAGAGTTGATGATGATTGTGTTCCTGAACCAGATGTATTATCAATTCTTCTAGAAAAATTTTATGATGGTACTCCTAATGTTGGTGCTGTTGGTGGATCAATATTAACTCCTCCTATATCTAATCAACATATAGAAATAGCTTCTGGAAAAATTGAAAATATATATTCTACTCCTAACAAACAATGGTATGAGATAAAGAAACTAGAAGAAGTTGATCATCTTCATTGTTCTTTCTTATATAGAGCAGGAATAGTTGACTATGATTTGAATTTATCTAAAGTTGCTCATAGAGAAGAAACATTATTCACTTACGGTTTGAAGAAAGCAGGATATTCTATCTGGATTACTCCTTGTATTACTTGGCATTTGAGAAATCCTCAAGGTGGAATTCGAGATGGTGTGAAAGAATTGTATGATCATGATGAAAAAATCTTTCGAGAGTATCTTTCTGCTCCTTTTGCAAAAGATAAATTGATTATTCTTGATAATGGTATAGGTGATCATCTAGTATTCACAAAAGTTCTTCCAGATATCAAAGAAAAATATGAAAAAGTAACAATAGCTTGTTGTTATCCAGAACTATTTGAAGGGGAGAATTGTATTTCTATTGCACAAGCTAAGATAATTGTTGGAAATAACATGGATAATTATAATGTTTATAAATTTTGTTGGGATCATGCATGGAAAGATACATTAGAAAATGCTTTTAGAAAATTGTATCTATGAACTACCAATATATTTACCAAAGTTTAGTTGATTATCGTAAACAAAATATTCCAGAAGGATATAAAGAAAAGCATCATATTGTTCCTAAATGTATGGGAGGAACTAACGAAAAAGAAAATCTAGTTAAACTTACTGCTAGAGAACATTTTATTGCTCATCAGCTATTAGCTAAAAATTATTATAATGATTATAAACTAATTCATGCAGTATTTAGAATGTCTAATAGTAAACAATATGGAAGTAGAAAATATGCGTGGGTTCGAGAATTACAAAGTAAAGCAATGAGTGAAATTATGATAGGAAATCAACAAGCTAAAGGAAATATACCTTCAAAAGAATCAAAAAGAAAAATGTCAGAAAGTGCAAAAGGAAAAATTATTTCAGAAGAAACTAAAAGAAAAATTTCAAAAACACTGAAAAATAAACATCTTACTAAAGAACATAAAGAAAATATTTCTAAAGGCCAAATTGGAAAGAAAAAAATTCCACATACAGAAGAAACAAAGTTGAAAATTTCTGAAAGTTTAAAAGGTAAAATTTCTCCTATGAAAGATAAACATCATACGGAAGAATCTAAACAAAAAATGTCTGATAGTAGATTAGGCAAGAAACGTGGTTCATATAAAAGGATAAAATATGCTAATAGTAATTCAATGTGAAGCTAAAAAACTTAGGAATGGAAAAGAAAATGCTAAAAACTATCCGTCAAAATATTGGAAACAACTTATTTCTATGTTTCCTGTTGAATGGAATATAGTTCAAATAGGACTTGAAGGGGATACTCAGTACACTCCAGACTTTCGTAAAGGATTGTCAATGAAAGAACTATCTGTGTTAGTAAATGAATGTGAACTGTGGATATCTGTTGATAGTTTTCTTCAACATCTTGCTTGGACTCTAGGCAAACCTGGAATAGTTTTGTTTGGTGTATCAGACCCGAAAATCTTTGGACACAAAGAAAATATAAACCTATTGAAAGATAGAAAAAATCTTAGAAAGATTCAATTCGATCTATGGGAAAATGAAAAATACAATCCAAATGTGTTCGTAAAACCTCATATCATAATAAAATATATAAATAATATAAAACACAAGGAGGAATAAAATTATGGCGGCAACTTTTCATTGGTGTGAAGATAATGGTGCAGGAGTATCAGGGCATGGAACTGTACGAAGTGGATATGGTTCTGATACTAACTATCCAACGGATGTAAACTGGAAGAATGTAGATGACTGTACTGCTAATAGTGGGACTTTATTTACTGCTGCTCCTATCACAGCAGGTAATAACAGCTTTACTAAGTATCAGTATGGAAAATTTACTGGATCGTTTACTAACATTTCAACAGGTTTATGGTCTGCTAATACTTCTGGCGCATTGGCAACTGGACTTACTTTAGCTGGAACAGTAACATCAACATACGTAACACCAGCAACAACAGCAAATGCTGCACTTACAACTGATTTTACTCCAAGTGTTGCTATTGGTTCTGGTCTTGCTGTATTGTTTAGTACTACTGATCCTTCTGATGGTGCTCCTACAAGTACATTAGCTGCTCCTGGTTACACTCAGTATCTTGCTTCACAGTTACAAACAACTGGTGCTGCTGCTGCCGGAAATTGTGCCAGTATCGTTACAACTTTACAATATAATGAAAATTAATTAATGAGACTACCAAAAATCAATTCAATGATTCTAGATACTTATAAAAATAAACAATCCAATGTTTATCTTTTATTTTACAATGAACTTTTTGATTTATAAATAACTATATAGAAGCTAATAATTTAGATAACTTAGTATCTTTATGCTCAAGTTGTCATTCAAAACAAACATACATTTGAAAGGAACTAACTAATGTTAAAATATTTGTACACAGTAAGATATAACGATGGAACAGAATATAAACAGAATGCAGAAGATATATCAATAACCAATCCTGAAAAATCTTGTTTTTATGACATTAATATAGACGAAGTACGATCATTCACATTACATGGCAATGATCATCAGTTTTATGTAGAATTAAGATATGGTTCTTTTATGATAAATGGAGTTAGATTTTCTCTATATGAAGAACCACTTGAAAACCAAAAACTAAGATTAATATTTTTTAGAAAACATACTCACACATTTTCTCAAGGAATAGAAACAGATCATAAAATAGTTTATCGTTTTGGTTGGCAATTTCTAGATGATACTGGAAAAAATGTTCAAAGAGTAATAGAAATAATTTAAAAGGAGAAACACTATGCCAAAAGAACTGATACAAAAAGCTTTAGTAAATGCCCTGGATGATCAACCAAAAGATTTCTATAACAATATTGAGAAAGCTGCTTCGCTCAAGCTCAAAGGGATTATAGAAAAAGCTATCAAGGAAAAAGAGAAGAATTTGTTCATAAAAGTATAAATAAAATAAAAGTAATGTAGGAGAATATATAATGTCAAATGCTATACTTATTATTGAACAGATGGATTTTCAGTCAATGGAAAACAAAATCATTGTTGAAACCATCATGGATAAGCAAGTCAAAAACTATTGGTTAAACGGTCCACATGCTGAAGGTGGAATCGTCAATGGTAATGGTAGAACATATCCCGTACCTGTTGTTGCTAAAGAAGTAAAACGGTTGAATGAAAAAGAAATTCCTAACAACAGAATGCTAGGAGAATTATCTCACCCTAACTCTATTGATATCAACTATGAAAGAGTTTCCCACCTGACTAAAGAATTGAGAATGGAAAGCAACATAGCATTTGGTAGATCATTAGTTCTTGATACTCCAATGGGAAAGATTACTAAGAGTCTAATGGATGTTGGTGTTAAGATTTGTACATCTACTAGAGGACTTGGTACTCTTAGAGAATCTATTGTACAAAACGATTGGCGTTGGAAGTGTAATGACTTGGTTCATGATCCTTCTGCTCCTTCTGCTGTTCTAGATGCTATCTGTGAAAACCGTTTAGAATGGGTTTTAGAAGATGGTCTTCTTACAGAAAAAGAAATCAAAGAGACTGTTGCTGAAGTAAACAAGGTTATTATCGAACATCAATTCTCTGTTGAAGATCGTCAAGCTGCATTTTTGAAAATCTTTACTGATGTGTTGACTAACATAAAAAAGAAATAAATCATTGAATTTTGTTACTAATTTATAAATAATATTAAGAACTCAAAAGGAGATAAACACAATGGCTGAAATCGATAAATTGTTTGAAACTATCAACAATGATATTCTTACAGAAGACATCAAATTGCAGATGGCGGTTCTATTTGAATCACAGGTAACTGAAGCTATCAAAGCAAAAGAAGTTGAACTGGTTGAAAAGAATACTGCTGATATTACGAAGTTCAAAGAAGATATGGTAAATAAGATAGATTCTTATATTACTCATTTCTGTGAAGAATTCACAACTAACAACACTCAGGTTATTACAGAATCAGTAAAGATTAAAACTGCTGAACGTATCCTTAAGACTTTCAGTTCAATTGTAAATGACTTCAACCTTCAGTTGGATGAAAAGAAAATTGATAACGAGAAAGAATTGTCTGAAGCAAAAGCTGAAATCAATACTCTTACTTCTAGACTGATCGAATCTAAGAAAGAAGTTAAGCTTAGAGAGAAAGCAGCTATTGTAGCTGAAGCATGTATTGGTCTGAAGACTGAACTTCAAAAAGCAAAGCTTGTAGAGTTTGCTGCTAAACTTCCATTCGATGAACTGTTTGAAAAGAAACTTGGTGCTCTATCTGGAACTCTTCTTACTGAAGCTGTTACTAAAAAAGTTGAAGAAAAGCCTGAGAAGATAGTTATCAAGGAAGAAATTGAAGAAGTTCCTGAAACAAAAGCACCAGAAGAAAAGACACAAAAGACAGAATATCTCAAAAATCTGTAACAGTTTTATAAATAAAAATAAAGTACTAGTGTAATTTAAATATCAAAGGAGAACATACAATGCTTGAAAATGCCGAAACAAAATTATTGGTGGAAAAATGGTCATACCTGATGAATTCGGAAGAGGCTCTTCTGAAAGCTAAGAAAGTTAAGAATGTCGAAGCTATGGCTCAGTTGCTTGAGAATCAGGAGAAATTCACAGAAGCGCAAACTACAGTTGCTGACATTGCTCAGTATACTCCAATCCTAGTTCCTGCCGTAAGACGTATTTTCCCGAATCTTCTTGCTAATGAAATCGTAGGTGTGCAACCTCTTAGTGGTCCTACTGGTTATGCATATGCCCTTCGTTTCAATTATCAAGGTGCTGGCGGAAAGAACAGTTTGACTAACTCACCTACCTATCCTTCTAGTGGAGTAAATCCTTACAGTACTTATGGTGTTGATGGTGGAAACCGTATGCAGAAAAATAAACAATCTTTCTCTGGTGCTGCTATTGTTGTAACTGGTACTCTTGCTACTGCTGTTGGTACTGGTAACTTCGTTATTAAAGCAGACGGTAGCACTCCTGTTGTTTGGGGTGACGTTGTTTATGCTGAAACTCTTTACGGAGTAACAAAAGTTCTTATCAATTTAACTGGTAGTCAAACTGGTGGGTATGATTCTGTTGGTCTGAATACTGCTCTTCAAGCTCTTACTACTAACACTTCTAAAATCTCTGCCGGTGGAGCCGATGCTATTGTAGGTTCTGGATGTCAAATTGTTGGTTTCCATAACAACGAAGCTGGTTTCAACTTGATCTTTGGTTCACAGTATGCAGCTTATCAAGACACAGCCGATGCTGAATACAAGAACATCAACGACATGAAAACAATGGGTATGAGCATTGAGCGTTTCCCTGTTGAAGCTCAATCACGAAAATTGAAAGCTCAATACTCAATCGAATTGGCACAGGACTTGAAGAACGTTCATGGTCTTGATGCTGAAGCTGAATTGATTAATATCATCGAATACGAAATCTCTGCTGAACTTGATCGTGAACTTGCCGATGCTATTTACTCTGTAGCTATGTCTGCTGGTACATGGGCTTATGGTTCTGCTGGTGTTGTGTATGATGCAGCTACTGGTGCTGGTGCTCTTACTGGTGTAATTACTCAGGCTGTTGCTGCCGATGGTAGAAATGAACTTGAGAAGTTCCGTACTCTTTATACTCGTATTATCCGTGAAGCAAATGCCGTTGCTCTTCAGACTCGTAGAGGCGCAGCAAATTTCATCATTGCTTCTCTTAACGTTGTTTCTGCTCTTGAGACATTAAGCAACTTCATGTATGCTGCTGTTCCTGGAAACATCGAGCCACAGCTTGGTGTAGCTAAAGTTGGTACACTTGATGGTCGTTTCACTGTATATCTTGATACATTCGCCTATACTGACTTCTTCGTAGTAGGATACAAAGGAGCAAGTGCTTTCGATACAGGTGTTGTGTATTGTCCTTACGTTCCTCTTCAGATTCAGAAGGTTGTTGATCCTACTACATTCCAACCTCTTATCGGTTTCTTGACAAGAGATGCAATCGTAGGTAACTTGTGGGGTGCTGAAAAGTACTACAGAACAGTTACATGTAACTTCACTGGTTCTTCTTTCATCCAAGCAACTTACTACAACTCCGACATCTATCAAGGAAACTAAGCTGCTTCTTATTAACCTCAACCAAAAAGCCTGGAGAGAAATCTTCAGGCTTTTTTTTATTTACAACTTGACAAATCATAAATAATAATATATAATTATAAATATCAATGAGGCAAATATGAACTTGATAGAACTTCTGGAATCGACAAAGCGATTAGCAGGATGGAGAGGAGCAGGATATGGTCAAAATCCTGATTGGAAATTGACAAATGCTTTACCGTTCGCAGGAACTAAATCATTATTGTTTCAACTTCAATGTTACGGAGAAACAGAAAAATCAGAACATATTGTGAATTTGCAGTTTTCTGGTTTGGAATATTCAGAAACTCCTACAGAGAAAGATCACTTTCAAAAGATCACATATAAAGATGAAGATTATTATATGACTAAACCAACAGTCACTACTCCGGTTACTGTACGTTGTAGTTGTTCTGATTTTACTTATAGGTGGGCATATCCAGATTGGTTGAAGAAATGTTTGTTTGGAAGTAAGCCGAAGAAATATATCAGAAAAATAGGATCAACTCGTCCTCCAGTGAATCCAGAAAATTTAGCAGGAATCTGCAAACATATTTTTGAAAGTCAGTCATATCTTAGAGTTCACGGATATATGGAGTAATAAATGAAACCAATTTGCCCTAAGTACAATACAGATTGTTGTTTTAGATTTCTGACTTGTAAACCAGAAGACCCTAACTTCAAATGTGGCTGTGCCACGGAAAGGTATTACTAATTGAAAGGATTTAAGGAACTAATCAAAGAAGAGGAAGAAACTGGAGTTGAACATTACAATGATTCGACAATATTTTTCTATCCTGAGTTTGAAGGAATGTCTTACGGTAATATAAGATTTTCAGATGTACAACCAAACTTCAAATCTTTTCGAGACAAAACGATTTATGAGCCTGATGTAATTCCGAATTCGTCTGGTATCATTGTTCAAGAACCTGACGGCAGAGTTTGGATCAGGAGAGTTGCAAATGATTTTGAAGGGTTCATCTACTCTTTAGCAAAAGGACAGCTTGAGAGAGGATTGTCGATCCAACAGAACGCTATTAAAGAAACGTTCGAAGAGTTAGGATTGCTTTGTAATATCAATCGATGGTTAACTGATTTCTATGGTCGATATACTATTTCCAGATTCTATCTAGGAAAACGTATAGGAGGGCATCCTTCTAATATTCTCGGTCATAGAATCCAGGAGACTGATTATATAGTATTAGCTGATCTAGAAACAGCAAAAGAATTATGCAATATGGAAAGAGATAAAGAAATTTTAAACATGTTATAGGAGTTGCTATGAAATCTTTTAAATCGTATCTTATAGAAATGCCACCAGCATATCATGGTTCTCCTCATGACTTTGATGAATTTAAAATTGCTCATGTAAATACAGGTGAAGGTTGGCAGGAATATGGATGGGGATTATATTTCTCTTCTTGTGAAGAAATTGCTGAATGGTATCGACAAACTCTTACTAAATACAAACCTACTAAAGGATTGTTATATCATGTTGAGTTAACACCTACCAATGATGAATTTTTAGATTGGGATGCTCCTTTTGAAGAACAAAGTCCTTTTGTTATGAAAGCTCTTAGAAAAATGTCGATGGTTCCTAAGATGAAAGAGAATTATAAATTTTTTGCAGATTATGATGATTATGTAGATGGATACAATAATGGACAAGATTTTTATAAAGAGTTGACATCTTATTTTAGAGGCAGTCAAGAACATGCTTCTAAATTTCTTTTGTCTCTTGGCATTCCAGGACTTAAGTATATTGGACGTTCAAGTGGCAAAGAGAATTATGTAATCTTTGATGATACATTTGTGAAAATAATCAAGAAATACAATCTGGTGCATAAAAATGACTAATCCAGTTGTGATCAGAGAAGCTCTGAAAAAACTTAAGATTCCATATAACAAAAATATATGGAATTTTCGATTCGAACATTTTGAGAATCTCCAGGAAGAAATAGGATATTCAAAAATTAATAGACAGCTTCGAGAAATTTTGATATACTATAAAAATGAAGAAGTATTCGCAGAAAAGATTAGAATTCTTATTCGGCATCTCGATAAAAAATTCCTAGTAGAATCAGTGAAAGAATATCCTGTGTGCGAATGTGGATATATTATTATGCAAGAGGATGAATTTTGTCCGGTATGTAATAAGAAGATGTACAAAGGTAAAGAATGCTATTATAAAGACGAAAACTTTTGCACTCAAGATGGTAAAAGATGTGTATGGTCAACTTATCATGAATGTGGGAAAATGAAAAGATGAAAATAGATAAAGTATCATATATCAATTATTGTTATAAGCATGGAAGTTATTATTCTAACATGAAAATTTGCCCTGACTGTTGGCGAGAAAATGCCAATACGAAAAAAGAAAATAACGAATCTTAGCATAAGAGGAAATTAATGAACGAAAAAATATACCTGGATGCAGACGCTACTATTATAAACACTCCTACTGTATGGTGTGAGAAGATCAACAAGCACTATAATACAAACTATACTCCCAAAGATCAAATTCATTATAGTTATTTTCAAGACGTACTCGGAAAGGAATGTGAATTCTGGAGAGAGGAAAATTTCTATGATGATGTATATCCATACTTGAAAGCACAATGGTTTGTTGAAAGATTGAAAACTATGTATGGAGAAAAGAATGTTACGATTGTAACATGGTCTGATTCTAAACAACTTGAAGAATCAAAAAACAAAATCCTATCTTACTATTTTGATATTCCTAAAAAGCGGATCATTCATACCAGAAACAAATGGAAATATACTTATGATGGTTTTTTGGTCGATGATCATAAAGAACATATTTTAGATCATGTTAATCAAAACGGTAAACTAGGATTTCTATTCAATCTTAATAATTCGTTTGGATGGAATGTTATGACCGAAGACCATCCTTTAATAAAGAAAGTAACAAGCTATAATGAAATTATAGATTATCTTTTAAACTGCTGATTGATAAACTGGTAGAAAAGCCCCCGCTTCATATATATCAAGTTCCTGTACGGTCCAAGCAGAACCATTCCAATAGTTGATTGTGCATGGTATCCAATTAGCACCATCGTATATCATGATCTGGTTTAAGGTTGAATTAAGTCCTATTGCTGCACTTGCCCAATCGTCTGAATCATTAGTCCAGGTAGGATTGTATGACCCGTCAGCAGGAGCAGTATAAAAACTCATATCCATTAAAGCATAACTAGTATTTGACTGGTTATATATTTCTGAATATCCTGCGGGGGCAGCATATGTTTGCATCCAACCATCAACACAAGCGATTATAATAGTACCAGCTTGAACATATAACGGACCTGTGGTAGCATTAGCAGATTTGCTATTACTTTTTGCTGTGTGAGTTGCCATTTGAGGAATATAAGGTATCATTCCACTGAATTCAGCAGCACCTAAAGCTGCCAAACCAACATTTCCAAGAGTATTTTTAAAAGTCCAAGAATAAGAACTAGCAGTTATTATACCAACAAATATATAACAGTTATTGTTATTAGAACTTGTACTAGATAATAAAAGAGTTACATTACTCAATCCTGTGATTGTAAAATCACTAACGCTAAATGGATGTGGGATTATATTAGTTGCTCCGAGTATACTAATATTACCTACAGTCCCACCACTAAAACTAACTGTTATAGGATCACTATAAACCGTATTACAATTCCCACCAACTTGTACACAATATGCCATATCTTATTCTTTCTAAGCTGCAAAGGTTCCTACATTAGCTGCTGGTATACGTTTACATTTCCACATACTACCAATACCAGGAGTAATAGAACCTGATGTAGAAGTTGCTTGAATTTTTAAACTTGTTCCTGTACCATTTTCTAAAAGTATATGTATACGAACAAAATGATTGACTAATGTTGTCAATGATCCTGTAGTTATAGTTTGAGCAGCAGATGTGCTATTATATATCCAAGCATTTAGCTGTGTAGCTACAGGTGTAGTAGCTACTCCTGTTACAGGTGTTTGGGAATAGTAAATATTCATAGCTGTAGGTGCAGCACTGTTGGTTAATGTCCATACTACAGTTGATGCTGTTGTTTTTAAAAACCAAAGATCAATATCAATTTCATAATATCCACCAGATACTAATGGAATATTAGATGTTGAACCAAAAAAGTTACCTATTGAAGTTATCGTTCCACCAGTTCCTGTTAATTTAAAATGTTGTTCTACAGGAATTATACCTCTACCGGCTGTAGTTTCGTTTGTGATATATGAATTTATATTATCATATTCAAATGCTCCGTCTGTTTGAGCATCAAGTAAAGTGCCTGTTTGAAATTGTAATGGAATAACTGTATTTGTTCCAGCTACTAATACTACTCCACTAGTCAATGCACCACCAGTATATATAGTTCCGCTATATCCAGAGTATCCTGATGTTGAAGAGTATCCAGAGTATCCAGAAGTTGAAGAGTATCCACTATAACCTGAAGTAGAACTATAACCAGAGTAACCAGAATATCCAGAAGAAGAACTATAACCAGAATATCCAGAAGAAGAACTATAACCAGAATAACCTGAATAACCAGAAGTAGAACTATATCCAGAGTACCCTGATTTTCCAGAATAACCTGAGTAACCAGAAGTTGAAGAATAACCAGAGTAACCTGATTTTCCAGAGTATCCAGAGTAACCTGAGAAACCAGAAACTCCTGACCAACCCGATCCAGCAGTATTAATCCAAATTTGATTAAGAACAGGACTACCAGGAGCAGATGCAGATACAGTAACACCAGTACCAGAATAACCAGAGTAACCAGAAGCTCCTGCTCCTCCTACACCCGAATAACCAGAGTAACCTGATGCTCCAGGATTTGCTCCAGAGTATCCAGAATAACCTGAAATTCCTGCTGCGTCTTGTCCAGAATAGCCAGAATATCCAGAATTTGCACTGTATCCAGAGTATCCAGAAGCCCCATCACTTCCTATAACACCATTAGTTCCAGAATAACCAGAGTAACCAGAAGCTGCACTGTATCCAGAGTAACCACTATAGCCTGATGCAGAACTATATCCAGAGTATCCAGAAGCAGAAGAGTAACCTGAATAACCACTATAACCTGATGTAGAACTGTATCCAGAATATCCAGAAGCACTGCTGTAACCACTATAACCAGAAGTACTAGAGTATCCAGAGTAACCAGAAATTCCTGCTCCAGAATATCCAGAATAACCTGACGAACCATCATTTCCTATTGTACCATTAGTTCCAGAGTAACCAGAGTAACCAGAGTAACCAGAAGCAGAACTATATCCTGAATAACCAGAAGTTCCTATAGCAGAGTAACCAGAGTAACCAGAATCTCCTGTAACTGTTGCTCCAGAATAACCAGAGTATCCAGACGCACTAGAGTAACCAGAGTATCCAGAAGCTCCTGTAACTGTTGCTCCAGAATAACCAGAGTAACCAGAAGTACCTATAGCAGAGTAACCTGAATATCCAGATGTACTAGAGTAACCAGAGTATCCAGATGCAGCACTATATCCAGAGTAACCAGAGTATCCAGACGCACTAGAGTAACCTGAATATCCAGAAGCACTAGAGTATCCACTATAGCCTGATGCAGAACTATATCCAGAGTATCCAGAAGCACTAGAATAACCAGAGTAACCAGAAGTCCCTATAGCACTATATCCACTATATCCAGAAGTTCCTATAGCACTATATCCAGAATATCCAGAGTAACCTGAATATCCTGAAGCAGCAGAATATCCACTATAACCAGAAGCAGCAGAATATCCAGAATATCCAGAGTAACCCGAAGCAGCACTATAACCAGAGTATCCAGAAGCAGCACTATAACCAGAGTATCCACTATATCCAGAGACAGCACTGTAACCAGAATATCCAGATGCACTAGAGTATCCAGAGTAACCACTATAACCCGAAGCACTAGAATAACCAGAATATCCAGATGCACTAGAGTATCCAGAGTAACCACTATAACCCGAAGCACTAGAATAACCTGAATAACCAGAAGCGGAAGAGTATCCAGAGTAACCAGAAGTAGCACTGTATCCAGAGTAACCACTATAGCCTGATGCAGAACTATACCCTGAATATCCTGAAGCTGCACTGTATCCAGAGTATCCACTGTATCCAGAATAACCAGAAGCACTAGAGTAACCAGAGTAACCTGAAGCGGCACTGTATCCAGAGTATCCACTATAACCAGAAGCTGCACTGTAACCACTGTATCCAGAAGCAGAACTATATCCAGAATATCCAGAGTAACCTGAAGCAGCACTGTATCCAGAGTATCCACTATAACCAGACGCACTAGAGTATCCAGAGTAACCTGAAGCTGCACTGTAACCAGAATAACCAGATGCACTAGAATAACCACTATAGCCTGAAGCAGAACTATATCCAGAGTAACCACTATAACCAGAGTAACCAGAAGTTCCTATAGCAGAGTAACCTGAATATCCAGAGGCAGAACTATATCCAGAATAACCAGAAGCTCCATTACTTCCTATGATACCATTGGTTCCAGAGTAACCAGAGTAACCAGACGGAGCACTATAGCCAGAGTAACCAGAAACTCCATCAACACCTATGATACCATCTTGTCCAGAGTAACCAGAATAGCCAGAACCTGATGCTGCACCATCCTGACCAGAGTATCCAGAATAACCAGAATTTCCTAATCCTGTTGCTCCAGAATATCCAGAGTATCCAGAAGCACCTATTGCAGAATAACCAGAATATCCTGAAAGCCCGTTACTTCCTATGATACCATTTGTACCAGAGTAACCAGAGTAACCAGAACTTCCTGATCCTATTGATGTTCCATTTAAACCAGAGTAACCAGAGTAACCAGACTTTCCTGCTGATCCATTACTAACAGTGACAGGCAAAGATGTTTGACTATTAACATTATCATTATAACTAAATCCATTATTGATAGTTACTATAGGAGGAGTTATTGATAAATTTAAGAAATCATATATCTTTGTTATTACTCGATCCAACTTTTCTTCTACGTTACTGATTACAGGATTGATCTGTCCGTATTGAATTTTGCCTAAAGTATCAACACAGAACAATCCTAAAAAGTATTGAGAATTGTATTGTGTTGTACCAGGATAAAACAATTCTTGTCTAGGTCTGTCTACTGCTTCAGGATTTATCAAACACTTTTCAAAATTTTGCAATACATATATCTTGTTTGCTATATCCATGTTTGTAAGAAATTCAATATATGTTTGGATAGGTATTAGAAAAGTTACACCCAAAACGTCAAGCACTTGGTTTAAAGAATTGTTTTTTAAAAATGTTATAGAATTTTCTACAGAGTCAGCAACAGTATCTGGTATAGATTGATTAGTAGATGACAATGATTTCATAGCATTAGAAAGAATAATATCAAAATTGATACAAACTTTATTGTATTCGTTTATGATATTCACAGTATCATTTGTAATGTTAGGAAGGTTAGGAGTGTTGATATTTGCTGAAAGTATATCTATAGCGTCCGAAATTGAGTTCAGAACGGGAGTTGTCACGTTGCCAAGGGCATTGCTTATCTGAGTCTTATAAGAGGCTACAGGGGCAGATATCGCACTCAGAATCTTTACTCCTGAATGATATGATGCCGCTATTGAAATATTCAAAGCATCCTGACCAGAAGTTTGCCCTGTAGAGGTCATTGAGTTTAAGGATGTTGTCAACTCAGCATTAGCACTTATAATATTTGATTGTTGATCAGTTGTTAAAGACATAGGTTCTCTTAAATTGTATACGTATTTGGCGATCCTGTTACTAAAACTGAAATCATAGGACCGACAACACTATCAGTTATTTTAGCTATCGAAAGATTATTACATTTATTTTTACTACTAGAGATGATTACTCCTATATGACCACAGTTAAAAAGAACAGGATCACTAGTTCTAGCAACATTCATCTTATTACAATAAGTATTTGGAGAACCACTTATTACAGTTCCTACTACATGTATTGGAGTTTCATGAGCAAAACATGTTCCTACTGCTAAATCTCCTACCTTTGATACGTTCATGAATTTATTCCTGTTATAGTCCATCCAAAATCATTAAGGACTTGTAGTAAGTTTAGATTGACATACATGTAATTTTTTACATCTATTCCAGAAGAATATGTAGAAAGATTGTCTGCAAATACTTGAAATATAATTCTAGATATTGGTGGTATTGTATTATCTTTAAAAGTTTGTATTCTAGCTATGTCGGCTGTTGCATTAAACATATTAGCTAAGTCAGTAGTATATGTAGCAGTTACATCTACTACACCATTACTAGAACCAGAAGGAGCAATTGGTGCAAGTACAAAATAATCTACTGTAGTATAATCTGGTAACGGATATAGATATATCGAATACAAAGATAAAAATCCATTTGCTTCAACAGGAAATGCATTTGGAAATTCTGGACAATCAGAGTTGGTTATCACTATATTGTACTTGCTTCCGACATATGAATATGCTTGTATCAATGCATTGATGGTTGCTGTTTCTAAAGATGAATTTATAACATATGCAGAAAATTTTGTAGAAAAAGCGTTCATATATCCTTGAAGTTCTGTAATCATTGCTGATTTGTTTGCATATGAACTTGCGTTTATCAATGCGGTATATCTTGTGATTGTATCAGTTGCCCATGTATATACTGCACTAGATATGATTCTAGATTTTCCGTTTTGTGTATTAGTTGTTAAACTCATTTCTTATTCCTTAGTTTAAATTTATAGGATTGCCGACAAGATTCAAACTACCTTTAGCAGATATTGTTCCGTTACTTTGAATACAGATATGTAAAGATTTTCCGATAACATCATTCTGCGAACCAGCAATAGTATTATGTTCGTTACCATCTACATTTGTTGTATGATTTTTAACGACATGCTCAGTAGCATTTCCAGAAACATCTGTTAATGAATCTTTAGAAATCGTCTGAGTATAGTTTCCTTTTATTTCTTCGCCACGATCTTTTCCAATTACTGTAGTAGAATTGCCTGTTATGTTTTCGTTGAAGTCTCCACCAACATTCACATTTTTATTTTTCTTAATCTGTACAAATTCATTGCCGGATATTACTTCTACATGATCGAGTCCAATAGACACTTTGAAATTTTTGTTTATGATTAGTGTACTATCATCAACTATCTTTTGTTGATTTGCTCCAGCATTGTTTATGCTCTGATATGTTCCTGAAGGATGTACTTTTACTGTTAGATTATTTCCAGGAGTTTCGTCTCTAATAGTAACGAATCCTCCTTTACTTTCATGTACAACTACTTTTCCGTATTGAGAAAGATTAGTAGTTGGAAGAGCTTCTTTGATTTGTATTGAGCTTGGAATCTTAAGAAAAGGTAAAGGTAAGATAGAACCTAGAAAACTAAGTATAGATTTGAAAGATATAGTTGCACAAATATCTACTTTTAGATTTGGTTTTACTATTACATCAACAGGTGTGCCAGCAACAGTTTCTTTTATGTATCCAGTAACAGACGGAATGTTTGCTTGGATGAATTTTGAAGTAGAAGCTTGTGATACTTCTCTACCATCAAAATCTAAAGTTGTGCCGTCAGTTACAGATTTCATACCATTTCCTTATCTTTACTTTTATTTATAAGGAAAAAAATAGCGCACCATCACGATGCGCTATTATAACAACTGTATCAAAACAGGTTGTTGAATTATGCTGCTGGCGGTGCAGGAATAGCAGCAGATAAAGTTGTTGTAGCTGTAGCAATTTCATCACTGATAGCTTGCAGGACGGCAGGATCGGCTTGTGCAGCAATTGCAGCGGCAAGTTGGTCATCAAGAGATTTAATATATTCTACTGCTGTTTGTACTACGGTCACAAGACCATCAAGTGAAGTTTTGATTTCTGTAATTGTAATAGCCATTTTTTTTGTCTCCTCTAAATTTTGTTTGGAATTGCTATCAATTCGTTCGAGCAATTCTATGATTCTGTGTATTTTGAACATACGCTCTCCTAACCTATTTAGGCAATTGGAACAACAGGAGTCTTTTGGGGCAAAAAACTTACGATTTTGTTTACCAGTGAAACAACGATTTCGAAAGATGAATTTTGTTTTGCATCAGATGCTGCTATAATCTGTTCAAATAATAACCAGTAAATAGAGAACTGATTCCAATCAATATTGCTTAGAAATTGCATCATACTCGTTTCCTCCTTTTCTTTTATTTATATTTTGTTGAACAATCTAGGCAAATATGGTCTAATATCATATATTCTGTTAGCAATTGATGTATCTCCTTTTTGATATACAATAGCTGCTAATGAAGCTGAAGTATTAACTGTATCCAAAAGTATACTAAAAAGTTGATCAAATGGTAATGGAGAAGATTTTGCTTCATCTTCCGTTACCCATTGACTCTGTGGATATACATAGTTAATAGAACCACCCATTCCTATAGTACTAGCTACTATAGCTTTTGCCCAATATCCACTTGTCATTGGTACAATACAATTAACAGCAAGTTGAGTTGTATCATTCCAAACAGTAGTATCAATTGTATTATTATTATGAACCATATCAGCAAAATATGGTTGGTCAATACTTCCAGCAACTTTAACAAAAGTTGTTTGTGGATTAGTAATAACAGAATTCATTTTGGTAAAAATTTCACCACCAGCAACCGAAAGATGTAAAGGTGTTACTCCTTCTGAAACTTCTAATCCATAATTGATCAATACCTTAACAGCTTTTAAAGCAAAATCATAAACTAGATGTTCAAAATTTCCAACAATTTCAGGAGAGTTAAATATAGCTCCGATATATCCTCCCTGTACAATTAGTTTGCCTAGAAGAATATATCCTTTATCAGTATGTTCTGTAGTAGTTAAAGTTAAAGTTCCGTCATACTTAATAGCAATATAGGTAGTTCCGTCTGATGGAGCAGGGCGATCAATAAAATCTCCCCATACAACTCTTCTGTATACCGATCCGTCCCATCCCCAACCAATACCAGAATGTACTGTATATGTTATATAGGGAATTGATCCATAAGTAATATTTCCTCCTGAAACTACACCATCAGAGAATCTATCAAATTCTGCTTGACGGATATCGACTCCATCATATGAATAATTCTTATCTCCAATAACATTCACTCCACTGATACCGAAAGTAGCTACAATATCGTTAGGATGACATTCATGATTGATTTGTCCTGCAAATATCTTGACTTCTTTGCCTGGAGTCAACGTTCCTATATCTACATTACCACCATCACCAAATACATAAGTATCATGAGATTCACAGACATCCCAAACTGAATTACTATAATTTGAGTTACAGATACCCAAATCAGCATAGTTAGAATTATTATCACCATCATCTGCGGTTGCAATATAATCAGCAGAAGCACCTGAGTCGAATGTTCCAGGATTTGTGTTCTGTATATTCGTCTGCATGAAAGCTTCTGTATCTCCTTGGATAGCTAATGGATTATCAGTAAGTATAGTTGGATTGCCTATTGTTAAAGCTTTACTTGCTTTCTGATATTTGAAACCAGAATTGCTTCCGAAATTACCTAAATCATTGAACTGAATTTCTTGATCGTTGCCGTATGGTTTTATTTCGGGAGGTATATATCCAGCAGTAGCAAATGTTAAATTGAACTTCTGGATAGAAGCTAATTGGCATTTGCCTTTGCTAGTAAATGAATCGTTTACTTGCCATGTTAATTGATAACCAATAATACTTTCTGCAATATTGAATCCTACCCAATCAAAGATAAAAGGAACTTCGGACATTGCACCATATAACGTTGCAAATTCATCTCTACCAGAAATGATAATACATGGATTATTTATCCAGTTCGTATGGAGTATGTAAGTATTATACCAGTTACCAGTAGTACCTTCAGTAAGTTCAAATTCATTACTAATATTTTTCTTATTCCATTGAATAGCACCTGAAGGAACATAACTAAATGGCATATCAGATAAGTTCCATTGCCACAACACACCATCAATCTTATTATACATTAGATAAGCAAGAGTATTGCCGTCTGGTTTTACTGTAGTAGGAATATTAATAAATATATCTTCATCACAAATAATACCAGTATCTATAGCAAACACTTTATCAGTATTTACATCCGATCCCATAGTATATCCTGAAATATCTAAACCACTATTATAAACACATCCTCTAGTAAAATGGAGATATCTATGTTCTCTTCTATCTATCAAACATGAATGTCTTTCTTCTGCTATCTGATATTTAGGAGTATTAGCTTTATCTAAAATTATAGTCGAGACAACAACTTTAGTATCGTTTAACGTCCATCCTGTCATAGATGCTGTTAGTGTACCGTCATCAGCATCTATATAGATAAACCACAAACCATCTGCTGGTGGTGATCCAGGAAGGACTACTGTTCTATTACCAGTAACTGAATTTCTTTTTCCAGTTCTGTAATATTCCCATCCTGAACCGAGATCAGTAAGAGTAAATGTATATGTATTAGGATCAAAAGATATAGATGTTTCGCCAACAGCATCAATAAAACCATATCGTTGAATATCATAAGGAAGACGATTTATACCACTGTAACCCGAAAATCCAGAGTACCCCGAATATCCAGAGAAACCAGAAAAATAAGTATAAAAATCATCCTGAATATTAACACACGAATCGATAAGATTAGTAAAATCTTGAACAGTAGGAGTATCCCCCGTTTCAAATCTTGACTTCAAATAATTTCTAGTCCATTTTGACATTCTATATTCTCCAATTACTTTTATTTATAGTTCTTCCTCTATTCCAACCTTGTATAATCCATTTATCCAATTCTTGTTTATAAACTTGTTTATTTTCAGTATCTTTTGTTATCCAACATCTAGGATTGTTCTTATGTCCTTCTTTTACAGTTTCTCTAATTTTATTTCTCACTTCTTCTGATCTTGGTTGCATAATCTGATATTTGCGTTTATCTCTGATCTTGTTTTTAGTTTCTTCTAATTGTGGTTTCATAAAAAGTTGTTTAAGTTGTTTTGCTTTTTCTTCTCCATATATTTCTTCGTATGTTTTACCTTTATTTTTTGAACATATTCCAGATATACCTTCTCCTCCATCCGTATGATTACATAATGGTCCTTTTCCTAATTTATATCTTCCTATATACTTTATATATTCTATTTCATTTTTGAAAGCTTCTATTTCTGTTATATTAGATGCTGTTTCTATAATATAAGTTTTGATATCTTCAATTGTAAATCCTGCCAATAATATAGCTTTAAGTTTACTATTTTTTAAACTTCGTATTCTTAATTGTTTGTTTTGTATATGTTGATATTTTCTTCTTAATTTTCCTTTTCCAATATAGAATGGTTCGTATAATAATGAAAAATTTAATCCTTTGTATACATATTGCCCCGGTTTTCTTGGATCAAGTAAAATATAGTTATAATAAGATTTCATATTGTCTCCTTATAACTATTTATAAAAATTTTAAAAAGGTGACTCATTTATTATAACTATATGATTTTATTTGTTAATGTCCGTGGCGTACCCATCCTATCCATACAAACTGATTAGGATCGTTATTAACAAACATTCCATACAACATATCATCGACTTCAGGTATTTCTCCAGAACCGCCTTTTGAAGGAGCACAATGTCGAGCAATGATTCCATATTCAGGATCGGTACTATCCATATGATGAACACCAATTACTCTAACAAAAACTTTTTCTTGTGTTGTTTCATCGGCATTGGTAATGACTTTAGCTATTTTCAATCCATCTAAAGATACATCACAACCATTTAGTTGATAATCTAAACCAAACATTTTAGCTCCACTGTATCAAATTATTCTTTGATTCTTTCAAACCATCTGACATAAAAGTTATGATGTGTTTATAGTTTCCAGAATATATCAAATGTCGTAAATTTCTGATAAGATAAAATCCAGTATACATTTTATTCCATTCTGCTCTTGTTTTATCTTCAGATTGATATTCTACTTGACATAAATTTCCAACTCTTCTTTCAGAGTTTGTATTTGTTTTAGCAGTCAATTTCATTTCATCAGAAAACAATCTAGTATATCTTGTTTTTATTCTTCCATCTATTAGATCAGTAAATTCTTTTTCGTCTGTAACTAGAGTATCTTTAACTGGATATAAGTATTCTCCACTTACAGAAGTATATTTTTCATTGTCAAAATATGAATTTATACACATAAATTTTGATAGATGAGTATATGGAATTTTATTTGCTGGAGTTTTGAAATCATAAGTTTTATTTGTATCATAGTTATATGCTGTAGTTTGTTGTCGTTGCATTCCTTGATTGATAGCTCTGATAACATCAAAATTGTTTTCTAACTTCATTTCATAAATTCTAGCTTCGTAAAATTGATTCTTAGGTAATGCTTTAAAAACTTGATCTTCTTTTCCGTACTTGCCAGTGAACAAATAATCTATCGTAGTATAATTTACTTTTCCTGTTTTCAAATCTGTCCAGAAAACATATCCACCTTTGTTATCTTGGTTCATTGCGAATGTAGATAAGTGGTGTATTGAATGAAGTGGACTCCATAGTGGTGTAGTAAATCTATGAAGTTTTTGTTTAGTTGGTTCTACAATTCCCATTGTAGCTCCACAATATTCTAAAATGTCTGTTACAATTTCATGTACATATTTTTCTTTCCATGACTTAGAATATTCAGTAGCTATAGCATCGATAAGCCAAGGAGAACAAAACTTATACAATACTGGATGATGTGTACCAGTTGATGCCATAATAGTTTCTGAGGCATAAATAGTAAATGTTAAAGATAAGTCTGCTCGATCTGCTGTAGAAAATATTATCTGAATCTGATCCATAGCATAGATTTCACCAACTTCATTGAATCCTTGCCAATCTTGTACAGCTATATCTCCTGTGATAGCAGGAAAGACTAAGCTCTCGTATATGTTTAGTTCAGTGTAAGACTGAGGATATAGTTCATATCCTTTGATATAAATCTTTTTGAGTATAAAATTATAAGTTCGTTTTTGTTCTAATGACATTAGGAAATTCCGTTGACTGCATTATAGAATGAGGTTACTACATCATTTAGATAATCATTTTTTAAAAGAATGATGTTTCTTTTGTTTTCATTTCTTTCATGTAAAAGATCATAATATGTTTGTAGTGTATAAAGATTTTCTGTTTTATAGTAATATTCTGCTAACGTTTGTAATTGAGGTTCGGTCATTACCCAATCATTGAACAAAGTTTTTACATTGTTGAATATACAAAGTATCCAAAAGTGTTCTACTGTTCCATACGTATCAAAAGAAATGTCTTCGGGTCGTTGTCCATCTCTAACTGTGTACGAATCGAAGAAAAGAACGTTGTTAATAAACTTGCTTATAATTTCCGTATGGTCAAAAAAGTTTGCCATAGGTATTTTAACAGGCTGTATGTTAGTAAATTTATAATCTATTCCTGTTGATGTTTGAATAGAAGCAATATATTGTGTCAAGTCTATTGTTACGTTAGAAAACGAATCAAAATAAGTATATTCAACTCCACTAGATTTTGGCATTAAGAAGCTCCGTTAATATATGCATTACGTACAGAATGAAATTGTAAGTCTAAAGTAATCATTACAGAAAAGTTATCATGATATACTAATGCTGATTGATTTCCACCACTGTATTGTGCATTGACTCCTACTAATGCCATATACAAATATCTAGTAGGAGTATCAGGAAAACCAACTCCATTAATTCCGCTGAAGTATATATTCCAAAGATCAGGGAAATCTAACAACCCTCCATTAAGAGTAGGTAACAATTTTGTTTTAAAAGAGTTTACTATGTTAGTAATTTGTGCAGCTTCTCCTGAAGATCGAGGTAACAATTCAAAATGAAATCCCATTTGAATAGGATCACCTTTATGAAAGACTAAAAATTCACCAGGAAATTGTGTACTTCCTGGTCTCATCTTTATAGTATTAACAGTAGGAGCACCTATTCTTTCTTCGGTCTGTGCTTCTGCTGCTTCCCAGGAACTTGCTTTTAATGCTTGATTCATTCCTACATCTAACCCTGCTGTTATTACTTTATCCATTCCCCATTGAGCACTATATTTTTCTGAGAATTGACCAGGAACATATAGTTGAATGTTAGAAGATTCTCCTCCAGATATAATGGGGTCTTGTGTATTTTCTAATCTAGGAGTATCCAATTTCCAATTGAAAGATTTGAATACTACTCTAGCTTTTGCATTATCTGTATTGTCACTTGGATATACTAACTTAGCTGGTGTAGCTCCTGGAGTAGCTTTTTTAATTGGTAATAGTTGTCCAAAATTGCCCTGTGGTGTTTTAGGAACAAGATTAGCAACTCCTCCTTGTGGTGTTGTTGGTAACATTGAAGCAACACCTGTTGGTCCTGTTGGTTGTGTGAATCCTCCAGCCATAATTAACTTCTCCCCCATTGAGCATTGAACATAGTTATTAACGATGAGTCTCCACTAGACAAAACAGTTGTTCCTTTAGTTGAAGTTTCTCTATCTACATTTCTAGTAGTATCGCCAACATTTACTGCTGTCTTTGAAGCTACTTTAGCGAGTGCATCTTTCTTTGCCTGTGCATCTGTTTTCTCTTTTGTATGAATATCAGCTTGAGCTTTAACTACTTCTAGTTGTTTCTCTGCTAGTTTCTTTGGTGTAACTGGTACAGGATTATTAGCAGTAGGAGACAACGCAGTTATTTTTCCTTCTTCATATCCTTCGTGTACTTTCATAGCATCAGTAATTATCTTTTGTTCAGCAGGAGTATATTCTGACATTTTCTTATTTGCTCCTACTTTACTCAAAACAGCTTGTTGATATGCCGGAACATTATTTTCTGAAGCAGGAGCATACTTAGCAATAGCTTCTGTTAATGTTTTATCTTTGTAACCTTTAGTACCAAACAATAATTTTTGTTGTGCTGCTTCTCCTGCTTTTGCATCTGGAAACACTGCAAACCCTTTGTCTTCGCCAATAGCTCCATGAGATTTAGCAAAGTCACCATATCTAATATTACCTTGATTGTTATCTCTCCAAGCATGTGTTCCTGTTCTAACAGTATCACCAACAGTAACACTTCTTCCTGCTCCTCCCATTGAAGGTAACATTGATTCTGGTGCTACACCAGCATTATGACCCGTTGCCATTTTATATCCGCCCCATCCGAGTAATCCTGCTACTGCGGCTGTTAATGCTACAGGTGCTGCTGTTGCTAATAATCCTGCTCCTCCTGCTACGGCTTCTGCTCCTCCTGCTGCTTCAGCCAATCCTCCTGCCGCTTCAGCACCTTTTGCTAAGTTTCCTGCTTCTCCTATTCCTTCCGCTATTCCTTTTCCTTTACCGAATAACTTATTAATAGTTTTATCTTTTATAACATTTTTGATATATCCTTTTTTATCCGCTGCATCTAAAAATCCACCAACATGTTCTCCTATAGTCTTATCACCTAAAGATGTTTCTCCTAAAGATGATTTGTTTACAAGATTTTTGATGTATCCTTTCTTGTCAGGAGAATCTATAAATCCACCAACATGTTCTCCTAAAGTTTTCTTTCTACCTATTTTTCTATCTTCTTTATATTTGTTGTGTTGTTCTTTATATATCAACTCTAGAATTTCTGTGTTTTTATCTAGAGCATCCGTAATTCTATCGGTATTTGCTGTAGCAGTTAAAGGTGCTTCTGTTCCTCCACCTAAAGCATCAAAATCTCCAGGATTGATTCTTGTTTTCCCCATGCCTGATAATGGATTGGCATGAATAGATTGTCCTGCTTTAACTTTTATAAGAGACGGACCTCTTGTTTTAAAAGCTTGATTTCCTACATTTACAGATTCTCTTCCACCAGGATTATCTCCAACCATAACTGTTGATGATCGTAAAGCTTTATATGATCCACCACCACCAAATTTACTTTTGATGTCTTTGTATATTCTAGATTTTTTTGAATCTCTATCTAATTTTTCTAGAGATTCTTTTAGTCTATGTTGTTTATCTCTGAAATTTTCTGCTTTTGCTGCTGCTCTTGCTAGGAATAATTCGCCGGGAACTCTTGCTATAGTTCCGATCTTTTCATGTTTGAAGAAGTGACCGAGAAAACTTCCTGCTTCGGTCATTGCTGCTCCTGCTCCAGCGGCTAATAATCCTTTACCAAGTGTTCCTTTTTTCTGCCAAGCAGTTTTGATTACACTTTTTGTTTCTTCGACTATTGACTGAGCAATATTTTTGTGATTATTCTTTTTAAAAGTTATATAGCTTGCTACTAATTTTTCAACTTTGCTAAATATTTCAGAAGTTTTGCTTCTTATCTTTTTTTCAGCATCAACGTCAGACAATCTATGAATGATCTCATAGATTCTTGTTGATGAATTCATTTTCATTTTCTTGAGTTTGTCTAGAACTTCAAGATCGTTTGCTACATTATAAGAATCTACATCTGAAGTTATAGATTTGTAAGTTTCAAAATACAAAGTAATATACTGTATGATGAAATCTAAAGTTTCGTCATCACCATTACGAGTCTTGTTAGATTTTTTCTTACTTGTGCCGGTTGTAGTTTTCGGTTTTTTGTTATAGAACTTTCCTACAAAACTCTTTAATAATTTCTCATATACTTCTACTCTATATGTAACATCATTAGATTCAGTTATAATCTTATTCTGTGTCTCGTTGAACAGAGTATACTTGCTTGACTTACCAGAAAGTTTGTTACCACCTTCATCATGCAGTCCTAATGTACTTTTGAGTATGTCTAATCCAGATGCCATTTATTTTTCCTATGTAGTTTTATATTATTTATATCCTTGACATTTTGTGTGAATTATGATATGATATTTCATAAAGGAGATTACCATGCGAGAAACTTTTGAAGAAAAGATTCTAAGGAAAGAATTAGGATATACTTTGAAAGAAGTAAAAGAACTAAGAGATTTGAGATATACTCCAGAAGAAATACAAGAGTATATGAAAATAAACAAAAAGGAATGTAAGCAACCTAAAGTATATGCTAACAAAAAAGCAGTTGTGAAACCAGTACCTAAAAAAGGTTTCATGGGTGCTGTTCAGTACAATGATTTGACAGACGAAGAAAAGGGCAGCATGATATTTGACTGTACTTTCTTTCCGTTTATAATTGGAGTACCATTGATTATGTTTTTGGTCTTTGGAAAGTGGGGAGTTATATGTTTAGCTGTACTGACTTGCTCTGCATTAATCGGTACGTTAGAAGCAGTTCCTGTGATACTTGCAATGTTTATTGGTATTCTTTTCTTACAAAGAAAATAAAGAGGACCATTGCTGATCCTCTCCGTTATGTGTTAAGTTTATCTTTCAATTTTTTAACAGTAAGTCCATAATAGATATCTAACTCATATGGATACATATTATCTATTTCTACCAATGACCAACCCATTTCGTCTTTCATAAAGAAGGACATTTTAAAGTAATCGATCAGGGTTAGATCGAATACTAAAAAGCCAAAAAATGGTATAGATCACCAAACCTTACAGGATTTTCTGTTCCGCATTTTCCACAAATAAGAGTTTTCTCAAGATAAATTTCTGCTTGTGCTTGATCAACCCCATCAGTCAAGATATCTAAAAAGCTTTTACCTTCCTCATTTTCTAAGGAGGGCAGAGCATCTACAAAATCTATCAGTTCTTCTTCTGTAAACTTATCGAATACTTCTCCTTTGTAAGCAATCGAATCAATGGAGTTTATCGTATAGTAAAAATTGAATTCAGAAGACTTCTCATACTTTTTCAGAAGAGCATCATACACAACATATGGAACTTCTTTAATACTGAATGATAAATCCTGGCTCAATTGAATAGGATTACTGTCAAACTTTTTGCTTTTTACATCTGTTGTCAGATTTATAGAATCGAATAGTTCAAACTTATCCTTTGAACATTTTAGTTTGTATTCTATGAGCGATCCTTTAGATATCTTACGAAGTTCTATCAAACAGTTAATGTAATCTGTATTAGACAAAGTATCAAATTTGTTTGGATCGTCTACACATTTCTTAATGAATTTTATGATCTCTCGTTTTCCATCTTCAGTATCTTGTATTCCTTCTGTTGCAAACAACAATTCTCTTTCTTCTTTAGTTCTCCATTGTTTCAGACCAATCTTTTTTCCAGACAGAAGTTCTTTTTGCATAAAGCTAGTTGTTTCGTTAATTATTGGTAATGACATATTTGTTTCTCCTCTTAGTTTTTTATTATTTATATAAATAAGTAGGAGTAAGTTTGAATGCTAGTAACATTTAAACAACAGTAGGAGCAAATTACTGCTGTCCTCCCATATCTATTTATAAGGAGCAAAATCTATGTATCATTTAGTTTATCTTACTCGAAACTTAATCAACAACAAAATTTATGTAGGTGCTCATTCGACAAATAATTTAGATGATGGATATTTAGGATCAGGACAAAATCTTAAAAGAGCTATCAAAAAATATGGTAAAGAAAATTTTGAACGAATAATATTACATTATTGTTATAATAAAGAACAAACATATGAAGTTGAAGCACAAATAATAGATATTTCTTTTGTTATACGAAAAGATACTTATAATCTTTGTGTTGGTGGTTGTGGAGGAGATGTTCATACAAATGAAACTAAATTAAAAATGTCCAATATTAAAAAAGGAAAATCTTTACCTCTAACTACCAGAATAAAGATGTCAAAAAGCGGAAAAGGTAGAATTTTTTCAAAAGAACATAAAATAAAAATCTCAATTGGACAAAAAGGACATGCTAATTTTGAAGGAAAATTTCATACTGAAGATACTAAAAGAAAAATGTCAGAAAGTGCAAAAGGAAAATTCAAATCTGAAGATACTAAAAAGAAAATGTCAGAAAGTCATAAAGGAAGAACAGCATGGAATAAAGGAATTCCTTGTTCAGAAGAAACAAAAAATAAAATTTCAAAAAGTAAAATTAAGATGCATTAGCTTCAATAGAGTGAGAAATATACTTAAATTTTATAGTTGTTAATGCTGCTCCTCCATCGTCACCCTCTGCATCAAACTCAATAGAATCTACACTTACCGGGATCAAGTCTCTAAAAATATCATATCGAGTAATGTTTCCGTCTTTATTTAGCGGATATAATTTGAATGATGCTGAAGAAATATCATTGTAATATTGTCTCACATATGATTGAGCATTCAAAATACTGTTCATCCATTGAAAAAAGAAGTTCTTAATAGTCAAATTGCTGGATTCAAGATACGAAACAGAAAGATCATCGTATCGATAGTTCTTAACATAATATCTAGGAATCATATCTACTTCTCTATGTTCAACATCAAATGCCAATGCAGGACAAGTAGCTTTGAAAATTTGCCATGTAAGAAAATCCTGGTCGAATCCTGTCTTTGGAGCTTTTGTTATATCTAATATTCCTATGAATCTATTCAATCGTAGAAGACCATTTGGAAACTTATCTCCATTGATCAGACTGTTTGCATAAAATTCATCTATTTTCATATAGTTAGTAGGCATTATGTTATATCCATAACTTTATATGTGCTAAACTTAAACGTAACAGGAAATTCTGATATCTGTGCATCTGATTCTTGAGACAGTTGTAATTCGCCCAATGAGGTAGGCCAACAAAATCCAAACTCTATTCCAAAAATAATATTGAACTTGTTATCTAATTGTAATATTCTAGTAACAAATTTTCCAAAATTACTGGATGTCGGAAAAGTATTTTCGTCTGTGTTATAAACTAACTGGAACAACCAATTATGAAGCATTTTTTTCTGTGTATAATTATCAT
>Ga0208457_1000647_pt1 | contig 31686 bp, 27 predicted proteins | sample June2015DPH_10_1_FD_185513 | JGI IMG/M metagenome (GOLD analysis project Ga0208457, IMG submission 185513) | Peatland microbial communities from SPRUCE experiment site at the Marcell Experimental Forest, Minnesota, USA - June2015DPH_10_150... | ecosystem: Environmental > Terrestrial > Soil >... | reverse complement strand
TTATCTTACTTCATACACATAAGCCGAAAGAGATCGCATTAGCGGACGAGCAAGGGATAAGGCAACAATAGCTTCAGTGCGCTTGGACAATCGTCCCATTTCTGTCTTAGTGGGTGTTGCGTTTAGAAGTGCCGCTTGGCGTAGACCCAATTGATTGTCGCCATAATAACTTCTTCAACGTGGTAAAAGGCACACCAAGAAGAGCGCTTTGTTAACTGAGGTCGCCTAGCACGCATTTAAGCAGATAGTATTGGCTCGTCAAGATGTTACGAGCAGTTGCGCTACGTCCCGCTACGCGTTCTCGGCATCGGAATGTGCGTAAGTTCAGTTTCCATAATTCTTACTTCTCTGGCATATTTCAGCACGGCAATTCGTTCCACGCGAGAAAATGACAACTTTTACTTGTAGATCTGCACTGAATACTTTACGGCTGTCTTGCGAGCATGGCATCTGCACTGATTGATACAATGCAAGACCGCGATTGTCGCAAAACGACAACATCGAGCGCGAGACTTATAAACGGATGAAAAGCGCACAAATAAAAGTTTCCGGTCTTGAATCTAGATGAACCTGGAAACAAGAACGGTACGCGGCATTGGCTGGTCTGCAAGCTCACAAATAGCACGCCTGCTAATGCAAATACTGATTTCTGCGATCTTGGCGAGATTGCTTGTGCCTAGCGACTTCGGCCTGATCGCTATGGTGACTGTCTTTTCCAGTTTTGTGGCCATATTTTCAGACTTTGGATTGACGTCTGCTATAGTGCAAAAAAAAGAGGTTAGTGACGAAGCTCTATCGTCGACTTTTTGGATAAACGTTGGCCTGGGCGCATTGCTGACAATAGCATTGGCAGCCTCTGCGCCGTTAATAGCTGCTTTCTATTCTCAGCCAAGACTGACCCCCCTTGTCGTGTTCATATCCACGACCTTTTTCATAGCTTCATTTAGCAACGTGCAAAGTGGGCTGCTTATGAAAAAAATGAAGTTCAAAGCCCTTGCCGTCATAAGCATCTGCGCCATTGGGATTTCTGGCCCCATAGCTGTTTTAATGGCTTTTTTCGGATACGGAGTCTGGAGTTTAGCCTGGTACACGGTACTTTCTACTTCTATTATGGTCGTCTTCACTTGCATTTATGCTCGATGGGTTCCCCATTTTTTGCTTGGTCTGCGGCACATGAGAGGGCTATTAGGGTTCGGTGCGAACCTCACAGGTTTTAGTTTCGTTAACTATTTCGCTCTAAACATGGACAACCTTCTCGTTGGGCGGTTTCTAGGTGCGAGTCCGCTCGGCTTCTACAACCTAGCTTACAGCTTGCTTGTGTTTCCGGCGAGTAACATCTCCGGTGTCGTCTCGCGCGTCATGTTTCCTGCACTTTCGATAATCCAACACAACAAACAGCTGGTGCGCGAAGCTTATATCACTGCTAATCGCTACATCGCCGCCGTCTCTTTTCCGTTGATGATATGGGTGCTTGTCACGGCACCTCAGCTTGTCCGAGTGATTTACGGTCCAAAATGGATACCTGTGATCCCGCTAATTCAAATTTTCGCTTTAGCAGGACTAGAACAGTCAATAGCAATCAATGTAGGGTGGATATTCCTGTCACAGGGCAGGACTGATGTGTTGTTCAGGTTGTCTATAGTCACGAGCAGTATACTAGTTATTTCATTTGCTGTCGGGCTTCGTTGGGGGGTCGAAGGGGTCGTAGTCGCCTACACGATAGCGTCATACTTGATGGCTTACCCTGTCTTAGCAATCGCATTTAGATTGATAGACCTGAAGATGAATTACTTCTTCGCAAAGCTGTGGTCCATCGTATTGGCAACACTCATATTGGGGATTGTTGCGTTTCTGCTTCGATTCTCTCTCGAGAAACTGGGCGTCACACAAAACGTGATTATTTTAGCTATCGTGACAGCCGTGAGCCTACTCAGCTATTTAGCCCTCATTTTTGTATTGGACAGAGAGCTTTTCACAGGAGCGGTAGGCCTTCTCGCTCAGTTAAGATCAGCTCCCAAAATCGATTAGTACTGCGAACCAATGAAAGCAACTTATCAGGAGCTTAGTGTTCTCTGCGCCGGACGCTTGGCGACGTTTCCCCTGGAATTGTTGATTCTACAGCGAGTTAACAGCTATATTAACTATCTTTAAAACGACATGTTTTCAGTTATTGTCATTCATCTGGTCAGTTTCTATCTATTTTGAGCAGATAGAATATGCCACAGTGGTGCTGCACAGCATCTAACGCGGCGAGGGTTCAAAATGCAGGATCAAGTTAAAAAAAATAAGAGTTAACTCGGTTGTGGAGAACTCTCCGAAGAGAAATTAGAGCGTTATGAAAGGTACCTCGGTGGCATAACCCACAATTGCATAAAGCTTGATGTGAAAGTTTGAGGGGGGGATATTGAGTTATGATTTCCTTATCCACGCGCTGATGCCACTGCGCAACGTTATTGGAGAGTTCACTCTTTAAATAATCGAGCTGGCACTGCAATTTCAAAGGCGGGGTGCTTCTGTACAAATTCCTGTGCCGCTTCATAGGGATTATCAAACTTCCATTCTGCTTTTCCTCGTGGGACATCGTACAGATCCTTCATTTCGCCATCCGTCACTATAACATACGAGCCTGGGCTTACTAACTCGTGATACGCTTCAAGCTCTTGTAAGACGTGCTCTTTGGCGTGATTGCGTCAAGAATTATTGGCCACTCTCAGTTCTATCGGGGTGTCCGAGTTCCAACATTACATCGCTGTTCATTACTTTATAGTGGTAAAAATAGTCCTTTATCATCTCTCCTTTGTAGCCCACGCACAGGATGAACTCGTCAAATCCTTGGTGAGTATAGAGCTTCATGATATGCCTGAGTATCGAACGGGGTCCAATGTTGATCATTGGTTTTGGGACGAAATTCCGTTTCCTCTCTGGACGAGGTCCTAAACCACCGCAAGTATAACGACTTTCAACTTTCAACCTTCATTCAGGAGCATTTAACTTGACGGTAACGTGTAAAACAATCAACGAGCGTAATAGGCGCGATATATTTCATAAATATTGGTTATCGCATTGTTTCATAATCACAAAGAGGGCTCCGCAACGAACTCTTAAAAAGAAATGAGTTGGCCCATATGAGGAACGAATAGATGGCGCTTCACCCGGGGGGCTTACCCAGATTGATAATATGATCCTGCACCTTTGGAAAAACGCCCGATCAACAGCTTTCGCTGGTATCTATTAATTAGCATAGTCTACTGCATAGAAAGAAATATCGGCACCATCTACGCTGATGCTTTTGATTGCTACTGGCGAACGGATTACAGCGCGACCAATGGTCAATAGTTTTTCGGGCTTGCTTCGTGCCTGCATAAATAAAACACTATCTAGAATGGTGTTGGAGAACTAGACGGGGAAACTGACGGAGTTGCACTACAAAAGTTGAATTACCGGGCATGACGCATCAATACAGGTAGGATCGGCCTTTGACATAGCAGATGATCTTGCCGCCACGATTAAGCCACCCTCAAATTCCGCCGCCGGAAAGGCAAATCACGACTCTTCTAGCTAAAGGATTCAAAGCCGGAAGGTTTATTCTTGTGTTTATCGATTTGCACAACCTAGTGCCAAAAAAATACCAATTCTTCGTGACCGCAGAGGTAGAACAAGAGTATTCCACGCACGCAGAGAAACAGATCCTTGATGATTCATATCCGGAGGTCTAAACCATCAAATGAATGTTCTGGTGCATTTTGTCTTTCTGTTATGAACACTACCTGTACGGCTCAGAAGGGGATGTCATTGTGAAGATTACGTTTGTTCTACCTCCGTTTTCAAACTATCGATCAGGGGGGTTCAAAGTCGTCTATGAATACGCCAATCACCTCGTTCGGAAAGGGAATGAGGTGACAATTATCTATCTGTGGACCCGGGAAATCCAACGCTATCTGTGGTCTCAGGAACTCGAAAGATCCGGTTCTGGTCGCCCTTTGCCTACGCTTTTTCTCTGGCTTCGTCAATATTTGGGGCTGCTCGCTTACAATATCCAAAAACCTAAGCTCAGTTGGTACCGTTTACATAGTAGCATAAAATTGGTCAAGCTGAACAGTCTCGAAGCAGATCGGGTTCCGGACGCGGATGCCATTTTCGCTACAGCTTGGCAGACTGCTTCATATGTTAATGAATGTCCTCGCGAGAAAGGAGCAAAGTTCTATCTTGTGATGGATTTTGCACCGTGGTTAGGCGACAAACATGAGCTAGAACAAACCTGGCGTTTGCCGCTCAAGAAAATTGCTATATCTAACTGGCTGGCCGAACTCGTTTTACAGGCAGGCGTGCCAAAAGAGGATGTTGAAGTGATATCGATAGCCATCGATCACGACTGCTTTCACATCATAAACAATATTCGCCGACGAGCGAAAAGAGTTATCATGTTGTATTCTCTCTCTGCCTACAAGCGGTCTCAGTTGGGTTTGGCCATACTATTGAAGTGTAAAGATGCAGTTTCGGACCTAGAAGCAAGTCTGTTTGGCCCACTTAAGAAACGACCTGCAGAACTCCCTTCGTGGATAGAATATTATGGGGATGTGACTGAAAGCGAACTTCGAAGACTTTACAACGCAGCATCAATTTACCTTTGCAGTAGTGCAGCTGAAGGGTTTGCACTGCCACCAGCAGAAGCAATGGCGTGCGGATGTGCCGTTGCGACAACTGATTGCGGAGGGAACCGCGATTACGCCGAGCACGAAAAAACCGCCTTGGTATCCGATCCCAATGATTTTGTATCCTTGGAGAAAAATGTCCTTCAACTGCTGTCAGACGAAGAACTCAGAGTCAGAATTGCGTTTGCGGGAAGCTACCAAATCGCACAGTTCACGTGGGAAAAAAGCACACAACAATTGATCAAGTATGTGAATCTGCATTCATGACAAATTAGGTGGCCAACTTTCTTAAGAGGGATCTAAAACTTGAAGTTGGCCAATCAAGCGGTTAAGTGGTCTTGCAAACGTCGTGTGACAACCTGGCCAAGCGTTTATCACAGCCACACCACGCAGACAGATCTGAGGTATCTGTCGCGATCAATCTAGCATCAGTTAGTGAAAGCGTATGGCGAAATTCCTTGTCAAAATAAATTCAAAGCAATCGCGCCTTGGAAATCTTTAAAAAAAGGCAAGCGATACCAACAACTCGAAATCAGCGCGAGATTAATCTATCGTAGACGGGCGTTTATTGCCCTCGTAGTGCCTATGACAAAGAGGAGCGCCGTTGGATCTGCGTTACGATGAACGCCTACTTTACAACAACGATTACAAGTTCCTGTTGGGATTAACGCGCAAATATGAGTTTTATTATCTCGCTGAACCTCTAGCCAAGCATTGAATACACGCAAGAACACGCTCTTATGCTAAGGGACGGAAACGACGAAAAGAAGACACACAGCATATGCGAGGAAATATGGATTCGCTGAGAAGCGTTGCGGGAGCATCAGGGAGAGGCCAGACGTCGCAAAGGCCAAGATCTATGCGAGCCTCGGTTTCTGTCACGCGGAGTTAGGCGAACATCGAAAAGCATTCAGCTGGTATCTGCAAGCGGTTAAGCACGATCCGTACCGTTGGCCAAATCTAGCGTACATAGCTCGTTTTCTCCATAAGCTACCCAACGACTTGCTGGATGGACGCACCTAATAAGGAACTTGATTTGAAGAGAACAGGCCTTCCGTCGAGTTAGCTGTCGTTAAGCGTCGCGGCAGAATGCCTCGATCAATTGGTGCGCCTTGGGCGCCTTTCTAACAACCGACTACGCGCCTCTGGACCACAGGAATAACATAACGTGTATATCGTCGAACGCCAAGCTATATTCGAGCTATTTTCGTCTTGCGGGAACATGAACCCAGAAGTGACCATTATAGCGCTAAATTGGAATGGATGGCAGGATACCTTAGAGTGTTTAGCGTCTTTGTATCACATTGATTATGACAACTACCGCGTCATTCTCGTGGACAACGCTTCAACCGATGATTCGCTGGCCAGAATCGAGGCCTACTGCATGAAAGAGCTTAATTTAGCGTCTTATATTGCGGAGGACTTAACTAGAAATAAGCTAATAAAAGTCGTGCATTACGCTAAAGGGGACGCAGGATCTAGGATAGATCGCAGCGGAGCGGTTGCACAAAAAGCAAACCATGCGCTCACCGTGATACAAAACGACTATAACTACGGTTTTGCCGAGGGCAACAACATCGGCGTTGCATATGCCTTGAACGCCTTTGATCCAGATTACGTTTTATTGCTGAACAATGACACCGTCGTTGACCAGCACTTCTTGAGTGCGCTGGTTGACACCGCCGAGAACGATGAATATGTAGGGCTGATACAACCAAAGATGCTGCGCTATGCTGACGCGACGATCGACAACACCGGAAACGTGTGTGACCGTTTAGCATATTGTGAGGCTCGAGGCCTGGGTGAGTTGGACGCGGGTCAGTACGATCATGAGAGGACGGACGAGTTTTTTTACGCAACCGGCTCCTGCGTGCTCATTAGAAGAAGCGTTCTGTCGGCATTCTCAGGCGAATGCTTCGATCCACATCTGTTCGCGTACTACGAGGACGTGGATTTGTCGTGGATGGCGCGGCTGCTTGGTTTTAAAATAGGCTACAGTCCGGATTCCGTGTGCTACCACAAAGGGAGTGCGACGTTCGGCAACTGTAGTCCCTTCATCGCGTATTTAAGTGACAGAAACAGGCTAAGGGTGTTGATTAAAAACTATGCGCTAATATCGCTTTTTTTTGCCTTGCCTTTAACCATCGTGTTGAAGTCCGCAGCGCTCATCGCGGATTGTGTAATTAGCGTTGATCTCCACTACATAGCAAGCTTCGTCAAGGCGCTCGGCTGGAACACATTACAGCTTCGAAATACGCTTGCTCTAAGAAGGAGACTCCAATCGAAGCGCAAAGTTTCTGATAACGACATCGTGAAGCATATGATTCCATTCTCTCTCAACCCGCGCGTAGAGCTTTTAAAACTGAAGCGACGTCAACGAGTTTGAGCTTACCTTAACAAACGCTTGCCTAGTTGGAAGCAGCTCTATTGACCAGAAAAAATATAGGGCTAATCAAATGGTGGCACCAAGTATCTTTGCTTTCTGAGTAACCAAGGAGTCAAGCGTAATCTTCACAACAATGCGTGTCCTGCTATATACGATCGATTTGATTCAATTCGACGCATTTTGCCATTTGAGTGAGGTCCTTCCTTGCTTCACTCGATTTAAGGTGTTGTAAGCTTTCGATAGCCTCATTGACTTTTGTAGCCGCGATTTCCTGAAGGTATTCGTCTTGGGAGCAACTAATCTCGTCAAGATCGAGCATTATTGGTCGACTTTGTGACCAATCAATAATGTCATCACAAACTTGATATGCGACGCCGAGTGCGTGCGCATAAGTAGCAAGGGTTCTCACATCGCGGGGAGTCCCTCCGCCTATTAGTGCTCCGAGGGTCGCTGCGGCCTCAAAGAGGGAGGCTGTCTTTTTCGACACCATTTCTTGGTACACGCCCGGGCGCACCTTTTTTGTGCGGTAGATGAACCGTTCAGTGAGCTCCCCCTCGCACATAATGGCAGTCGCTTCTGCCAGCGCGCTCGTGATCCGCGGATCCTCGTACCTCGCAGTTATGCTTAAAATCATTGATAGGATAAAATCAGCGCTTAAAAGCGCCATCTCTTGCCCATGGACTGCATGAAACGCTTTGGCTTTGCGGCGTATGCCATCGCCGTCGATAATGTCGTCGTGGATTAGCGACTCCATGTGCGCTAACTCTACCGCGACTGCAGCAGGAAGCGGGTCACCAGCTCGCCCTCCCACGCTATTATAAGCGAGGAGCACAATAATCGGCCGGAGACGCTTGCCTCCAGCGAACGCATCTACAAAAGGAGCAAAGAAAGGAGATTCCTGCCGCTGACGCAGCTCTTTTTGTAGCGCGAGGTCTACTTGGGCACGGTAAAAATCAATTCTCGTTAAAAAGCTGTCTGAAGAAGTATTCCGCGGACTTCTCTGCATCTGTTTGCCTCATGCGATGTGTTCGATCATAAATTAATCGAGCATTATCGATATACAATGCGAGCCGATTCCAAAAGCGGCGAGGATGAGTATTTCCCACGAATGGATGCTGTTCATCAGTCAGCGCACCCCCTCTTGTGCATCGCCAGCGTGGATGAAGCACGACGGGTCTTCCTTGAGATAATCGCCGGTAAGTGCCCACGTTCTTCCCCTACAACCCCCACAAAGCCGCCTGTACTCGCACTCGCCGCAGCGCCCTTTGAGGCGCGTCTCACGGTGCCTTAGATCCTCGAACACGGGAGATTTTTTCCATATACGCCGAAATGGCGTCTCGCGCACGTTTCCGCAGCTCATTTCGATGAATGGACACGGCCAGACGTCACCATCCGGCTTAATGTAGACAAAGCCGCGCCCCGCCGAACAGCCGTGAAAAACCGTTTCCGCTAACCGCAGAAGGGGGCCGCTGCCAATGCCGGCGCGCTGGAGCAGAAATGGCCAGTACTGCGGGCCCGCAACGGGCTCCATGATTGCTCGGGTCGTGCGCTGAGCCTCTGCCATGAAGCGGATGAGCCGCTCATTTGCCCCCTCATCGAGCGTGGCCTGGCTGATGTCGCGCCCTCGACCCACCGGTACAAGCTGGTACATCAAAATGATGCCCGTGCCGAGCTCGTCGACGAGGCGCATCAAGTCCACTAGCTGATCTACGTTGTACTCCATCGCAGTGATGTTGACGTGCAACACGATGCCGGCGCGCCGGAGCGCACGCATTCCCTCCAAGGCAGCCTCAAAAGAGCCGGATATGCCGCGCACCATATCGTGCTGCTCTGCTGTGAAACCGTCGAGGCTCACCGCGGCGATCGCAAGTCCGAAGCGACGCAGCCGTCGTGCCACGTCATCGTCAATGAGCGTGGCGTTGGTCGCCATTGTGTTGGTAAATCCCAGTGCTTGGCTATACGCGAGTAGCTCAAAGAGATCCTGACGCACGAGCGGTTCGCCGCCCGTGAAGGCCATCATACGAAACTCCGGCACCTCCGCCAATTGATCGAGAAGACGCTTTGCTTCGTCCGTCTTTAGTTCATCAACGGAGGGTTTCCCACCTGCAGCGTGGCAATGGATGCAGCGTAGGTTGCACGCGGTCGTCATCTCCCACACCGGGTGGGCGGGGAAGCCGATGCAGCCCATTCCGCGGGACCCCGCCGCTCCGGGAAGGCACTGAATGCCATATGTGAGTATCCAGCGGGGCAGCCCGCGCCACCGCGCGAGAGCGCCTACGTAGAGCGCACTCATCGCCTGCCTCAGAATGAGTGTCGGTGGCCACCAGCAGGTACGCACCGTGCGTCGCGGTTTTTTTCCCCACTCTGGACGCCATGAATCCATTAAATCACCCTTAAATCACCCAAGAAAGGCGAAGAGATACGCAGTGGTCGTCCCCACGTTCACCACTAACGTAGCCGCACACAGCCGTCCGAGGATGATGTGTTGCTGCCAACGCCCGCGAAGCACCAAAACGACTGCGACGAGCGAAAAGAGCGTTGTGGGAAGTAGTATCCAAAGCGCGCGCAAAGGTACGCCTTGTGCGAGGGTTAGGAGAAGTGCAAACCAGCTCCCTATTCCCACGACAACGTACAAGTGCGCGGCGGTCTCTCTCCCCAATCGCACGACGAGATTTGTCTTCGCTGCCGCCCTATCTGCCCAATAGTCGAGAAACTCATTGAGAAGGATCACGTTAAAGATGGTGAGTGCGATTGGGAGCGCCACCCACGTGACGAGAGGCACAATGCTGCCCATTTGTAAGTAAAATCCCGTGGCTACTGTCAGCCATCCGTAGCAAAATGCAATCCATAACTCGCCCCACCCTCGGCGCACCCAACGCGCCGGCTGCGCCGAGTAAAAGACACCACCCACAAGTCCGACGATCCCGAGAGGTAGGGTCAAAGGTCCTGTGTGGTAACCAAACTGGAGAACAACGCCACCCCCTAACGCCAGCAGCACGGCCGCAAAAGAACCCCAAAGCGCTGCTTCACGCGGCAAAAGACCGCGCTGCACGACCTGAGCTCCCCCTGCGAACGGACTGCTGTGTATGGTCCCAGATAGCGAGTCCTCGGCGTAATCCCACCACTCTCCCGCGTAGTAGGTCGCAAGCATCACGCAGATAACCCCGCGGTGCCCCACGCAAGTATTTCCCAGCGGAATCTACCGCCAAGCCACCACGCGAGAACGGCCCCTAATATGAAAGGAAGGAGCCCTACAATGTGAAAAGGAGGCCGCGAGAACGCTACCCACGCGTGTATTGTTTTCGCGAACGATGCCATCTCTACGAGGGGACCGTGATTCGAGAAGATATATAAGCATTGCACCTCTTTGCTTTAGCAAAAAGCCGTAACCAATGCGATGGCGAGGCATTTATAGGCAATACTAAGTCCCTCTGCGGAGAACTGGCGCTGGAGGTTGCTCTGTTCTCAGGGCTCGCAGTTGCCATCGTGCGGTTGCAGGGTAGCAGCGCTTCTCGAAGATCAAGATGAAGTCCTCCATCGTTAAGGGCCAAATCATCTTGTCGAAAAAAAGCTCAGAAAACACGCAGACGTAGCAGCAAAGCCATTCGAGGCAGTGACAGACCACGTATTCGGGCGCATGAAGTGATCTTGAAACAGACATCGCTATAATGTCGCAGCCGCGCGAGACAATGCATAAAGAACCTATTTCGTGCTTATTTCGGAGAATATATTTTGCCGCGACGCCCTTAAACTCAGCAGCACGTGTCTCCAAACAGACTCCAATTTCTACGTTTCCACTGCGGCATCCGCGCGCCATGATCGAGCGACTCTAAATCTTTGCCATCGCCGTGAATATGCGATGCCTGCGGCGAAGCACATCGTCATACTGCTTTTTTGTGACTTTGTCGTCGAGGGTCAGAACCGAAAAACCTGCTGATTGAAAGAGCTCGCGCAGCTCAGATTGAGAAAAATAGTGATGTGGGATCACTCCTCGAACAAAGGTATTCGTAGCTATCCGCTTGCCGCGGCCACAGCGCATATCAAGCCGTCCGGCAACTTCGACAAACACTAAACCTTGATGCCGCAAAACTCGAAACAGCTCACCGACGGCCTTCACTCGCCCAGCTCGCGTAAGGTGTTGGAGCACTCCGTAGCACGCGACAGCGTCGAAACTACGATCTGAGAACGGGAGCCGCTGGACGTCTGCAACCACGCGCGAGTACCGCGGATCGAGCGACGCCAGTGCTTGCTCCGAAAGGTCAGCCCCAACTGCTCTGAAACCGTTCCTAACAAGCGGCACGAGATACCTCCCAGCACCACAGCCAACGTCGAGCACGTCAGCGCCTGGCGCAAGCCAATGCATTATTGGAGAGAGATCGTACGGACCTTTCCAGCACGCAGGGCGCAACGAGTACTGCTCGTCCCAAGTCTTTGTTAAAGTTTCAAAGGGTGAATGTAACTCGTCTTTGGGCATAAATACACCAACCCCCTCATTTCCAGTGGAACCAAATCCACGCACATAAAAACGTTCATCAGAGCGCTATTTTTGATTTTTACCGCAACAGGAGGGATTTGGATTACAAATATATAAGTGCTAATGCATTACCACTGTAGATGCTCGCAGTTATGACGATCGCAGGATCGGACTCAGGAGGTGGAGCTGGCGTCCAAGCAGACGCGCGCACCTTTGCTGCTCTCGGGGTGTTCGGAACCTCCATTGTTACGGCGATTAGCGCACAAAACACGCTCGGCGTCCTTGACGTGTATAATCTGCCCGCTGAGGTCGTCGTTGCGCAAATGAGTGCGGTGCTCTCCGACATCGATATTCGATCCGTGAAGACGGGCATGCTCGCGACCGTCGAGATTACAGAAGCCGTCGTTGACATGCTTTCGCAGCACGAGGTTCCAATCGTGGTTGACCCTGTCATGGCCGCCGAAGCCGGAGGGAAGCTGGTGACAGGGGAGCTGAAAGACGTCCTTGCGCGACTCCTGCCTGAAGCAGAAGTCGTGACGCCGAACATACGAGAGGCAGAAGCGATTTCCGGCGTCGCCATACATAGCCTCGACGATATGAAACACGCCGCGTACGAAATCTATGCCCTCGGCCCCAGATCGGTCGTCGTAACCGGAGGCCATTTGACCGGGACTGACGTGCTGTACGATGGCGATTTTGAGCTGCTCCGTGGCAAGTTAATTGAGGGGGGAACCCACGGGGCAGGATGCACGTTCTCAGCGGCGGCCGCCGCCTTTCTCGCTCAAGGACACTCCGTAAGCCAAAGTGCTTTGATGGCTAAGGCGTTTGTCACCGAAGCAATAAAAAACAGCGAAAGTATTGGGTCTGGGCCCGGAGTGGTAAACCAAGTCGCAGCGACGTTAGATAGGGCCGAGCGTTACTTCACGTTGCTCGATGTAGACGCGGGGCTCCGCACCATTAAGACTATAAACCTGGACCTTATACCTGAGGTCGGCAGCAACTTAGCGATGGCAATTTCGCGCGCTAAGAAGCCAGCAGATGTGGCCGCAGTGAAGGGACGAATAGTGAAAGTTGAGGGGGCCATTACGCCGGTCGGATGTGTGACATTTGGAGCGAGTCGTCACATGGCACGAGTTGTCCTCGCCGCTTTGCAGTACGACCCCAATATGAAGAGCGCCATGAGTGTGCGGTGCTCAAACGAGGTTATTGGCGCCTGCCGAGAACTCAACCTCGTGACAGAAAGCTTCGATAGAGCGGACGAACCTAGGAGGGTGCGTGCGAAGGAGTGGGGAACCGCACGCGCAATAGAGAGTAGCGTGACGCACGGCGCGGGCGTCCCCGACGTCATATTCGACCACGGCAGTATTGCGAAGGAACCAATGGCGCATATTTTGGGCCATTCAGCGCAGCAGGTGGCCGAAACGGTTGTCAAGATTTCATCGATGCTGAGGTGATCGATTAAAACGCATCTCAGCCTAGTCAAGAAAGAAGGAACGGAGGTGGTTTCACGGGAAGCATCAGACCCACGTACATCAAAAGCATATCAGCCGAGCTGCTCCGAGGACATCGCGAGATATTCAGCTCTGATTATGAAAAGAACAAATTGCTCGTTTCGGAATATACGAACATTGAGAGCAAGAATATTCGAAATAGGGTTGCAGGATATATTACGCACAAAGTAGATATCGGCAACAGGAGAAAGTCATGAAGTTCCAAGGCGCATACCCTGCCATGGTTACGCCATTTACGAACAAAGATGAGATCGACGTCGAAGGGATGCGCTCCAACATCGCATATCTCCAGAAAGGGGGCGTGGCAGGGTTGGTGCCATGCGGTAGTACGGGGGAATCTGCGACGTTGACGCACGACGAGCATAAGAAACTCATAGAGCTCACAGTTGAAACCGCAAGCGTTCCAGTCATCGCTGGGACAGGATCAAACAACACCGCAGAGGCAGTCGAGCTGACTCGCTACGCGCAAGATGCAGGTGCAGACGCCGCTCTTCTGATCGTCCCTTACTACAACAAACCGATGAAGAGTGGATTGATCAAACACTTCAGCGCTATAGCGGAAGCGTGTGAGATTCCGCTCATTATGTACAACATTCCTGGCCGCACCGGCATCAATATGGATGCTGAAACGATCAGCACGATAGCGCACGAGTATAGCAACGTGGCGGCAGTGAAAGAGGCGAGCGCGAACTTCAGCCAGATCTCAGATATCATAGAACTCACCCATGATCTCGAATTTTCCGTTCTTTCGGGAGACGACGGACTAACACTTCCCATGATGGCCCTAGGGGCCACAGGCGTGATCTCTGTCACGGCAGATATCTTGCCGAAGCAGATGGGACAGCTAACGCAGTTCTGCCTCGACGGTAACTACGCAAAAGCGCGCGAGGTGCATTATCAACTTGCTCCGCTTTTTAAGGCGCTATTCATCGAGACGAATCCTATCCCTATCAAAAAAGCGTGTGATTTGCTCGGGCTTGCTGGTGGACCGCTCCGATTGCCTCTTACTGCCATGGCAGAATCAAACGTCGCGAAACTAAAAGCGACGCTCGCTAACTACGCAGACTGAGGGAAAACTAGGATTGTCACGTGGTGGAGCTATATGACAGCGAACAACAAGATAACGGTCGCAGTAACAGGGGCTTGTGGCCGTATGGGACGGATGATCATTGACAACGTTACGCAAGCGCCGGATATGACGCTCGTGGCCGCTTTTGACAATCAGCTTTGTACCCCTGATGTCACAGATGCGTCGCAACTTACAGAGACGCTTGAAAGCGCGAAACCCGACGTACTGGTCGATTTCACCGTCGCTTCTTCATCGGTCGAAATCATCAAAGCAGCCGCAGGCGCCGGAGTGCGACTCGTCGTCGGAACAACGGGATTCACTCCCGAACAGCACGCAGAAGCAAAGAAAGCGATCGAAGGCCAAGTGGCAGCGATAATCTCTCCGAATTTCTCAATCGGCGTTAACGTCTTCTTCCAGTTGATAAAGAATGCTTCAGAGAGTCTTCCAAGCGAAGCGTACGCTGCTGAGCTCATTGAGGCGCATCATAAGCACAAAATCGATGCTCCAAGCGGGACGGCAGTGAAAGCAATCGATATCATCAAACAGGTCGATCGTTCACGGACGATAGGGTCTTACTCTATACGCGCAGGGGATATCGTCGGCGATCATTCGGTATTGTTCATCGGTGATGGCGAACGGCTTGAGATTCGCCATCAGGCCCACAGCAGACAGGCGTTTGCCAGCGGCGCTATGTTAGCGACACGCTTCATAGTGAAGCAGCCGCCGGGCTTATATTCGATGGATGATTTAATGGCTTCGATCTAAGTCGCTGGCAGAGCTGCGGCCCAGCAGACATTGCTATATGCAACGAGTTGGAACGATATTGACAAAGAGCCACGAGCTTAGGTTCTTGCAGTTCCGTCTGTACTGAGCGCGGAAGCAACGAACGACCACAGTTTTCGTTGCTAACAAAAGAGCCTAGGGCTACGAGAGAACGACTGCGAGCGTGAGGAGTCAAACTGTTGGCCGTCTACGAGGATTCGTGGCCGTTATTTTTCAAGAAATCAATAAATGTCGTCTCCATCGACGCGAGATTACATACCGGCATAATCCCGGGTCTCGGATTAATGTTTAATGATCTTTGATACTTTGTTTGGCCTTGCCACGTCCCTGAGTTGACGACTGTGACGCCCCGGTATTGTGATGCACCTATGGTATGAACGTGACCGCTGTGAAGGATGTCAGGTATCGTTTCAATGACAAAGTGATCCGTACTCTCTGGCGCTATGGAGACCCTATTCCCATATACCGGCGAAAGATGCCGCCTTTTTAGCATTTCCTTCATCGCGCCGTCGGGGTTGCTGTAAGAGGAGCCAGGAATTGCCGCGATTATATCATCCAGGGCCCTGCCGTGATAGATAAGTATTTTAACGCCGCATAGTTCAATTAACGAAGGATTCCCTACGCACGTGACGTTGTTACCGAAGCTTTTTGCATAGTCGGTCGAAAGGGCAGGCTGCGGCTCTGCTTGTCGTACTGCATCGTGATTTCCTGGAGAGACAATGATAGAGAGGTCTGACGGTAACATTTCAAAAAGTGCGGCGGCTTCAGCATATTGATCGTCGATGTCGTCAATGGCTAATTCCTCCTCTTGATTCGGAAAAACACCAATGCCATCCACCACATCTCCGGCCACGATGACGCAAGCCGTTTTTTGCGCTCTTTCATCATCGCTCGACGTTATCCACTCAGCAAAATCCTTCCACGCGCTTGTTAAGAACGTCTTGCTGCCAACGTGAATATCGGAGGTAAGTGCCACGTATACGTCCGTTGTTGAGTGGGTGGGTTGGTTTTGCGGGGGGATTTCTGGCCACGTAATGCTGTCAATAAAGAGCACTTTTCCGTCGGATGAGAGAGACCCGGTAATGCCAATCACCTCGTCGTGCACGACTTGAAGGGCTGCTTGGTAAGCGCCTTTATCTTTCAACGCAATCCCGCTGAAGTATCCAGTGGGGTCCTCGAGCTCGAGTATCCGGTGGCCATTCGGGGTGTCGCGCATCTCATTCACCATCCCGACAATGGAGATTTTTCCGACTGTTGCAAACTCATCGTCGAACCAAGCCTCGCGTCTTCGGTTGTAATATGTCAAGCTCTCGATTGGTCGGGAAGTAAGCCGCCTCTTTACGATTTCACTGAGCCGGTCGTATCGGTTTCTGAAGTATTGTACGAACTCCTCATATGTGCCAACACAGTTAGAGCTCTCCGTAATGTCAGCTAGAACCGTTATAGGCAACGGCTGACGTTGATACACCCGCGTGCCGGCAATTTGCGTATCACTGATCTGGCTCTCTACCATTACGTCGGAATAATCTTCGTTATGATTTAGCAGAACCATTGGCTTCGCATTTTTTTTCTGCGTGTTCAGCGATTCTTTTGCCGCCGTCACGTGAGGGGGAGCAACTACGAGCACAGATTCATCAACGTTTCTCAGAACCGCCTCAACCACTGCCAAGGGCAGATCGCTCTCCTGAATCATGACCACGGCTTCCCTGGTAACTAGAAAGCCGCTTTCAGTGAATTTCTGAATTATGTCGGTTCGAATCATAGTAGGAAACGGCGTGACGCTTAGGCAAGACGGTGAGCCGAGCATTCACCGCGGCGATATCCTCCCCCTGCTTACTCTTTACGCTAAAAGCTGGACTCCTGAGCGTCGAAGCGCTCGACACGGCTGCCGAGGATTCGCAACTGGGCGTCGGCAGGTTATATAAAGCGTCAATTATAACTATCATCACAACATCAGCCAGCTCGGTACCCTTTTTTACGCTTATTCAACTGAAATACATGCAAGATCAAACGAGAGAACGCACGAAGAAATTTTGGAAGACTGATAATTATTGGTTAGCGCTCCTGCGTGATATAATAATTGCATTTCTCGTTGTCGCCGTGATCATGTCGATTGTATATGCCTACTCAGGGTCTGTGACCCCGCTCGTGGCTGTGCAATCGGGAAGCATGGAGCCCCACATAAACATCGGCGACGTCGTGCTTGATCGAGGGCTAAATAGAGTGTCAGTCGTCACCTATAACGACGGGAAAGCCACTAATTATCAGAGCTTCGGTAATTACGGTGACGTCATTGTCTACAGGCCGAATGGCGATGAGCATGCGACTCCGATCATACACCGCGCTATGTATTGGGTAAACGCTGGCGACCGGCTGCCAAACAATCAAACGGCTGTTCACGCCGGATACATCACTAAGGGCGACAACAACCAAGACTATGATCAACCATTGCTCTTTGGCGGCATGCCGCGCGTCGAACCAGTCAAGCCAGAATGGATAATCGGCGTAGCGCAACAGCCGCCTATCCCGTGGATAGGAAACTTGCGGCTCGCTCTTCCTTTCGTTATTAACCCGCTCACTACGGCCTCCGATCAATACCAGAGATTTCCGATTTTCAACTTCAACAGCTTCGCTCCTCGTGCCTGATCTTATTGTTACGTGGCGTACTACGCAGCAGGTGCAAAACTCGCTGCTAAATCGTTTTAACCACAATTAGATACGCTTATATGTTACGTTTCGACATAAGTTTTGACTATGCCGCCATTTCTCACGATGGATGAGCTCGATACGCACGGACGAGTTGTCCTGGTGCGCGTTGACTTGAATTCACCTATTGGCCCTAACGGGGAAATTCTCGATGACATTCGTTTTCGCGGCCATATTCCCACCATTAAAGCCTTAGATGATGCAAAGACGGTGCTCCTTGCCCATCAGTCCCGGCCGGGGAAGCGGGATTTCACCACGATGGAGCGGCACACCGAGAAGCTCTCCTCGCTCCTCGGAAAAGACGTTGCGTATGTCGACGACATTTACGGACATAACGTCCGACAATCGATAAAAGGAATGGAGATAGGGGACATCATCCTCCTCGAGAACGTAAGGTTTAGTTCGGAAGAGATGCTCAAGGCCCCCGTCGAAGATCTCGCTAAGACGCATCTCGTTACACAGCTGTCCCTGTTATGTGATATGTATCTTAATGACGCGTTTGGAACTGCGCACCGCGCACAAACTTCAATTATCGCTTTTCCGCGGGCGTTGACTTCGGGAGCAGGTAAGTTGATGGAGCGAGAGGTCGAAATGCTCACAAAGGCGCTTACCACCTCTCAACGGCCGCGACTGTTCATGCTCGGAGGGGCGAAGGCAGACGACAGTATCAAAGTGATTGAACACGTTCTCTCGAAAGGCAGCGCTGACAAGGTGCTTGTCACGGGCCTCGTAGCGAACATCTTTTTGGCAGCATCGGGAGTCGACATTGGACCCCCAAGCCTCGATTATATAAAATCATCGGGACATGGAAACTATGTCGAGATTTGCAAAAGACTGCTTGACAACTACGATGGGAAAATTATAATGCCTCTTGACGTGGCTTTGAACGACAACGGTAAGCGTCTAGAGACGCCGATTTCCGCATTACCGAAGGCCTATCCAATACAGGATATCGGCATAGAAACGATTGTGGCGTATTCGGCAGAACTCAAAGCTGCAGGTACCGTTGTGATTAACGGCCCCGCCGGAGTATTCGAACAAAAAGCGTTTGCGCTCGGAACCTATGAAACGCTAAAAGCGGCGGCCCAGTCGAAATTCTCGATATTGGGTGGGGGCCACATCGCAGCCGCTGCACGAAACATCGGTGTTGACAAGCATATCACTCACGTATCAACCGGAGGGGGCGCATGCATAGATTTCTTGGCTGGGGAAAGCTTGCCCGGAGTTCAGGCGCTCATCGAGGCCAGCGATTTCGAATGAGTACGCTTGCTTTCCTTTTCGTGAATCCAACGCCTTGTAGCGATACACTAAAAACGTATAAGTATCGGGGGCATACATAAAATCGCCTCAAAGCGCCTCGGTGGCTCAGCTTGGAAGAGCGATTGACTTGTAACTGTTTACGCAAAACGCCTCGCGCATCGATTCGCCTGCTGGTACTTTATGTTGCGGAGCAAGTTATCAATAGGTCGGGGGTTCAAATCCCTCCCGAGGCTTTTTTCCTTCGCGCAGCAGATCTGTAGAAGTGGCTCACGCTTCAGAGCGGAACAGCGTGCATCCACCCGATTTGCGAAGCGTTCACGTGGCCGTGCGGAACATTCAGGTGATGCCAAAAGATGATGTCCATAACAACGCTGACTCTTCCTGAGGCGTGGTACAAGGCAGTCAGACACATTATGGAATTTGGCAACGTGGTGGACACCGAGTACGGAGTTAAAGCGCGCCAGATCCTAATGGGTATGATCGAAATCGATAAGCCAACCCTCGGTTGGCATAAAGGTGATGCTTTTTGTTCAAAAGCTCGAGTCGAGGAATATAAGAAACAGTTCGATCGCGCTTACCTGCATCAACACCACTTCGAATACACGTACCTAGAACGACTAATAGAGGGCCACGGAATTGATCAGTTGGCTTGGATGAAAGACCAGCTACTGAAGAAACGGGTCGGATCGAAGCGTATTCAGGCAATTACGTGGATTCCCCAAATTGACTGCCTGAAGGAAGAAGACCAACCGTGCTTTCAGAGGATGTGGGTTTATCTACACGGCAATGAGAGGCTTGACGTCCATATCATGTATCGCAGTTGGGACGTTTTTCAAGCATATGAAGCTAACATCAATGCGTTTCTTTCGCTAGTCAAAAAGGAGCTTTTGGAACCTACAGGACTCAAGATGGGGACGTTGTGCACGGTTGGCAACTCGATGCACATATATGATTACAACTGGGATGAAGCTCTCGCGCTACTGAGCAGGTATAAGAGATAGCGTTATAGTCACTGCTTAGAGTGAAGGTCAAATGTCCCCGGTAGTCTCTTCGCTGTTCGGCCGGCAGCGATACAGATGGTCGCACGGAAACATACCGAACTTCTAGTTTGGTCGCCGCCAAACGCGTTTGCAGAAGTGATTTACGTGTAACGTAACGTGGCGAGCGAAATCATCAAAAATTGATTAAGCTCAACTTTTGTTTATCTAAACAAGTGCTCTTTTGTGAAACGAAACAATATTAATATCAAAACTACTGTTCTTATTGCAATTAAAAATATATTATAGTTTTTCAGAAATAATCCTTCATTAACTAAAATCAGACTAAGGGGACCAATACCTTTTAAGTGGAAGAAATCTGTAATCGCCAGTTAGTAGATTGTCCCTCGCTACGACACAATGGCTGAACTGAAAGAACACGGAGTAAATCATGACCCTAATCGATAGTGCAAAACAAGGAATCATCACAAACGAGATGAAAACTGTCGCCTCTGATGAGGGAGTCACACCCGAATTTGTCTGTCGCGGAATTGCCAATGGGCAGATCGTAATTCCTATAAGTCCATATCGGGAGACCAAACCGATTGGAATAGGGAAAGGACTTAAGACCAAGGTTAACGCTTCTGTTGGCACCTCTTCCGATATCGCTGATGTCGATCTCGAAGTCGAAAAAACAAAGGTGGCTGAGGCCTCGGGAGCTGACTCCATAATGGAGCTATCCACCGCTGGTGACTTTTACGAAATCAGAAGGAGGATCGTCGAAGCTACTTCTCTGTCCGTTGGGAGCGTTCCACTCTATCAAGCGTTTATTGAAGCTGCACGGCAGTCCGGCTCAATCGTTGATATGCGAGAGGATGATCTCTTTAGAGTGACTGAAGAGCAAGCAAAACTCGGTACCAACTTCATGGCAATTCACACCGGAATAAACTGGGTGACACTGGACAGGTTGAGGGCTCAGGGACGACACGCTGGCCTCTGCTCGAGAGGCGGAGCTCTAATGTCAGCGTGGATGGCTCACAACGAGAAAGAGAATCCACTTTTCAGCGAATTTGACTACCTGCTTGAAATCCTCAAGCGGCACGACGTCACCCTCAGCATGGGAAATGGCATGCGAGCTGGCGCAGTGCACGATTCTACCGATAGAGCCCAGATTCAAGAACTGGTAATTAATGCCGAGCTCTCAGACAAAGCACACGAATTTGGTGTGCAAACGATCGTTGAAGGCCCGGGACACATACCTGTCGATGAAATTCAAGCCAACGTGGTGCTGCAAAAGCGGTTAACCAGGGACAAGCCCTTCTATATGCTCGGTCCGCTCGTGACTGACATAGCGCCGGGTTATGACAACATAGTTGCCGCGATCGGAGCAGCTCTGTCGTCTTCTTATGGTGCTGATTTCATCTGCTACGTTACGCCCGCAGAGCACCTTGCCTTACCGTATCCAGAGGACGTGCGCCTCGGAGTCATATCTGCGCGCATTGCTGCTCACGTTGGGGACATGGTAAAGCTTGGCAGCAGGAACGATGACCTAAAGATGGCGCAAGCGCGCAACGAACTCGATTGGGCGAAACAGTTTAAAGTGGCAATAGACCCACAAGCTGCAGCGAACATTCGTAAGGAACGAATGCCTTCAGATGCAAACACGTGTACCATGTGCGGCGAGTTCTGCGCCTACAAAATCGTCAAGGAGTACTTCGAACTGTGATGAAACGGCGCCTGCACGCCCTGAGCTGTGCTAATGTCGCAGCTCGTCTCGTGGGATTGGGGGTTTGCGAGTGGGTAGGGTGAGGGTGCGACAGGAGTTTGCACTTCTGAACCACAAGCCTAGACAAACTCGATGTATCTTTTTGGGCTTGTTGCACTATTTGTCCGAAACATCATTGTCCGCTAATCGCGCGTTTCTTTTGCAGCCAAGCCATCACAATAGCCGCAGGTATTTGAGCCCTTCAACGACACCAAGGCCGTACTGCTCTTCTGCGATATAGTTTGCAGCAGCTCGCGCTTTTGAATCTGCGTTGCCGACCGCGATTCCCTTCCCTGCTATCTCTAGCATTTCAACGTCATTTTCAGCGTCGCCAAATGCCGCAAATTCGTCGACAGCGACCCCAAGCAGTTGCGCGACTCCAATTAGGCCGACGCCCTTGTTGACGCACGCGTCCTTTACGTGGAGAGCGAACCCAGAATCGACGACGGTAACGCCATCACAGCACTGAGCCACCATCTTGCGAAGCGATTCGACGTCAGAGGTCGATAAGTAGTCCTTGCTGTAGGCAATCTCAGTAACGCGCTCTTCAGGATTGATCCGTTGAAGAGTAAACTCACCACTACTTTCGATTTGTTGAGCCGCACGAAGGCAGGCATGAATATTCCCACTAACAAGCTTCGATTTACCGGCTGTGACGATCCCTCCGTTTTCAGCGATCACGCCTGAGATTTTACCGATGCTAACCGCTAGCGCATTTACAAAACACAAAACGTTGCCAGTCGCTAAAACAATAGGGACGTTCAACTGTCGAATGGCCCTAACAACAGTAAGTTCCAATGACCGGTCAGGAAAGGTTAAAGTGCCGTCGATATCAAACGCTACAGCCTTAATCAAGGTACCACTTTCACGGTGGCTCAGGACAACTCCGAAATACTTGAGCTTTCTCTCGTTTAGTCGCGTATTCCCTCTGACTCCACCGAAAATATCGCTTCGCCTTCAGCAAGGTTTGGAGAGTCTACAAGGCGTGCTATGCGTTTGCCTCCCTTCGATTTTCTCAAATACAACCTGAAAGTTGCGGTATGGCCTAATATATGACCACCGATCGGTCGCGTTGGATCGCCAAAGAAGGCATCAGGTTTTGCTTGAACTTGATTGGTAACGAGCACGACTGCATTGTTTAACGTTCCAAAGCGCATAAGGTCGTGCAGATGCTTGTTCAACTTTTGTTGCCTGTCTGCAAGCGTACCTCTGCCGACATACTCCGCCCTAAAATGGGCAGTAAGCGAGTCTACGATAAGGAGTTTCACAGGGCGCTCAGTCGCCTTAAGCTGTTCCGATAGCTCACTTGCCGCTTCGACTAACAATATTTGGTGATTGGAATTATGTGCTCGCGCGACGTGGATATTTCTTAACACGCCTTCAGGATCGAGATCGAGACCTCCTGCGATCTGGCTGATGCGTTCCGGTCTAAAAGTGTTCTCGGTGTCAATTAATATGCACGATCCATCAAGACCGCCTCGTTCGTGCCCGAGCTGAACATTGACTGCAAGCTGATGCGCAACTTGGGTCTTTCCAGAGCCAAATTCTCCGTAGAGCTCGGTGATCGCTTGGGTTTCCATACCTCCCCCAAGCAGCTCATCAAAAGCCTCGCTTCCGGTCTTAAGTTTACCTACGTGTCGCCTTCTTTCAAGAATGACATCACCGGTCTCAAAACCACCGATGTCTGCAGCTTGGCGCGCCGCTACTATGATCTTGGAGGCGGTCGCCTCACCGAGATCTGCTGCGTTTGATAACTCCGAAGGGGATGCTACGGCAACTGCTTCCACTGAGTTAAAACCAGCTTCCCTCAACTTCTCCGCGGTAGCAGGGCCTACACCTGGCAGGTCTTCGATACTAAAACCATCGATTTCTTCTACTTCTTCCATTTACCCACCCTCCCTCTTTTGTCGCAACCCTTGGAGAGTCGTACACGCTAATCACTTGTGCCCTATAAAGGCTTTTGAGTGCAGAGCGAAAGTGTTTATCGCACGTCTTCCTTCTCGATCGCGAACTGAAGCTCATCGAGTCTTCTCTTGATTGCCGCAAGTTTTTGAGGTGCCAAGTCCTCCGGCGTTTTTAACACGCTTTTAGCCGCAAACTTGTCATTCATTCTGATACCAACAACGGAAACCTCATCGCCAACGTCTAGCGTCACACTGCTAGATGCTTTGTCAAAAGTCACGTAGTCGATCCCGTTGTCGACGCACACAGACGCCGCCGATGAAATCACTGTACCGGTAATACCTCCATTAGTACCTTCTTGCGGCACGGCATCTTGGCTTGGCGCCCGGTCCACCTTACCTTCTAAACCAAGACCGCTTCTCCAGTCAACACTCAGTTCGAGTTGATTGTCAAAGCCGTTTTTCGGGGTGCAATCGCGCAATATGACATTGCTTTGCGTATCCTCTTCGGTTATTGCGAGCGCTTTGTCGCCCCAGAGGGCCACTCTTATCTCGCCAGTATCGTCCTTAAGCACGATGTTTCTCACTTGCCCGGCGCTACCATTATTTCTAGTGAATTCCCGGAGAGAGCCGACGTTCTCGATTGCTCCCTGAACCGAACACGGGACGTCCGCTTTGACCTCACTAATGGGGATGATTTGCTCAACGAATTCAATACTTCGTGCCCCCTTTAGGAGCGATCCGCGACTGCCCATGTGCACTTCGAGCCGTCCATAACGCTCTCGTGTATACCCGTTTGTGATGTCAACCACATCCCCAGAGACAAAATCACCAGCCTGCTCAGCCAGATCGTCCCAAAGCGTTACCCGCACCCTTCCCGTTTCATCGCCTATCGTTATGTTCGAGACTTTTCCTACTGAGCCATCGCGCTTTGAAAAAGTACGTACGGATCCGACGTCGAGTATAACACCACTTATTTCAACCGCATTGAGTCCTGCTATAAGGTCAGCGATCGTCTCTTTATCCTTAGAGGAGGTTACCTCAGTTTTTGGCACTGATTCATCGACTTCAATTTCTCTCGCGTTCACTTCTAAGCCATATGGCCCTTCCTTGACGACTCCCCCAATCTTTAGGGTCTGTCCAATTTGAAGCTGTTCGACGTGTTTTGCGAGATCGTTCCATAAGACTACGCGAATTGACCCCGTTTCGTCAGAAACAACGAGATTGGCAACATATCCTACTTCGCCGTTGCGGGAGAATTCTCTCGTCGGCGAGGTTCGCGAGAGCTTCCCAACAAATGCGACAGCTCTCGTTTGCCCATCGATTTGTCCGATTTGCACGGTCGTATCGATGCCAAGCTCGTGAGCGACGAGCAGGGCTGCGGTCTTGTCATCACACAAGCCCGACATGTCCTCCACCTTTTGATTGACCTTTTCAGCGAACTCCTCTCTCGAGATCTTATTGACCAAGCGTTCGTAAATGCTCGCCACGTCGTCAGAAAGCTGGTCTACGTTTCCTTGCACCTTCAGTAGAACTACCCTCTATCTTAATAACTTTGTCAAAAGGGCGCGGCGAGTATGAACCCGTTCGAACCCCGGCAAGACATATACGAAATTTTGAGAATCTATCCTTTACAGCGTTTAGAGTTGTCGTGAACGATCCCTTTCTTCGCAATGAAATATTTTTTATACTTCTTTGGCGTGTTATGACAGCGACCTACACGCTGTTTTTAGTTAAGGGGCATGTCGAGAATGGGACAAACTATTGCCGAGAAGATATTATCGAATTCAGCTGGAAGAGTCGTAACGGCAGGTGACTTTGTCGAAGCAGCGATAGACGTCGCCATGATTCACGATATTACGGGGCCTCTGGCCGTTAAGACGCTCTATGAGATAACAGATCGGGTGTGGGATCGCACCAAAGTAATTATGCTTTTTGACCATCAGGTACCCGCTGACTCGGTCGATGCCGCAATCAACCACTTGGAGCTTCGCAAGTTTGCAAAACGAGAGGGGATCCTAAACTACGATGTGCAAGAAGGGGTGTGCCATCAAGTTATGGTCGAAAAGGGACACGTGCTTCCGGGGGAGCTCGTCATAGGCGCCGATTCACACACATGCACGTACGGAGCTGTGGGGGCGTTCGCCACCGGCGTTGGTTCGACAGACATGGGGGTGGCCCTCGCTTCAGGAAAGCTTTGGTTTAAGGTCCCAGATACCATCGCATTCAACGTTGATGGAAAGCTCGCACGACGCGTTTATGCCAAGGATATAATACTCACGATAATAGGCGACGTTGGTATAAATGGCGCCACATACAAGGCGTGTGAATTCGGTGGGGAAACCGTCGAGCACATGGACATCGCCAACCGGATGACTCTTTGCAACATGGCAGTCGAGATGGGAGGAAAAACAGGGATCGTAGCACCCGACGAAGCGACGGCAGTCTTTCTAGAGGAGCGCTCCGTCGACGGGGATTTCACGCTGGGCTCAGACGAAGACGCAACGAAAGTCACGCGTCGCTACACCGCGAGCGAAATGGTTCCCGTGGTTGCAAAGCCCCATCAAGTCGATAACGTGGTGCCAGTCACCGACGTAGAAGGCTATCATATAGATCAGGTCTTTATCGGTTCGTGTACAAACGGTCGGTACGAGGATCTAAAAGCAGCAGCTGAGCTGTTAGAGGGCGAGACAGTGGCACGAGGAGTGCGGATGATTGTGGTTCCCGCTTCGAGAACCGAGTATCGGAGGGCGTTAAAAACGGGTCTTATTGATATCTTTACCGACAGCGGCGCCCTCGTTGAAGCCCCATGCTGCGGCCCGTGTATGGGCGGATCGTTTGGAATACTGGGTCCGGGTGAGGTGGGCCTCAGCACGTCAAACCGGAACTTCGTCGGCAGGCAGGGAAGCCCGTGGGCTTCTGTCTATCTATGTTCCCCTGCGACCGCGGCGGCGTCCGCCATCGACGGCGTAATAGCCGATCCAAGAACGCACTAGGAGCGGAGCATGACGAGATCAAAAGCGCATATTACAGGCAGAGTGTGGAAGTTTGGAGACAACGTCGATACCGATGCAATTATCCCAGGCAAGTATCTAGTGCTCAACTCATCACAAGACCTCGCAAAGCACGCCTTCGAAAACGTACGCCCAAACTTTGCGAGTCAGGTCATCAAAGGCGACATCGTCGTCGCCGGAGAGAATTTCGGTTGCGGTTCCTCAAGAGAGCATGCTCCTCTGGCTCTAAAGGACAACGTCGGCATCGTGATCGCGCGTTCGTTTGCACGGATTTTTTTTCGAAATGCCATAGACATAGGGCTTCCCGTTGTCGAATGCGATACGACCGAAATCGAGGATGGAGATATTCTACACGTTGATTTAGAAAAGGGTAAAATCTACAACGAGACACAAAAAAAGGAGTACACAATATCCCCTTTCCCCGCATTCATCAGAAACATCATAGAAGCGGGGGGCCTCGTCCCGTACATAAAAAACAGGGCGCAGCTTAAGAGTCGGGAGGCACGCGAACTCGAAACGGACTAGGCATCAATCGTGAGCACCGTCACATCGCTTGCTGAATACTTTGTGGTGAAGCAGAAATGAAGACGTATAGAATCCCCATAATCGCCGGAGACGGCGTCGGACCTGAGGTCATTGCAGAGGGGAAAAAGGTCCTCGAAGCCGCAGGCGACAACTATGGATTCAACATTGAGTGGAAAGAGTACCCATACGGAGCAGAGCACTACCTCACTACTGGAGAGCTTATACCAGAAGACGCGCTGAAAGAGCTGAGCGACTACGACGCGATATACCTTGGCTCAGTCGGAGATGCGCGTGTCCCACCGGGTGTGCTCGAGCGCGGCGTGCTATTCGCGCTGAGATTCTATTTCGATCAGTACATAAATCTCCGCCCTATTCGGCTGCTAGAGGGCGTAGAGACGCCAATTCGAGACAAAGGCCCCGAAGATATCAATTATGTCGTAGTGCGCGAAAACTCCGAAGACCTCTACGTAGGTATAGGCGGTCGCACCAAGAGAGGCAGCGTGCATCACGAGGCAGAAGTGATTCGCAACCTCTATAACGTCAAGTTTGGCCTCGATATCGACTCTGATAGTGATGAAATTGCGTATCAAGTTGGGCTTATCTCAGCTGAGGGGACGCAGCGCGTCATGCAGTACGCTTTTGACTTGGCTATGAGAAGGAAGAAACATGTGTCGAGTGTCGACAAGATGAATGCCATGACGGACATTTACGGCTTCTGGCGTGAGATATTCACCAAAATTGCGGCAGGTTACCCAGACGTAAGAATAGATTTCAATCTCGTCGATGCAATGACTATGTGGCTCGTCAAAAACCCAGAATGGTTTGACGTCGTTGTCGCTCCGAACTTATTTGGAGACATTATTACGGATCTCGGGGCTATGGTGCAAGGGGGGTTAGGACTTGCTCCAGGTGGCAACATAAACCCGAAAGGAACGTCAATGTTTGAACCGATCCACGGTTCGGCTCCAAAATATAAGGGCTTAAACAAGGTCAACCCGATTGCGACAATTTGGGCTGGGGCAATGCTCCTCGAGAGTCTCGGAGCGACTCAAGCTGCGAGGGGCGTCATGCTCGCTATCGAGTGCAATCTGCGCGCACGCAAGGTGAGGACGTTTGACCTAGGGGGGTGTTCGACCACTTCGGAGGTCGGCACCGACATAACGAGATACGTCAAGCAGTCTTACTAGGCAACAGTTTGATTGAACAACCGATTTATACCGTTAAGCATATAGAGATACGCAAGTCCTGGTGGGGTAGTGGATATCCTATGAGCCTGCGGAGCTCAAGACTCGGGTTCAAATCCCGGCCGGGACGCTCCATTTCTGCCAGAATACACCCTGTGGAGGCTTGTGTGAGCACGCCGCGCACTTACACGATTGCCACTAATAATGGCCTGCCTCGAAAAACTCTAAAAGAGAGTTGTAGAAGTCTCGCGACACCTACGCTTGACCTTGCTTATTTGCGTCGTTGATAGCCTTCCTTATCACGTCCGTTTCCTTTGGGCGAAATACCTGACATACGCGGTCCTCATACGTAATACCCCGCACGATCACAATCGGGGTGCCACCTGCTCCTTCTCCCATCATTAGGTTGGCTAGACCCGCTATCTCATCGCCCACGCCCTCGTTGGTTATTTCTAGCGTTTTCCCTTCGAGGTCTTTCATACCGCGCCAGTCTCTCATAGGGGCCATTCCAGCAAATCCTATGCCAACGCCAGTTTGTCCCTCTCGAAACGACCGACCGCAAGTGTCGGTAACTATGACAGCCACGTTTTTACCGTAGCGCTCGATTATTCGTGAGCGCATTTGCTGTGCGCTCCGAGAGGGTTCATCCGGAAGGAGCAAGACAAAACCTTCGTCGACGTTTGACCGATCTAATCCGGCATTGACGCACACGTGACCAAACTTGCTTTCAACTAGCAAGAACGGCTTTTCAATCAGGATTTCAGTGGATTGGCCCAGTACCGCTTCAATGAAGCGCGGATCTTCATGAAGCCCCGCAGCGATCCTAAGAGCCCGCTCACCTGGGCTATAGCTTTCCAAACTCCGCATTAATCCTTCAGCCTTCGAGACTATTGTTGAAGCAATGACAACGATATCTCCGTCGTGAAGGTCTACATTCCGCAAAAAATCTGTTATATCGTCTCCCTGTTTTACGCGAGGGATATTGTCTACTGTAAATGCTTCAGTTCTCAAGCGAATCACAAGCGGCTTGCGTGCGCACCGTCGGAGCTAGAAGGAATATTTATCGTCTAAATGGTCCATATTTATTATGACGGCGATGATGAGAGTTACCCCCACTGAGCGCAAGATGAGGAGCGAACCTATCTGATGCCGTCAATCTGCGTCAGCAACAAGCCGGGTTACTCGATAGATATGAGCTTCTTGTCAGCGATTCCAATTTTCGGCAGGTGGACTTCGAGCACGCCGTTGAAGAAGCTTGCGCGGGCGGCAGCATCATCGATATTCGTGGGGAGTTTGATGGAGCGGTAATACTCGCGCGACACGCGTTCTCTTATGAGGTGTTCGTCATTGTCGTATTTTGAAGTCCTTTCCGCTGTGATTTCTACCATGTCGCTGCTGCCTTCAAGCTTCACGTCGTCTTTGCTAACTCCTGGAAGATCCACTAGAACAACGATTTCTGCTGGGAGATCTATTAGATCGACGGGTGGCGTTGCGGTGATTGGCCCGGTGTAATCGTCGCTGTCAATATCCTCTAACAACCCATCCATTCTGCTGCGAATATTGCTCAGCGGGCTTATTTCCTTCCAAGACATGTCAACTTCTCCGCTGTTCTTTTCTCGGTGCAGATATAAAACAATATGCTATTTGCCCGCTGTATCCATTCATTGGACGGCTTTGAATCGAAGCAATCCTGCGAGCGATGGGGAAGTAGGAAAACGGAATACTATTCGTTGTTTGCTGGAAACACGCGGAAAAAGGTCTGTTTGCCCCATCTTAGGCTTAACCAAAAAGATTTTATTGCTTCAGCTTCTTTATAAAATGACGTCTCTCTCAAGAGATTTTTGGACTTCTAAGCGACCCAACGCGGATAAAGTGAGTTGGAGGCGAGCGGAACCTTTTGAGCCAAAAAGAGGCGGATTCGTAGAAAAACAAAGCTTATTACATACGCAAATCACGTATAAAAGCTAATTTAATATTGGAGGTGAAAAATGGTCAGCAAAAAACTCTTATCTGCTGTTTTGGCAACCGCGGTGATTCTTTCAATTGTTGGAGGGTCAAGCGTGGCTTTCGCACAAACGCAGACAGCAACTGCGACGAGCACTGCGACGAGCACTGCGACGCCAAAATTGACGCAGACTATCGCACAGATTGCAGCTAATAACACGAACCTTACAACTCTGGTGAGCCTACTAAAGAAGGCAAACCTTATAGACGCATTGAACGGCACTGGTAACTTCACTGTCTTCGCGCCTACAAACGCAGCTTTTGACAAGGTGAATGCATCCACCCTCGCGGCTCTGCAAAACAATACAACGACCCTCGCGGCTCTGCAAAACAATACAACGCTGCTAACGAGAGTGCTGGAGTATCACGTCATCCCAACGGCGCTGTTGTCAAATAGCTTCACGGGTAACGGCACGCTCACAACGCTCAACGGACTGTCATTGCCTTACTCCGTCAACGGAACGAAGATAACACTTGGCAGTGGCAACAGCACGGCAACAATAACCAAAGCGGATATTAATGCAACTAACGGCGAGATTCACATCGTAGATGGTGTGTTGATACCGCCGGCAAACGCGACTGCAGCAGCGGCGACTGCGTCAGCTACAGCGAGCGGAGGGTTCCTTGGCTTGCCGGGCTTTGAGGCGTTGTACGCGGTAGCAGGACTCTTGGTTGTTGCATATTTGGTGATGCAGCGTCGGAAGTAACGTTCTAAACTTCGCACGGTGAGCCCGGTCTTGACTGGGCTCGCGCCTTTTTTTCCATCGATTTGAGATTGTAGTCTATCGTGAGATATGGCCATGCTAGCAAATACAAAGGAACGTTGCCTTCAGTCTATTAGAGCTCGTCCTTTGTACCTTCTCCGTAGCACCGCGCTTGCGGGTGACTTCACCCCCAGCTACGTCACCAATCTTTCGTCAATAGATCAAACAGAGCTAAGCAATTGACCAAGATGCTTACAACACGTCAGGGGTCGTAAGCCGTTCCGGGACTGCTTCAGCTACAGCGAGCGGAGGGTTCCTTGGCTTGCCGGGCTTTGAGGCGTTGTACGCGGTAGCAGGACTCTTGGTTGTTGCATATTTGGTGATGCGGCGTCGGAAGTAGAGAAAAGCAAAGTTTATAGCATATGGAACGTCATGCGTCTACGGAGCTAAGTCTATACTGGAGGTGAAAAATGGTCAGCAAAAAACTCTTTTCTGCTGTTTTGGCAACCGTGGTGATTTTCTCTATTGTCGCAGGGTCGACCGTTGCTTTTGCACAAACACAAACGGCGACGATGAACGCGACGACAAACGTGACGAAAACTGCGACGAGCACGGCGACGGCGAACGCGACTACGAATGCGACCGCAGCAGCGGCGACTGCGTCAGCTACAGCGAGCGGAGGGTTCCTTGGCTTGCCGGGCTTTGAGGCGTTGTACGCGGTAGCAGGACTCTTGGTTGTTGCATATTTGGTGATGCAGCGTCGGAAGTAAC
>Ga0208457_1000637_pt1 | contig 32090 bp, 15 predicted proteins | sample June2015DPH_10_1_FD_185513 | JGI IMG/M metagenome (GOLD analysis project Ga0208457, IMG submission 185513) | Peatland microbial communities from SPRUCE experiment site at the Marcell Experimental Forest, Minnesota, USA - June2015DPH_10_150... | ecosystem: Environmental > Terrestrial > Soil >... | reverse complement strand
GAGCAATGTCGAGCAAACGTTGATCATCTCGGTGATTCTGGTGATTCTGGTCGTCTTCCTTTTTCTGAGGAACCCGCGGACGACCTTCATCCCCAGCGTCGCCGTCCCTGTGTCGCTGGTCGGAACCTTTGGCGTGATGTACCTGTTGGGCTACAGCCTGGACAACCTGTCGTTGATGGCGCTCTGCATTTCCACCGGCTTTGTCGTGGACGACGCCATCGTGGTGATTGAGAACATCTCGCGCTATCTCGAAAAGGGCCTGCATCCGCTCGAGGCCGCCCTGAAGGGGGCTAAGGAGATCGGCCCGACGGTGCTGACCATCAGTATTTCGCTGGTTGCGGTGTTCATTCCTTTGCTCTTGATGGGCGGCGTGGTGGGCCGCCTGTTCCGCGAGTTCGCCGTGACCCTCTCCGTGGCGATCATAGTCTCGATGGTGGTTTCACTCACCGCGACGCCCACCATGTGCGCTCACCTGCTCAAAGAGCATCAGTCGCATGGCCGGCTATACCAGACCAGCGAGCGAGCCTTCAACCGGGTCGTGAAGGCCTATGGGAGAACCTTGTCCACGGTGCTTCGCTATCCGGCGATTACGCTGGTCGTATTGCTGGCCACGATTGCGCTCAACGTTTATCTGTACACTTACGTGCCCAAGGGGTTCTTTCCGCAACAGGATACTGGACGGGTCATGGGAGCGATCCAAGCTGACCAGGACACCTCGTTTCAAGCCATGGACGGCCTTTTGCAGCAGATGATCAAGATCATCGTCGCTGACCCGGCCATTGATACCGTCGAAGGATTTACGGGCGGCGGAAACTCGGCGCGGATGTTCATCTCTCTGAAGCCCCCCGGAGAAAGAGCCGCCCGTAATGCGCCTGCCGCACAAAGAAACATCACGGCTGACCAGATCATCGCCCGGCTGCGGCCCAAGCTGGGTAGGGTGCCGGGCGCCACGCTTTATCTGCAGGCGTCGCAAGACGTGCGCGTGGGTGGACGGATGTCCAGCGCTCAATATCAGTACACGATGCGCGGCGACAACCTGCAAGACCTCGTTGACTATGCTCCCCGTATGCTCCAACAGTTGAAAACTATCCCCACCATCGCCGACGTGAACAGCGACCAGCAAGACCGTGGGCTGCAAGCCTTTGTGCATTATGATCGCGAGACGGCCGCGCGTTTCGGCATCTCGCCGCAACTGATTGACAACACACTCTACGACGCCTTCGGCCAACGTCAGGTTTCGACCATGTACGGTCCGCTGAATCAGTACCACGTGATCATGGAGGCGGCGCCCGAATACACCCAGAACCCGCTCTTCTTGCGCCAAATTTATGTGCGCTCGCCGAGTGGGCAGCAGGTTCCCTTGAGCGCTTTCGCCCGTGATGCTTCCATCACCGCGCCGCTGTCGGTGAACCACCAGGGCCTCTTTCCCTCCGTCACGATTTCCTTCAACCTCCGGCCAGGGGTTGCCCTCGGAGATGCCGTGGATCTCATTAATGCTTCGGCCGCCAAGATTGGTCTGCCCGCAACGATCCATACGGGTTTTACCGGGACCGCGCAAGCCTATCAGGATTCGCTCGGCAGCGAACCGCTCCTGATCGCGGCAGCGCTGGTGACGGTTTACCTCGTGCTCGGCATTCTTTACGAGAGCTACGTGCATCCCGTCACGATCCTTTCCACGCTTCCCTCGGCCGGGGTCGGCGCGCTTCTGGCGCTGCTGCTCACCCACACCGATCTCAGCGTCATCGCGGTCGTCGGAATCATCCTGTTGATCGGTCTGGTGAAGAAGAACGGCATCTTGATGATCGACTTCGCGCTTTCCGCCGAGCGGAACGAAGGCAGGAATTCACGCGACGCCATCTACGAAGCATGCTTGTTGCGGTTCCGGCCGATCCTGATGACGACGATGGCCGCAATGCTAGGCGCTGTACCGCTCGCGGTCGGCGCCGGAACCGGATCGGAGTTGCGCCGCCCCCTGGGAATCGCGATTATCGGCGGGCTGATCGTGAGCCAGTTGCTGACGCTGTACACGACCCCGGTGGTGTACCTCTATTTCGACCGCCTGCAGAACTGGTGGTATAAGGTTCGGGGAAGGCGCCCCGCGGACCTCGAGCGTTTGGCCCCGGAGATGTGAGCTTGAGAAAAATGCCCATGCGATCGAGGATCACGCCATTCACAGAATCCGCCCGTTCCCACGGTGCTGGCCATGGACGGTTTCATGTCTGCCTACTGCCTACTGCCTTCTGCCTGGTGCTCTTTTCCAGTTCCTGCCGGGTGGGCCCGCAGTACCAGCGCCCCACCGCGCCGGTTCCGGCGGCCTATAAGGAACTCCCTGTAGATGACTCCCAGGGCATGGCCGGTTGGAAGCAAGCCCAGCCGAGTGACGCCCTGGCCCGCGGCAAATGGTGGGAAATCTACAAAGATCCCGAACTCAACGCGCTGGAAGAGCAGGTGAACATTTCCAACCAGAACCTCCAGGCAGCCGAGGCGCAGTTCCGCGAGGCCCGGTACGCGGTACGCATTGCACGCTCCAACCTTTTCCCGACGGTGTCAGCTACTGCTTCAATTACAAACGCACGGGGATCGGGCACCATGAAGGTTCCCTCTGGGTCTGCAACGACAACCTATGACTTGCCCGTGGATCTTTCCTACCAGGCAGACATCTGGGGAAGCATTCGCCGCAGCGTGCGGTCCAGTGCCGAGGCTGCCCAGGCGAGCTTCGCCCAACTGGAGAACGCGCGTTTGTCTTACCAGGCGGAACTGGCGCAAGACTACTTTGCATTGCGGGGTACGGATGGTGAACGGGAACTGCTCGAAACCACGGTAAAGTCGTACCAGGAGTATCTCCAACTGACGCAGGACCGCTTCAACAATGGCGTCGCATCGGGTGCGGATGTCGCTCTGGCACAAACTCAGTTGAACACCGCGCGGGCGCAGTTGATCGATCTGGGTGTGGCGCGTGCCCAGTTCGAACACGCCATTGCCGTCCTGACTGGCCAGGCTCCAGCCTCGCTCTCGGTTTCTTCCCATCCCATCAAGATCACGCCCCCCCCCGTCCCCGTAGGGGTTCCTTCCGCCTTGCTGGAGCGCCGCCCCGACATCGCGGCGACCGAGCGCCAAATGGCCGCGGCCAACGAGCAGATCGGTATCGCCAAGGTTGCCTACTACCCAGCGCTCAGCCTGGGCTTGGCCGCAGGCCTTGAAAGCACGCAGTTCTTGAAATGGATCTCCTGGCCAAGCCGTTTCTGGTCGGTGGGGCCGGCGTTGGCGGAGACGGTCTTCGATGCCGGCAGGCGCCGCGCCCAGGTCGGCCAGGCGCAGGCGGCCTACGATGCCACGGTGGCGAACTATCGCCAGACGGTCCTGACGGCTTTTCAGCAGGTGGAGGATAGCCTGGTGGCGCTGCGCATACTCGAAAAGGAAGCCCAGGCCGAGGACGAGGCCGTAAACGCCGCCCGGAATGCGCTCGAAATTTCCACCTATCAGTACAAAGCTGGGACTGTCAACTACCTTTCCGTGATCACGGAGCAGGCCATCCTTCAACAGGACCAAGTGCAAGCCGTGAATATTCTCACCCGCCGCATGAGCTCGAGCGTCCTCCTCATCGAAGCCTTGGGCGGCGGCTGGAACGCCTCGCAATTGCCCACCCTCCAGGATCTGGCAAGCGGCAAATAGCTGCCGGGCCGTCGTCCATCGCTCCCCAGCCGCTGAAATGCCCGGGGGACGTTTATCTGCCACTCCTTCTATTCCCCCACGCCGCGCGCCACGATCACGAGCACCTCAGAGTTTCGAAACCTCAAAAGAACTCGCCCCGCTCGCAGAATTGGCATATATTGGGGCGGCCCAGAGTCCGAAATGAGAGGCACTGGTATACATGCTGGGGAAAAACCTCCAAACCTGTCATCCTGAGGAGGCGAAGCCGGTCCTGAGTGGAACGAAGGAAGGACCTCTGTATTTGCTTGAGAATTCAAATACAGGGGTCCTTCGCTTCGCTCAGGATGACAGCATCGGAGCGTTTTTCGCAGCCTCTATAGTCCGGGCATTGCGCGGAGACTTTCTATGACGAGACCGATTGACCGACGCGAGTTTTTCCGGGGCAGTGCGAGTTTGCTGACCGCGGGGATGGCGCTTTACCCACGCGCTGACGGCTTGGCGGCGCAAGAAGCCCCGCAAACCACCTCGAGCGATTCCCACCCTTACAAAGTCAAGTGGTATGAGTTCACTGAGGCGCCGGATTCCGACACCTGCTGGTCCCTCTCGGTCGGGCCCGACGGGCGCATCTATGCCTCCGCGTGCGCGGAGGGCGTGCCGGGGGGCGTGGTGAAAGTTGTTCGCTACAACGAAAAGAAGGACGGGCTCGACTACCTCTTTTCGTTGGATGAAAAGGTTAATGACCCGCCCGAATCCGGCCGGGCCAGTCAATGCAAAATCCACTACAGCTTTGCGCCGTCGATGCACGACGGCATGCTCTACATGGCGACCCACCTCTCCGGCCCGCCCATCGACCAGCCCGCGTATTCCCCCTGGCTTTCCTGGCACGATGAGAAGCGCTGCTTCCGCGGCAGCGCGCTGCTGGCTTTTGACACCCACACGGACGAAGTGAAGTGGTGGGAGACCCTGATTCCCAAAGAGGGTTGCCGGTGCCTGCTGCATGACGAGGAGCGCGGCTTGCTTTATGCCCTCAGCTATCCGCGCGATCACTTCATCATCTATGACCTGAAGAAGCGGGCGCGGAGGGACGTTGGCCGCCTCGGTTCGATCAATGCCCAGACTCTTTTCCTCGACCAGCGGCACCGCGTGTGGACTACCAACGACTACGGCCACCTGGTGCGCTACGATCCTGAAAAGGATCGCCTGGAAATCTCTCCCCTGGTGCTGCCACACAATCCCGTGTTCCAAACCGGCTGGCACAGCGTTTTTTACGACGTAGTCGCTGCTCCCGGAGGCGATTGCGTTTATGCCGTCACCTGGATCGCCCATTCCCGGCTGCTGCGTATTTGGCCGAATGAAGGCGAATGGCCGAAGGTTGAGGACTTGGGGCCGGCAACCCAGGACCGGGACCCCACCGTATCCGTTGATACGTTCCGTGACCATTGCGGCGGCCTGACGTTTGCCGGCGACGGCCAGTTGTATTACGTGGCAGCACGCTGGCGCGACCCGGTTTACAATCCGCTGTCCGCCGAACACAAGGATCGAGAAGGCGTGGTCTGGCGCCTGAACCCCTCCACGCTGGAGCGCCAGGAAGTGGCCCGGCTCGAGCATCCGAAAAACTTCGCCCAGTATGTGTCGCGTGGGGCCGTGGATCACCAGGGCGATCTGTTTTTCGGCCACGTGGGTTCGCGACCCTCCGGCATTTTCAAAGTGGAAATGCCCGCGGACCGGAAAAAGGAAAACGCCCACCTGCCGATTCGCATGTGGGGATGAGGTTCCAGCATGAGCGCCAAGAAGAAACAGTTCAAGTACGATTCACCGGAAGACCGGAAGCTGGTGGAAGGACTGCCGCACAGCGCCTTCGTGCGGCAGGGGACGATGGTGGCGTTCCCACTGGCTTTCCCCGGCGCCACCCTCCCCGTGGTGCCCGATGAAAGCCACATCACGGCTCTGGATGCGACGCCGGAAGGGATCGTGTACGGGGGCACCAGCGGCAAGCGGGCGCACATCTTCGTCGCCATGTGGCACGGCGTGACCGGCATGGTTTTCGATCTGAAGATGGTGGAGGGCGCGGAGCAGTGCCCCGCCGTCTGTTGCGGGAAGAAGAAGTTCCTCGCCTGCGTAAACGGCCCGCGCGGCGGAGGCCGGGTTCTGATGACCCGGCTCGAGCCGCCGCCTTACGACCTGATCCAGGAGTGGGGTTTCCAGCGGCCGGCGTTTGACGACCTGGGAGAACCCGTGCCGGGCGAGCCCATCGTGCACGCCGTGGCTGACCTTGCGCGGGAGCGCGTGGTGGGCATCACCTCGCGCCACCTCTTCACCGTGGATTTCGAGCCTGCGAAGATTCAGGTGATCGGCGAGGTTCCCGGCTTCGGACGCCTGGCCGTGGCTTCCCAGGGCAGCGTCGTGGGCCGGGATGGAACGAGCCACCTTTGGCGCTATGACCCTCCCACCCAGACGCTCCACCGTGAGGCGAGTAGTTTGCCGGACGGTGCGTGGGGCAGGGCGCCGCTGGTCTGGGCTCGGGACACGCAGAAAGGGACCCTTTACACGGCAGATGACAGTGGCCACCTCTTTTCATTCGACGCGGAGCGCGGCTTCAGTCGCTCCCTCGGCCAGACCCCGGTCGCACCCGTGGGCCCTCTGGCCGTCACCTTCGATGGCCGAGTCTTTGGGTGCTGCGGAGAAGGTATCGCCAAGCTGTTCTGCTACGACCCGAACCGCAAAGAAATAACAGATCTGGGCGCGGCCGTTTCGGTCCTGGAGCGCCGCCGCTACGGATACGCCTTTGGCGATGCGGTTACCGGTCGCGACGGCGAGATTATCTTTGGCGAGGACGACGACTTCGGTCACCTCTGGCTGTATTTCCCCAGGATTGCAACGGCCCGAACCTCCTGACACCGCTTCCGCGGCAGACTGCGACTTCGCTCACACGCCAGGCCGCGGCACGTATGCACCGGCCGAACGCCGGCGCAAAGTCTTTGATCGCCAAGGAGCAGAAATGAATCGAATCACCCGCCGGGAATTTCTGGCGATCGGCGCAATTCCAGTGCTTGCTCCGAGCGCGGCAAGCGGGCTGGAACGACGCGCGGGGGAACCCCTGGGCGCTCGCATCACCATGCAACTGGGGCGTCCCACTCTGTTTCTGGATGGTCAGCCGGCGCTGCCCGCTATTTATGCCCTGGGACATTGCCCGGGTTACCGCTTCGCCTGGGAAGAGAGAGCGCAATACAGCATCGCCGAATTCGCAAGCGTCGGCGTGCGGCTTTTCCAGGCGGAGGTGTGGATGGAACAGCTCTGGACCTCCGAGCTGGAGTTCAACATCGAGCGCGCCAGGAAGCAGATCCGGGGCATTCTGGACGCCTGTCCGGAAGCTGCGGTCATGCTGCGGCTGCAGGTCAATTCACCGCCCTGGTGGAACCAGGCGCATCCGGAAGAATGCGTGCAGTGGGCGAACGGATCTCTGGATGATCCGCCACGCTGGGGACTTCCCTCCTGGGTACCTATGGAATTTGACCTCCGGCGAGTGCCGCGTCACAGCCTGGCTTCCCAACGATGGCTCGACGAGTGCGGCGCGAAAACGCGCGAGTTCTGCCGGGCCCTGGCCGCGACGCCGGAGGGCGAGGCGCTCTTCTGCGTGCAGGTGGCCGCCGGGGTTTACGGCGAATGGCACTACTACGGTTTCATTGACAACGAACCCGATACCGGTCCTGCCATGACAAGCCATTTTCGCGAGTGGCTGCGGGCGAAGTACCGTACCGACCAGGCGTTGCAGATGGCGTGGAATGACCGCGACGCTTCGCTGGCCAGGGCGACCGTTCCCGGCGCAGAAGAACGGATGCGTTCGGACGGATATCTTCGCAATCCGCGGCGCGACCGCAAAGTAATTGACTATCTGCACTGCCAGCACCAGGCCGTCACGGACGCCTTCATCTATTTCTGCCGGGCCGTGAAGGAAAGCTGGCCGCGACCCATCGTGACCGGCGGCTTTCACGGGTACTGGTTCACAATGTTCGGGCGCATGGGCATGGGTGGACACCTGGAAATCCGGCGGGCGCTGGAATCACCCTACGTGGACGTGCTTTGCGCGCCGCAATCGTACAACCACGCGGAGCTGGGGAAGCCGGGAATGTCGCGCGGCGTGACGGATTCGGGACGGCTGCACGGCAAGTTGTGGCTCGACGAAATGGATACTTCGCCGGAGATCTGGGATCCCAGGATCGCGGATCAGCCGCAGGCTCGCGCTCAGAGCGTGGCCATTCTCCGCCGCAACGTGCTCGGCCCGTTCAGCCGGGGGATGGGGCTCTGGTATTACGACCTGGTTTGCGAGCGAGAACCCCAGCCATCGGGAGGAGCAGCCGGCTGGTGGGACTCGCGGGAGATACAGGCGGAGATTGCGAAGCTCGGGAAATTGCAGGCGGAACGCTACCGCCGGCCCTTCGCGTCCGGGGCCGATGTCCTGCTGGTCTTCGACACGGAGTCGTTCTACTACACCGCCCACAATGGCAATCTCGACCCCGTCTCGACGGAACTGGTGGACGGCGCCACTGCCGACCTCTTCCGCAGCGGCGCGGCGTTCGATATGGTGTACCTCTTTGACCTGGAGAAGCTCGATTTGCGGCCCTACAAGGCCGTGATTTTTGCCAACACTTTCTGCATCGATCCCACCCAGCGGAAACTTATCCAAACCAAAGTGGCGCAAGACGGCAGGCACCTGTTCTGGTCGTGCGCTCCGGGCCTAATCGACGGCGCCACCTCGGACCCGGAAGGAATCTCGGGGCTGATTGGAATCGCGGTGGTTTCCGTCAAGACCTCTCCGGCGCGCGTGGTGGTTCAAACCGCGGACGCGCCTGCCTGCGCGTTCGGGTTCGAGCGGGCCATCGAACCGCTATTCGCCGCTCAGGACGTCGATGCCACGGTGCTCGGGAAACTGCAAGGGAGCGAGCACGCTGGCCTGGCGCGGAAGCGGCTGGCGGGTCACACGGCGTGGTTCTCCAGCGTTCCTCTGCGCGATCCCAACTTGCTGCGGTATCTGCTGCGAGAAGCCGGCGCGCACATTTACAATGATCAGAGCGACGTCGTCTATGCCGGCAGCGGCCTGCTGATCGTGCACTCGGCTTCGGGCGGACCGCGCGCGCTGGCGCTGCGCAATGGGCGGCGAATCGAAATTACATTGCCGGCCGCCTGTACCTGGGTATTCGACTCCGAAACGGGCGAGAAATTAATGTAATTTCAATTGGCTCGTACAGAATGGTGCGACTCCCCGTCGGGTTCTTGTCTCGCATGTCGATAGGGGCCTGCACGGGAAGCGAACCCGCGAACAGCTATCCGAGACCCATCTTTCGGCCTCTTTACCAGCCCTTACGCACGGGATTCATGTGCATGTGTTCCAGTTTGTCAGGGAAGGGAAAGCGCACGGTCACGAGAGGTCGCCCGCCATTAAGATTGGCGGGCTTTCAGCCGCGGCGACACCGGGGCTACCTGCTTGATAGGGAATACGAATAGACGTATATTAGTATAAGCAAGGCAAAACTGACATGCGAGGGAAATCCAGAATCGCGATCCAGGAAGGAACCGGCAACGTCTTTCGAGACCTCGGCTTCGCCAATCCCGAGCGCGCGCAGCTTAAAGCCCGTCTCACGCTGCAAATCTACCGCCTCATCAAGAAGCGGGGCCTGACCCAGGCAGAGGCCGGCGAAATCCTCGGCATCAAACAGCCGCATGTCTCCAGCCTCATGCGCGGCCAGTCTGGGGCCTTTTCCGTCGAGCGCCTGATGGACTTCCTTACTGCCCTGGGGCAGGATGTGGAAGTCACCGTCCGGCCTACACGCAGGGACCACGGGGAAGTGTCTGTGGTTCTCGCGTGAGTGACTTAGACCATCACTTTGCTGTTTGGCGGGCTGGCGCAGACGCTAAGGAGCGACCGTCTGCGCCAGCCCGCGGATCGGCGCCGCCCGTGGCTGGTGCTCAAAAGGTACATTTATCTCTTGACGTTGTCTTTATAATACGCTTAATATAAAGACTAGGCGCGGAGTCCTGGGGCGCTCGGACGCAACGTGTTGTGCCGCCCGCTGCTTGTTCCACCGGCCCTCGAAGGGCTTAAGGTCGGCGCCACAGAATGCCGCGGCTCTCCATTATGTATACGAAACAAAAGGGGTTAACTACGAATGGCGAAAATCTTGTAAAAATCTATATAACTGAAAATAAAGTAGTTAGTTCATTCTGGGTGGTCAGGTAGCGAAAGAACGCGGGGGGAAAAAATGAAGGTAAGTTCCATTATGTTGTTGAAAACAAATGTAGAAAAAATGACCGATTTCAGGCTCTCCATTATGTTATTGAAAAATAAGCTAGTTATAGTCTTCTCTCCATTATATTCATGAAAATAAAGGGAGTTATCCAGAATACAAGTCACAAGTGACGAGTGATGAGGGACAGGAAAAGGCAAAACCCGAGGGCGGAAAGGCGGGCAGGGCGAGATCCTTCGTCCGCTGCGGCGGACTCAGGATGACAGCGCACGGGCAGGGCGCGATGCTTCGCTGCCCTGAAAATGGCGGAGGCAGCCATCGTAGGGGCGACCCTCGTGGTCGCCCTGGGCAGGCACAAGGCCTGCCCGTACAACCAGGGCGGCGGGGGGGGCGCTGGTGGTGAACAGCCATGCGGCTCCGGAATATGTGCTGGCGCCGGGAGCGGCCAGGGGAAGGGCGGGCGTGGAGGGGGGCAAAGTCCGGTAAAGAGAGTGCGACACCTGGGCTCGGCGGCACGGTCGGCTGCTGACCGGCGCCCAGTGGGCCAAGCTCCAGCCCTTGCTCCCGAAAATATCGCCTGCTTCATGATCGTCTTGCGGAGGGTTTTGAAATAGCTTCAACTCAAGTTCTGCAGATCAATAGTGCGTGTGGTCATCGCTGGAGGCGTAAGGAACCGATCATGAAAATCAAATCAAGATGGAGCATCTGGGTGGTCAAGGCACGACGGTTCAGCGTCGCCACGGCCCTGAGTATCTTTTGTCTTGGCGCATCCCTCACCGCACAGCAAAACGCTCCCGACATGCCCATGCAAGCGAGGTATGAAGACGGCGCTGAATTCCGTTGGCTGAACAAGAAGGTCCTCGAATCCCGCGTGCTGGACAGCATGGAAGACCTCTCCGCCTGGTCGTTCACTGGCGCGGGAGAGATGACGCTAACCGAGGTCCATGCCAAAGATGGCCGGCATTCGCTGCGCATCCGATCTACTTCCAATGTCGCCCAGGTTGACGGTGGCGGGGAGTGGGAGGACCTTGTAGCGACCAGAAAGTTCGCCGGCGAAGACTGGAGTCGATACAACCGCATCTCTCTCTGGGTCTATCCCGATGTGGTCGGCGCGCCCGCCATTTCCTGTTCCCTGACCCTTCACAATGACGGCTCCCACAAACTGCCGGACCGGTACAACGAGGGCCGCCACGAATCGATTATTCTGAAGAACCACATGTGGAACCAGGTCGTGTGGGAAATCGCTCCCCTGGACCGCGATCGTGTCACGGGGCTCGATTTTGCATACAGCCTCCCCAAGAAGTTCCCCGACCCCGGCGACCAAACGATCCTGGACGTCGATCAACTGGAGTTGCAGAGGGTGGTGGCCGATCACGTGGAGGGTTGGGATGTGGCGCCGGGAAAGATTGCTTTCAGCCACAGCGGCTACACGCGAGGTTCCTCGAAGTCTGCTATCGCGACCGATCTGACCGCCCGGGAGTTCTCGGTGATTGACCAACAGACTGCCCAGGCCGTTCTCACCAAACCAGTCGAGCAAACCACCACTCCGCTGGGCAAGTACCAAGTGCTGGACTTTTCTGAGGTCCGCGAGCCCGGCGCCTACGTGATCAAAGCCGGAGACACGCTGACTCGTTCCTTCCGAATTGGAGATGACGCCTGGCGCGACAGTATTTGGAAGGCGATCAACTTCATGTACTGCGAACGTTGTGGGACCGACATCCCAGGCATTCACGGCAGGTGTCATCAGGATATCTACACCACTCATGACGACAAGCGAATCGTGGTCAATGGCGGATATCATGATGCCGGGGACCTCTCGGCGACTTGGAACACCCCTGGAATGGTATATGCGCTCCTATCGCTTGCGGACAGTCTGAAGCGTCAGGGCGAGGATCCGGTTCTCTCCAATCGTCTGCTGGAAGAATCGCGATGGGGCTTGAATTGGGTGCTCAAAACCCGATTTGGCGACGGGTACCGTAGCACCGGCCAACTCGTCAGTTACTGGACCGATGGGATTATGGGCACGGCCGACGATCGCTTTGGCAAAGCCGTAAATGATCCGGATTGGAACTTCCGGGTAAGCGGAGTGGAGGCCTTGGCGGCACGCGTATTGAAGGACAGCGATCCGGAGTTGGCGAATCGCAGCCTCGTGATCGCGGCAGAAGACTGGAAGTATGCGGTCGAAGGCCTGAAAACGGCGCCTCCACTCGCTGAAGTCTATGGCGCAAAGGACGAATTGGAACGAATCTCGTACGGCGTGGTCGCGTCGGTTGAGCTTTACCAGGCAACCGGAGACCGGCGCTATGCAGACGAAGCGGTCGCCTTGGGTGATCTGGTGCTGGCTTCTCAGGAGCGCAAGCTGCAGCCCTGGACGATTCCCTTGACCGGCTACTTCTACACCAGCCCGAAGCGGGAGAATCTTTTCCACCGTTTCCACAACGGCCAGGAGCAGGAACCGATCATCGCTCTCACCCGGCTGTGCGAAGCGTTTCCGGACCATGATAAATGGATGAAGTGGTACTCGGCGGTCGTCTTGCACTCACAGTACTACCTCAAGCCAGCCGCCGCCGTCGATGAGCCTTATGCGGTTTTGGCAGCCGCGGTGTATCGCGAGAGCGAAGCGCGGCTTATTCCTGAATCCAAGAATTGGACCCCACTTCGGGCGGCGGATCGCGACGCCTACCTCGAAGAAGTACGGCGTGGAATTCCGCTGGGTGGCGAGTACTATCTGCGCAGATTTCCGGTTTGGTTTGACTTTCGTGGCAACTCCAGCGTTCTGCTATCGCAAGCCAAGGCGCTCTCAGCGGCGGCACAGTTGCGAGGCGATCTGCAAGCCGCAGACTTGGCTCAGAAACAGGCCGAATGGCTGGTCGGCCTCAATCCTTTCGCCGCCAGCGTGATGTATGGCGAGGGCTATGACTGGACCCCGCTCTACAGTGTGCGCTCTGGCCAAATGGTTGGCGCGCTTCCTGTCGGCATTGAAACCAAAGGCTTCGACGACGCCCCTTACTGGCCCACGCAGATCTGCTGGACCTATAAAGAGGTGTGGACCCAACCGGTCGGACAGTGGATATGGCTGATGCAGGATGTCAGCGTGCCCGCCACCGTGCGAGGAACGGCCAACCCAGCGAGCCACGAACCGGTGGAGTTCCGCGAACAGAAGAGCGGGCAGGTGACCACCGCGACTGCGAGTCCGCTGGGCGGCGAATTCAACCTTCATTTGCCGGAGGGCCACTACGAGGTGCGGCAGGGTTCAGCCCACACCAGCGTTACAGTCCTCCCGGGTGGGCTCTATGATCTCGATCTGCGTCGTGACCACGCCCTCGATTTCAAAGTCACATTTCAGGATCTCGGGCACGAGGAAGTCGTCTTGCGAGTTTCCGCTGAAGGCGCTGGCCGCCACACGTTCACGATTCGCAGCGACAATCTCACCCTAAAGGAACAAGGAAAGCAGGAGGTCGATCTAACTTCTGGAAATGTCCGGGAAGCCGTCTGGCACGTGCATGTAGTCTCTCCCGAGACGCCTTGGGTGGCCTTGGTGATTCCTGATGGCACCCTAAGTGAACGCCGCGAAGTCACAGGAGCGGAAATCCCGCACCCATGAAGCGCGCCTCTAGGTGAGCACGTGCAGGCGGAGTCGCTGGAGAAAACCCCGAGGGAAGAAAAAGGTGCAGGCGCGCTTCTGACCAGCATCTCCGATACCGCCAGAACCAGGGCCGAAAAAGCTGCCTGATCTGCAACCTGCTACGCGGAGAGGGTTAGTGCGATCGCGTACTACTCCTCCATGATTCCATAATGAAATCGCGGGCGCAGATTTGCACCAAATTGTTCGATCATCCTTAGTGTGAGGGCTTGTGGGACGAGGACCGAAGTGATGCCCTCCCAGGGTTCCGGCACGGCGCTGATCCTTACCGGCAGCAATCTCTCGGAAGGCTGCTGCTCTTCGGTTGCAACGAGAATTACCTTGCCTCCGCGTGCATTGCAGTCATGGGCGAGTTTCACCCCGAGTTCAGCCGCTCGTCCCAGTGCCAGAATGATCGCGACGTGTGACTCATTGACGTCGAGCAATGGCCCGTGACGGAACCCGGCCCCCGAGTAAAGTATAACTCCAGCAAATGTGTTATGAGGGGCACGATGGTGCGTGCGAACCTTTCAAGCCTTGTGACACGGCAACATCTGGGGCAATAGTCAAAGTATAGTGGACCCCGGAACTTTGGGGTCCACCACCCTCCAAACGACGTCTAAACCCACCGTGGTATGATCACACGAGAAATCAGAAGGGAGCAAGTTCATGCACGATCTCACCCCACGCCAGACGGGCTCGCGCCCGGCGAGCCGGACTTTACTTCTCGCCTGGGCGGCATTCTCCCTGGCAGTCGCGTCGGCCTTGGCACAGACGCCCGCCCCGGTCGTGACCGGGAATCCCAGGGTGGACAAACTGCTCAGCCAAATGACGCTGGAAGAGAAGATCGCCATGATCCACGGCGCCCAGGAACCGGCTGCGACTAATCAGGGCCAGGCGGGCTACCTGCCCGGCGTTCCGAGGCTGGGCATTCCGTCCCTCCGCATGGCGGACGGCCCTCCGGGCGTGCTTACCCGGCAATCAGCCACCGGCCTCACCGCCACGATGGGTCTCGCCGCCACCTGGAGCCGCAAGGACGCGGAGCAAAACGGCGTGGTGATCGGCCGCGACGCCCGCGCACTCGGCATCGACGTGGTGCTGCAGCCCTTCATCAATATCGATCGTGACATCACGTTTGAGCGCGGCTACAACACCTACGGTGAAGATCCGCTGCTCTCCGGCCAGGTCGGCGCCGGCCTCATTCGCGGTATCCAGAGCCAGGGCGTGATGGCCCAGGCCAAGCACTACGTTGCTTACGATGGGGGCGATAACGTCTTTGTGGATCCCCAAACCCTGCACGAAATCTACGCGGCGCCCTTCGTCGACGCGGTTGAAGCGGGCGTCTCGTCGATCATGTGCTCATACAACAAGGTCAACGGACCCTACGCCTGCGGCAACGGCGACACCCTCAACACCATGCTGAAGCATGAGCTTGGCTTCAAGGGATTCGTGACCTCGGACTGGGGCGCGACGCACGGCACGCTCTTCATCAACCAGGGTCTCGACCTGGAGATGCCCGGCTCCATGCCTGACGCCCCTTTCAGCCTTCCGACCTATTTCAACGCCGCGCCGCCGCCACCACCCCCCGCCAATCCTCCCGGCCCAGGCGCCATGGGGGATTTGGATTTCGGCTTCGCCTTCGGCGGCATACCGGAGGAGCCGCAAAATCCCTTCGACTTCTCGGGCTTCGGGAATCAGCCGCCCGTCGAGGGCATGGTGCCCGCGGTGCGGGCCGGTGACGTCAAGGAAGAAACCATCACCCGTGCCGTGGGGCGGATCCTCGAGCAGATGGACAAGTTCGGGCTGCTCGACGGCAAGGGCAAGCATAGCGTGACGCCGATCCCCTCCGCCGCCAACGCGCCCATTGTGCTTAAGACCGCCGAGGATGCCGCCGTGCTGCTCAAGAACGAGGACGGCACGCTGCCGCTGAAGCCTGCCGATCTTGCTTCGCTGGCCCTGATCGGCCCCGGCGCCGGGCAGAGCATCGCCATCGGCGAGCCGGGCGAGAAAGCCCTGGGCATCGCGGCGCGCCAGATCGGCACTCTTGAGGCCTTGCGAAGACTTGCTCCCACCGCCAAGGTCACTTACGCCGTCGCCGACGACATGACCGGTACTGCGGTGCCCGCCGGCATCCTCAGCCACGACGGCCAGCCGGGTCTCTTGCGCACGGACGCCAAGACGAAGGCGACGCAGGTGGACCCGCAGCTCAACTTCACCAAATCAAATCACCAGGCTCTGCCCGCCGGCGGCTCGTACACCTGGACCGGAACTCTCCACGCGCCAAGCGCCGGCGCCCACCTTATCTACCTGCAGGTTCTCGGCACTTCCGGCACGCTGAGCCTGGACGGAAAGCGCATTGCCAGCTCCGGAAACCCGCTCGGCAATCTGCACGGAAACGTCATCAAGGCAGGCGAGCACAATGTGTTGCCCACCACCGACGGACTCGACAACCTGCGCTGCCGTCTCAATCTCACGGCCGGCCAGCACGCGCTCTCCGTCACGGCCACGGCGGACGCCTCCGGCGCTCCCGTGCAGATTCGTCTGAGCTGGGTGACCCCGGAGCAGCAGAAGGCCGACTACGACGCTGCCCTGGCGGCAGCAAAGAAGTCCAAGACCGCCGTGCTGTTTGTGTGGGGGCGCGGCCGGCCCAACTTCGGACTGCCGGGCGATCAGGCGAAGCTCATCGACGACATCGCCGCCGTCAACCCTAACACCATTGTGGTGATGAACGTCAGCCAGCCGGTGGCCGCGCCCTGGCTCGACAAAGTCAAGGCGGTGCTCCAGATGTGGTACCCGGGTGACGAGGGCGGCTGGGCCACGGCCGATTTACTGCTCGGCAGGGTGAGCCCGGCTGGCCGGTTGCCGTTCACTTGGCCGAAGCGGCTGGAGGACGGGCCCGCCAACGATCCCTCTCATCCCGAGCGCTCATCCCACGGCTCGCAGGGCAAGACAACCTACGCCGAGGGGATTAACGTGGGCTATCGCTGGTTCGACCAGCAAAACATCGAGCCGCTGTTCCCCTTCGGTTTCGGTCTCTCGTACACGAGCTTCGAGTACTCGGGACTCAAGGTGTCCCGCGCCGCGGAAGGCGGGCTGGATGTGAGCTTCAGGCTGCACAATGCCGGCAAGGTGACGAGCGACGAGGTGCCCCAAGTGTATCTCGGCGCCCCGCAGGAGCCGCCCAGCGGCGCGCAGTTTGCGGTAAAGGCACTGGCGGCCTTCGATCGCGTCAGCGTCCCGGCCGGCCAGTCAAAGATCATCACTCTGCACCTGCCGCTGCGCCGGCTAGAGTACTGGTCCACGGCTGATAATCGTTGGGAAACTGCCGCCGGCAGCCGTACCCTTTGCGTCGCTTCCTCCGCGCGTGACGTACGCTTGCAGCAGGAAGAGAACATTACCCGCGCGTCTCGGTCGCAATAGCGGAACCCCTGCGTGGCGGTTGACATCTAGGCATCGCAGCGGCACTGCCTAGCCCCGCCGGTGCATGGCTTTCCTGATTGTTCCCGTGTCCCGCGATTCAAGCGCCTCGTGGCATCGGGCAAGGTGCAGTTCGCTCCGGCGAGGAGAAGGCGGCGCCCGTCACGCAGCCTGGCGCGCGAGTATCTTGTCAATCTTCTGCAGCTCCTCTGCTGAGAACTTTAGGTTCGCGAGTGCGGAGACGTTCTGCTCGATCTGCTCGGTCCGGCTTGCCCCAATCAGCGCACTCGTCATGCGCTTGTCCCTCAGGACCCAGGCAAGCGCCATCTGGGCAACCGTCTGCCCGCGCTCGCGGGCCAGTTGCTCGAAGGCTCGCACCTGGTCGAGCCGGCCTTCCTCAATGTCCGTCTTTTTCAGAAATCCATGGGGCTTGGAGGCCCGCGAGTCGCCAGGAATCCCATCCAGATAGCGATTCGTCAACAACCCCTGCGCCAGCGGACAGAAGGCAATGCATCCCACGCCTTCAGTTCCGAGCAGGTCGAGCAAGCCTCGCTCGATGCTTCTCTCGAACATCGAGTACATGGGCTGATGGATGAGGCACGGGGTGCCCAGCTCGCGCAGGATTCGCACCGCCTCCGTTGTCTCGCGGACATTGTAGCTGGAGATGCCAACATACAGCGTCTTGCCGGATCGAACTGCGTAGTCGAGCGCCGACATGGTCTCTTCAACCGGTGTCTCGGGATCGGGGCGGTGGGAGTAGAAGATGTCGACATAGTCGAGTCCCATGCGCTGGAGGCTCTGATCCAGGCTGGCGAGGAGATACTTCCGCGATCCCCAATCGCCGTACGGTCCGGGCCACATCTGCCAGCCGGCCTTTGTGCTGATGATCATCTCATCCCGATAGGTGGCGAAATCCGCCTTCAGAACGCGCCCAAAATTCTCTTCCGCAGAACCGGGTGGCGGCCCATAGTTGTTGGCAAGATCAAAATGTGTAATGCCCAGGTCAAATGCCCGGCGAAGCATCGCCCGGCTGTTCTCGAAGACGTCGACTGCACTGAAGTTGTGCCATAGTCCCAGGGAAATGGCGGGCAAGAGCAAACCGCTTCTGCCGCAACGCCGATACAGCATGGTGTCGTAACGCTGCTCGCTAGCCGTGCACATGTGTTCCTCCCCGGGGCGGGTGGCGTGTGGCCGCTCGCTGCCGCTTTGTTTCGCTGCTGATATGAACTTACAACCCTCTCCCCCAAGGGGGCGAGGGAAGAATAATTCTTGGTCTTGGTGCTGTATTGCAGAGACACGGCCCTAAGTCAGCGTTCCCTTCACGGAGACTTCCTTCCGGCCGTCGGCCGGGGGAGGCACCGTGTCGCCCTTGATGGGCACGCCCTCAACTCTCAGAGCTACGTGGTTGCCCTCGCCCGCCCGCTCGATGGTGATGTGGTAAGTCACGCCGCGGAAGATCCGAGTGGCTTTAAATCCGCGCCAGCTCTTCGGAATGACGGGTGAAATCTGGAGTCCGTCATAAGAGGTGCGAATGCCCAGGATCCATTGCGTAATGGCGTAGTAGTTCCAGGCCGCAGTCCCGGTCAGCCAGGAGTTCTTTGCCTCACCGTGCGTGGGTGCATCTCGTCCGGCGATCATCTGAGCGTAGACGTACGGCTCGCATCGATGCAGATCGCTGATCGGCTCTCGCGCCGACGGGTTGATGCGCGAATAATAATCATGCGCGCGATCGCCGTTTCCGACTCGTGTCTCGGCAATCATCACCCAGGGATTGTTGTGGCAGAAGATGCCGGCGTTTTCCTTATACCCAGGCGGATAAGACGAAATCTCGCCCAGTTCGAGATAGTATCTCGAATACGCGGGCTGCTGCAGAATGATGCCATGTTCGGTGGCCAGGTATTGGCTGACCGATTCCATGGACTTGACAGCCATGCCATCGTCCAATCCGATGCCCGCGAGCACACAGAAGCCCTGGGTTTCGATGAAGACCTTTCCCTCGCTGCATTCCTTGGAACCAATCTTCCGGCCGAAGTCGTCGTAGGCGCGCAGAAACCACTCGCCGTCCCAACCGAATTGGCGGATGGTGTCTTCCATCGTCACCACCTGGGCGAGATAAGACTTCGCTTCCTCGCTCAGCCCACGACGTTGCGTAATATCCGCGAGTTCTCTGCCCGCGAGCACGAAGAGCCCCGCGATAAAAACCGACTCGGCCACTTTGCCGTCCTTGTTGGTGGTCGTCTGGAATGACTGCCCCGGTGTATCGGAAAAGCAGTTCAAATTCAGGCAATCATTCCAGTCGGCACGGCCAATCAACGGCAGTCCATGCGGCCCGAGCCGGTCCAGGGTGTACTGGAAGCTGCGCTGCAGGTGCTCATACAGTGGTTGCTCTGAACCTGGATTGTTATCGTAAGGGACGGGTTCGTCCAAAATGCTCCAGTCACCAGTCTCTTTCAAATAAGCCGCCACGCCCAGGATAAGCCAGTGCGGGTCGTCGTTGAAGTTGCCGCCGACATCGTTGTTGCCGCGCTTGGTGAGCGGCTGATACTGGTGATACGCACCACCCGTGGGCAACTGCGTAGCGGCGAGATCCAGGATACGTTCGCGCGCGCGGGCTGGAACCATGTGCACGAAGCCCAGCAAGTCCTGGTTGGAATCGCGGAAGCCCAGGCCACGTCCAATGCCCGACTCATAAAACGAGGCGGAGCGCGACATGTTGAAGGTTGCCATGCACTGGTACGCGTTCCAGATGTTAACCATGCGGTTGGTGTGCACATCCGGTGTGTCCACCTGCAGAATACCGAGCAAACTTTTCCAGTGCCGGCGCAGGTTCTGGAACGCGGCATCGACGTGGCCAGAATCCAGGTACTTGGCGATGACCGGCTTCACCGTTCGCTTGTTGAGGATCTGCGAATCGGGCGGATCGAACTTTTGGTCTCGTGGGTTCTCGTGGTAACCCAGGACAAAGATGATCTGCCGGGTTTCGCCGGGTGCGAGTTCAGCTTTTACCTGATGGGCGCCGATGGGAGCCCAGCCGTGAGCGACCGAGTTGGTCAACCGTCCGCGCTCGAGGGCCAGCGGCTTGTCCCAGCTCCGGTACGGTCCCACAAAGGCATCGCGCTGCGTGTCAAATGCTTCAACTTTGCCCGAGCAGGCGAAATAGGCGAAGTGGTCGCGCCGCTCACGGTATTCCGTCTTGTGGTAAATGACTCCGTCCTCGATTTCCACCTGGCCGATGCTGAAGTTACGCTGGAAGTTCGTGGCATCATCCTGCGCATCCCACAAGCAGAACTCGACGCTGGAGAAGACGGAGAGCGAAGCGCGCTGGGAACGGTGATTGGTGACGGTAAGCTGCCAAATCTCGAGATTTTCGTCCAAGGGAACGAAGTAATTCGTGTGGGCCGCAATGCCACTGTAGCGGGAGCCGATGAGGGTGTACCCCATGCCGTGACGGCAGGTGTAATCTTCCAGATCGTGCCGCGTCGGCTGCCAGGAAGGAGACCAGAATTCGCCTGATTCGTCGTCCCGCAGATAGATATAGCGCCCGCCGAAATCGTGCGGGACATTGTTGTAGCGGTAGCGCGTGATGCGCCGCAGCCGGGCATCGCGGTAGAACGAGTAACCACCCGCCGTATTCGAGATGATCCCGAAGTAAGCCTGGCATCCGAGGTAATTGATCCACGGCAAGGGCGTATCAGGCCGGGTAATAACGTATTCTAGATTCTCATCATCGAAATGACCGAATCTCATATGATTGCTCCCGGAAATGATTTGTCCCCGGCCATTGACGCATCCACGGCAAGTCCTGGGCGGTTGGCCTGTGCAATAGCGCAGACCTTTTGACGAATGGAAGCGTGATTATACCCGAATGCCGCGTGAAAACAGACGGATTCGCGTTCTCCACGATATCGGGTAAGTTGGTCTCCACACACGCAGAATAACGATACCCATTGCAAAGCGCACAAGAAAGCGGGACACTCATCCGCCTGAGCTTTCCAAACTACGACGAAGCGAGATCATCGTCATGCTGCGTTCCTTTCGTGGTTCGATGGTTCAGGCGCCCTGCCGTGAAATCCTGCTGAAACCGGTTTTCTTCTTCTCTCTCATCTTCCTCTCAGTTGCGGTTGCAATCGGCGGCGAGACGCCCAGCGCGAACATCAAAGTGGATCAGGTGGGTTATCCCCTAAGTGGACGGAAGATTGCCCTGGTCAGCGCTCCGGTGCAGACCTTTGAGGTAAAGCGCGCCAGCGACAATCGACCGATGTTTCAGGGGAAATTTAGCGCCGGCGCCCCGGACGCCAACTCCGGCGACACTCTGCAGGCCGCGGACTTTTCCAACTTCCAGCAACCCGGCATTTATTATCTCGAAGTCCCCGGCATAGGCCGCAGTTGGACGTTTTCCGTCGGCGAGGATGTGTTTTCCCATACCTTCTATCTGGCGGCGCGTGCATTTTACGGACTGCGCTGCGGGACTGCCGTGGACCTTGGCCCCGAGTTTCCGGGATACACCCATGCCGCGTGCCACCTCCAAGGAAGTTTCCATGCGTCTTCCGGCAAAGAGGGTCCGCGTGAAAACGTCGGCGGTTGGCATGACGCCGGGGACTACGGACGTTACATCGTGAATTCTGGAATCACCACGGGAACGCTACTCTGGGCCTGGGAGTTGTCCGGCCCGAAGCTTGCCAGCATCAAGCTGAACATCCCCGAAACCGGGAACGGTACACCGGATCTCCTCAATGAGGTCCGCTGGAATCTTGAGTGGATGCTCAAGATGCAGGATGACGATGGCGGTGTCTGGCACAAACAAACGAGCGAGCACTTTCCCGGCTTCGTGATGCCCGAAGAAGATCGGCTGGCAAGTCTGGTGATCGGCACTGGCAGCGCGCCTTACAAGAGCACGTGCGCAACCGCTGATCTGGCTGCAGTCGCAGCGATCGCTGCCCGCGTCTATGAACCGTATGACAAGAACTTTGCCGCGAAGAACCTGCGAGCGGCCCGGGAAGCCTGGGCCTGGACCGAGCGTTATCCGAGCGTGACGTTCAAGAATCCGCCGGGAATCTCCACCGGGGAGTACGGGGATGCGAATTGCGGAGATGAACGGCTGTGGGCTGCGGCCGAGCTGTGGCGAACTTCGGGCGACGCTGTCTACAACCGATATTTCCTCGACAACTATGTGAAATACCTGCCGAATCTCCGCGCCCCCGATCCCGAGTCCTGGCGGGTAGTGGCGCCGATGGGTTTGTGGACATACGCGCTGGCCACTCGCCAAGGAGCGGACGCGCACGCTCTCGCCGAGATTCGACAGGGGGCGCTCACCGCAGCCCGCGAGATTGTGAACCGCACGCGCAGCAACCCCTACCGGGTCAGCCTGGTCGCAACCGACTACGTCTGGGGTTCGAACGGCCTGGCCGCCAGCTACGGCGTGCAGTTGCTGGTCACAAATGCTCTTTCGCCCGACCCGGCCTTCGCGGAGGTCGCTCTGGACAATCTCCATTACCTTCTCGGGCGTAATACCTTCTCGCTCTCGTGGGTGACGCAGGTGGGCGCCAACCCCTACCGTCATCCGCATCACCGGCCGAGCGGGGCCGGCAAGAATCCTGAACCTTGGCCAGGGCTGCTCTCCGGCGGTCCCAACGCGGCCAGACAGGACGCTGTCCTCCAAGCGCTGCCTCGTAATTTGCCGCCCGCCAAGGTCTACAGTGACAGTCAAGATTCCTACGCGAGCAATGAGGTTTGTATTAACTGGCAGGCGATGTTGGTCTTCCTTCTCGCCGGAGTGCTGCCGTGAACTGCGCAGCGGCGGCGCCGGCCGGATGTGAGGGATCAAGGTTACGGGGTCCAGCGGGAGCCGCTCCCTACGACCCGAAGCTTAACGGCCTGCAGGGCATGAGGTGACACATGCATCTTCACGGGATTGATATCGCCATAATTCTGGTCTTTCTGGCCAGCTCGGTAGTGGTGGGATACTGGGTTTCTCACCGCGCCTCCCGCGACATCAGGGCATATTTCCTAGGCGGCAACGTGATGCCCTGGTACCTGCTGGGCATTTCGAACGCCTCGGGGATGTTCGACATCAGTGGCACCATGCTGCTGGTCTACTGGATGTTCATCTACGGCCTGAAGAGCGTCTGGATCCCGTGGCTCTGGCCGACCTTCAACCAGATTTTCTTGATGGTCTACTTGTCGGCGTGGTTGCGTCGTTCCAATGTTATGACCGGCGCAGAGTGGATCAAGACGCGGTTCGGCACCGGCCGGGGCGCTCAACTTGCTCACCTGATCGTCGTGATCTACGCGTTCGTCAGCATCATTGGTTTCTTCAGTTATGGGTTCAAAGGGATCGGGAAGTTTGCGGCGACGTTCCTGCCTTGGCACCTGTCTCCCAACCAATATGCAACCATCCTGATTGCGATCACCGCCATCTACGTGATCAAGGGCGGCATGTTCAGCGTTGTGGTCACGGAGGTTATCCAGTTCTGCATTCTATCCGTTGCCTCGTTTGCAGTTGGCATTATTGCCATGGCGAAAGTTGCGCCCGGCACGCTTCAGCAGGTTGTCCCTGCCGGCTGGGACCAGATCTTCTTCGGCTGGAAACTGAACCTCGATTGGTCCGCGCTCATCGCCTCGGCGAACACGAAGATCGCGGAAGACGGCTACGGAATCTTTGGGTTTTTCGTCATGATGTTGTTGTTCAAGGGAGTGCTGATCAGCATGGCCGGCCCGGCGCCGAACTACGATATGCAGCGGATTCTCTCAGCGAAGAATCCCCGCGAAGCATGCCTGATGAGCAGTTGGGTGAACGTGGTGCTGACCTTTCCGCGCTACTTCCTGATCACGGGTTTGACCGTCCTGGCCTTGGTTTTCTTCAGCGATCAGATTCGGGCGATGGGAACGAACATGGATTTCGAGCTGGTGCTTCCCTACGCGCTGGGCCGGTTTGTTCCGGCAGGCCTGCTCGGATTCCTGATCGCCGGATTGCTGGCGGCGTTCATGTCCAACTTCGCAGCCACGGTGAACGCCGCGCCGCCCTACTTTGTGAACGATATCTACAAGCGCTTCATCAACCCCCATGCCAGCCCCAGGACATACGTCCGCTTGAGCTATCTGAGTTCGTTCGCCGTCGTGCTGGTGGGCGGGGCCATCGGCTGGTACGTCGCGTCCGTGAATTCCGTGGTCCTTTGGATTGTTTCCGGGCTCTGGGGTGGGTACACAGCTTCCAACGTTCTGAAGTGGTACTGGTGGCGGTTCAACGGCTACGGCTACTTCTGGGGAATGGTCACGGGTATTGCCGGCTCGTTGATCCTGCCGAGCCTTCTCCCCCAAACTTCCCTCGTCCAGGGACTTCTGCAGGCGCATCCGGTGAACTTGGGTGTGGCGCTGGTGTTCCCGCTCGTCTTTGCGATCTCGCTGGTGGGATGTCTGGCGGGGACTCTGCTGACCAAGCCGGAGGAGGAAGAAGTCTTGAAAGACTTTTATCGCCGGGTGCGGCCCTGGGGCTTCTGGGAACCCATTCTCGCGAAGGTCCGTGCGGAAGACCCCACCTTCGAGCGCAACAAGGACTTCGGGCGGGACATGTTCAACGTGGTGGTAGGCATCATCTGGCAGGTCAGCCTCGTAGCTCTACCCATCTATCTTGTGATTCGGAAGTCTAATTCCGCTCTGGTCACAGCAGCGATCATCGCCGTGACGTCGATCGTGCTGAAGTTCACCTGGTATAACCACCTGAAGGCTCTCGAAGCTGTCGATCAGGCGAGCGCTCAGAGGGAGGCCAGAAGCGGGCGGCCCGATTAGGGTACAACGCGGACTGAGCCTGGCGATCTGCAAACGGGAAGCTGACCGGGCGGCGGGTCTTTGCGCCCGTCCGCCTCGGCACGTGTTTTGGATTAAGGGAGCAGTGGCGTGCAGAATTTTCGGCAGCGAGTCGAGACTGAACTGCGCTCCAATATCCTGCCGTTCTGGCTGAAGCACGCGGTGGATGAGCAATATGGTGGCTTCAGGGGGCAGATCGCCAATGACCTCACGATCGATCCGTTCGCGCCCAAAGGGCTCATCTTGAATGCACGGATCCTGTGGACCTTCTCCAAGGCTTTCAGCGTGTACGGCGAAGAGGCCTACCTGCAAACGGCGCGCCGAGCCTACGACTACATCACCCGGTATTTCTGGGACACCGCGTTCAACGGCGTCTTCTGGCTGGTGGATTATCTCGGCCGCCCTGTGGAACCCAAGAAGCGCATCTATGGCCAGGCGTTCGCCGTCTACTCGCTGGCTGAATACCACCGCGCTAGCGGCGATCAGGACGCACTCAGGAAAGCGATCCAGCTCTATGAGGCTATTGAGTCCGCAAGCTACGATGCACTCCACCGGGGTTATTTCGAAACGTACGAGCGCGATTGGACACTGGCTCGCGAGCAGCGCCTGAGCAAGGTCGACATGGACGAGAAGAAGTCCATGAACACGCACCTCCACCTTCTCGAGGCATACGCCAACCTCCTGCGCTGCCGCGACAACCAGGCATTGCGCAGTCGCCTGAAGGAACTCATCCAGGTTTTCCTTGAGCACATCATCGACCGCGAGACCCATCACTTCCGAATGTTCTTTGACGAAGAGTGGCATTCCAAATCCGATCACATCTCCTTTGGTCATGACATCGAAGGAACCTGGCTTCTCTCGGAGGCGGCCGAGACACTTGGCGACTCACCGATCCTTCAAGCTGTCCAGCAAGAAGCCATTCAGATGGCCCAGGCCGTGCTCGACCAGGCGGTCGATTCCGACGGCGGGCTGCTCTACGAGGGCGACTCCAGCGGGATTACCGACACCGAGAAGCACTGGTGGCCGCAAGCGGAAGCGGTGGTGGGGTTCCTGAACGCCTATCAGCTTTCGGGCCGGGAGCACTTCTACATTGCTGCCGGCAGGAGCTGGGAGTTCATCGAGAAGTACATCGTGGATCGCGAACACGGCGAGTGGTTTTGGAAGGTCTCCCGTGCTGGCGTGCCGAGTAACAACGAATTCAAAGTGGATCCGTGGAAGTGCCCGTACCACAACAGCCGGACGTGCTTCGAGGTCATGGCCCGACTGGACAACATCGGCCACCTCAGCGGCTCGCCGGCGTAGACCGGCATTCAGGCAATCGGAGAATAGACATGGAACAGGCTGAATTCAGAAGGCGGTTTCAGGAGCTATCGAAGTGGCACGAGCATCTGGTGACTTGCAAGAATTACAGAATCCCCACCGGCAACGGTGTGTGCGATCGCTACGCATTTCCCGTGCTCACCGCCGAACACACCCCGTTGTTCTGGCGCTACGACCTTGATCAGAAAACGAATCCTTGCCTGATGGAACGCCTGGGCATCAATTCGACCTACAATGCCGGAGCCATGGAGTACGAAGGCAAGATTGTGGTATTGGCTCGCGTCGAAGGCGTTGACCGCAAATCGTTCCTCGCCGTTGCCGAAAGCCCCAACGGCATCGACAACTTTCGGTTTTGGAATTACCCCATCTTGATGCCGGAGACCCAGGACCCCGATATCAACGTCTACGACATTCGCGTCGTGCGGCATGCCGACGGATGGATCTACGGCCTTTTCTGCACAGAGCGCAAAGATCCTAAAGCCCCCTCGTGGGACACTTCCTCGGCCGTCGCGCAATGCGGCATCGCCCGGACCAAGGATTTGAAGAACTGGGAGCGGCTCCCCGACTTGAAAACCAAGTCGCCGCAGCAGCGGAACGTGGTGCTACATCCTGAATTTGTCGACGGCAAATACGCGTTCTACACGCGGCCTCAAGACGAATTCATTCAGGCCGGCAAGGGTGGAGGGATCGGCTGGGGTCTCGCCAGTAGCATGGAAAACGCAGTGATTGATGAGGAGACCATCATCGATAACCGTGAGTATCACACCATCAAAGAGGTGAAGAACGGCCTTGGTCCCGCGCCCATCAAAACACCGAAAGGCTGGCTGCACCTGGCGCATGGTGTGCGTAACACGGCGGCGGGATTGCGTTATGTGCTCTACCTTCTCCTCTGCGAACTCGACCGCCCGCAGGTGGTCACACACCGCCCGGGGGGCTACTTCCTCGCCCCGCAAGGAGAGGAACGGATCGGCGATGTTTCCAACGTGGTGTTCAGTAATGGTTGGGTGGCGCGCGAGGATGGTCAGGTCTTCATTTACTATGGCTCCTCGGACACCCGATTGCACGTGGCCACCAGCACGATCGCCAGGTTTCTCGACTACGTGTTGCACACGCCGGAGGATCCGCTGCGGAGCTACGCGTGCGTCGAGCAGCGTTACGCTCTGATCAGGAAGAATCTCAAGATTATGGACTCCCTGCAAAAGCGTACAGCCAAGCAACCTGTCCGCCGCACCTCCAGAGCCGCCAGCCGCTGAATGCGACGAGGACCTTCCTGATCCGCGCGGGCGAAATTCCAAAACCTGTCGTTCGCCAAAACCACACCAGGCTGGAAACAATTGACTCTTTCCAGTGTCGGCCCTCACCCAAAACGCCCTGTTCGCGCTGCTTGGTTCGCTGCTTCGTCTTCTCGTTCCGCTATACCTTCGGGACACGGTTTGGCCGCTCCGGAGCCGATGTGTTCACCGTTATGCGGATCAAGGGGCATTCGAGCGTGGCGGTGTCACAGAAGTACGTCCACCCTGTACCGCAAACGGTCGAGTGGGCCTTCGAGCAGATGGAGGCAGCGAACCCACCGGGAAAGAGCCGCGCTTCCGGCAGGACAAACAGGACAGGAAATTTCCGTGCCGGCCCTTGTCCCGTGCACAAAAACGGTCACAGTCCAGGAAGAGGAATTGACGGCGGTCGCTAAGTAATTTAGGATCAAAGCGGAAGTGCATGCGGGCTGGTGTTCGCCCAGGACTTCAAATCCACCGCGCCGAGTCTAGTGAACTATTAGTACATAGTCATATCATTGAGCTTACAGCCACTTAACAAGAGCATAGGAGTTGTAAAGTTGGTCAAGTTTACCCAACTTTGACCACTTTTGGGCACATTATGGGCACAATCTTGGGCACACAACTCGGTAGTCCTGTCGGTCCTGCTCAAAGTCCTGGGCGAGCTCCCACCTCCCGAATTTCCGGGCACAGTGCAGAACCGGGAATCAGCCTGCATGAATTCTAAATACACCGCTCTCCCCAAACCATCCTCCACGCAGCTACGTTAAGCAATTCCCCGCGCGAGGCCAATCGCGTAGCCAAAACCTGACCAAATCCTCCTTTCGCTCCCAAAACCTGATCCTCCCTGGCAGAGGGGAGGGGTAAGTGTGCATCGCGCGAGGGCCGAAAGGGGCAATAACCGTGCGCACCAGGAGGCGTTTGGATAGGGGGCCCCTGTCCTTACGTTTCGAGCCCAGGGGGGTCTCCATGAACATCGCAGTGGAGAGATCCCGCTGGGCCTGTCCTGGGAGGATACATGGATACAAATCGGATGCTCACAAACTTGTTTGGTGGATGGCTCACGGCAGCCGACAAGGCTGCGGCCATCACGATCAATTACACCAAGTCAACCGTCATGCCTGCATTCTCGGGGCTGACGCAGAAAGTGACCCTGGTAACTGGGAAGACCCTGATTGAGGTCGGTTACAAGCTGACCGATTGCTGCACCAGCAAGTGACCGCATTCTCCCCCGCATTAGTCCCTACCTTCCATTCCATCCCATTCAGTTCATTTCCCTGATCACACCGGAGGTGTGCCTTGAGAACGTATCAACCCGAACGCGCTTTGATCGCTCGTGAAACCCGCGAGGAGAACCGCAGGGAGCTGGCCAGGGTACTCGACCAGATCTCCACAGAGCGGGCATCTCGCTTGCCTGCTCCTCCCCCAGTTTCTCTCGAAGCCCAGTTTCAGATCAGCATCCACAGGATTCGCGAAGACGTCCAGCGCGCCAAGGACGTTCAGACCGCTCACATTCTGCGCTGGCTGCAGAGCTAATCCCCTGCAAGGGCGCGGCAAGGCGCCTATTGCTGCCAGCCACCACCCAGGGCACTGTAAATCTGCACCAGGGAGAGCATTTCATTCAGCCTCGCCTGGGAAAGAACCAGCTCGGCAGTTAGGTAATTGGTTTCGTTGGTCAGGACTTCGAGGTAAGCGGTCGAGCCACCATCGTAGCGGACGTGCGCCAGCCGGGCGGAGTCCTGCGCGGCGGCGGCCAAGAGTTCTTGTTGTTCCCGCGCTTCGCGGGTCTTTTGGTAGGCCACTAAAGCGTCGGAAACATCCCGAAACGCGCTCTGGATTGTCTGCTGGTAGGCCAGCAAGGCTTGTTGCTGCTGTGCTTCCGCCAGCCGGACATTGGCCTGCAACTTGCCAGCGGTGAAGAGCGGCTGGACGACGGAAGCGGCGACATTCCAAGTGCCTGCAGGCTTCGTGAACAGGTCGGCCAAAGCAGAGCTCATGAATCCAAGAGTTCCCGTCAGGGAGATGGATGGAAAGTAGGCGGCCCGTGCCACACCGATCCGGGCATTGGCCGCGATCAATTGCTGCTCGGACTCGTGAATGTCCGGACGGCGTTCGAGCAATTGGGAGGGCAGCCCCGCGGGAACCACGGGCGGCCGCGCCTGTTCGGTCAGGCTCTCCCCCCGAGTGATGGGCCCGGGGTTTTGAGCAATCAGTAACCTGATGTAGTTTTCTTCTTGTTCGATCTGCCGTTCGAGATCCGGGAGGGTGGCAGCGGCCACATAGACAAGCTGCTCGGCCTGCCGTACGTCCACCATCGAAGCAGCCCCTTGATCCGCGAGGAGCTTCGTCAGCCGCAATGATTCCTGCCGGGAAGTGAGGGTGTGCTGGGTGATTTCGAGATCGAGGTCGAGCGCCCTGAGCCGGAAGTAAGCGCTGGCAACATTCGCAACCAGCGTGCTCACCACGGCGCGCTTTCCCCACTCGGTCTGGGCCAGATTGGCGCGAGCAGCCTCAGTGGCCCTTCGGTACTTCCCCCAGAAGTCGATGTCCCACGACGCACTTCCCCCCACCTGCATATAGTTCCATTGATAGGAAGGGGACATGGGGCTGGAGGGCTGGCGTTCGGTCGTGCCGACGACCCCCACCCCGGCCGACGGGTAATGATCGGAACGTGCGATTCGGAGCTGCGCTTGCGCCGCCAGCACGCGTTCCGCGGCGATGCGCAGGTCGTAGTTCTGTTTAAGTGCCGTCCGAACGAGTGACTGAAGCTGCTCATCTTGGAAAACGACCCACCATTTGGCATCCCCCAGCGATTCGGAGGAAGCCGCCACCGGAGTAGTGGCCGGCACTCCCCGATATCCCCCGGGAACGTCAGTTTTGGGACGCTGGTATTTCGGCCCCACCGTGCAGGCAGCCAACAGAGAAACCGGAAGCGAAATCAAAAAGCACCTTGGCAAGCGCATCATGCGAGCTGTCCCCCCTTTGCGTCACCGGCTTCAGGTTGCTGCTTGGGGTGGCGGCTCAGCCGGGAAGAGAGGCCTTCGACCACAGCGAAAGTAACTGGGATCAGGAAAATTGCAATCAAGGAGGCGGCCGACATGCCACCGATCACAACGGTTCCCAGGATGCGGCGCCCCGCCGCCCCGGACCCTTTCGCGGTCCAGAGCGGGACGCAACCCAGGATGAAGGCGAAAGACGTCATCAGGATGGGACGCAGGCGGAGCCAGGCCCCGGCCAGCGCGGCCTCCATAGTGCTCTTGCCCTTTTCGTGCTCGAGTTTGGCAAACTCCACAATGAGGATGGCGTTCTTGGCGGCCAGGCCAATCAACATCACCAGACCGATCTGCGCGTAAACATCGTTCTCAAAGTGCCGCGACGTGAGCGCCAGAAACGCACCGGCCACGGCGATGGGCGTACCCAGCAAGACGCTGAACGGCAGCGACCAGCTTTCGTACAAGGCCGCCAGGATCAGGAAGACAAACAGGAGCGAGAGCCCGAAGACCGCGGTTGCCGGAACACCCTGAGCAGCTTTCTGCTCCTGAAACGACATGCCCAGGTAGTCAAAGCCCATCTCGCGCGGCATGGTTTGAGCGAACACGTCTTCCATGGCTTTCATGGCCTGTCCCGAGCTGATCCCCGGAGCGGCGGTGGCGTTGACCTGCGCCGCCGTGTATTCGTTGTAGCGCATCAGGAACTCGGGACCGCTGATGCTTCGAATGGTGCTCAAGGTGCTCAGTGGCACCCTATCCCCGTTGGGATTGGTCACATAAAACTGGCCGATGTCACTCGCATTGGCACGGTAGTCACCTTCCGCTTCCAGATAGACCTGCCACTGGCGTCCGAAGCGGTTAAAGTAGTTCACCAGATAGCCACCCATGAACGTCTCCAGGGTTTGGTACACTTCCGCAATGTCAACCTTCTGGTGCATCACCTTTTCACGGTCCACGTCCACATAGACTTGCGGAACGTGCGCGGCGTAGGTGGCTATGACTCGCGCCAGTTCCGGCCGCTGCTGAGCCGCAGCCACAAACCGGTCAAGGTTGTTGGCAAAAAAATCCCCTCCGGTCCCGGACCGGTCTTCCAGCACGAAGTTCACGCCACCCGCCGCGCCGATGCCCGGAATGGCGGGCGGCGAGAAAACAAAGCAAATGCCTTCGCTCACCTGCGAGAGTTCCCGATTGAGGCGCATCTGTATTGCCTGCGCCTGCTGTTCCGGCGACCGGCGCTCGTCCCAATCATTGAACCGGACGAAAAAGAGCGCGTCATAGGAACTCTGGGTTCCACTCAGGATGCTGATCCCCATGATCGAAGTAATGTTTTGCACGCCAGGTGCCTTCTGGACGATCTCTTCGACCTTCCGTGCGGCCGCCGACGTGCGCTGCAACGACGCGCCTTTGGGCAATGTCAGAGTGATCATCACGTAGCCCTGGTCTTCTTCCGGAAGGAAGGAAGTGGGCAGCTTCTTTCCCAGGCCCACGCCGAGAACGGCGACGAGAGCCAGGAAAATCAGGCTGAAACCGGACTTGTGGATGAGCAGGCGGGAAAAATTGATGTACCCATTCCTCGAGCGATGGAACACCCGGTTAAACCAGCCGAAGAACCACCCGATCGGCCCGCGGAAGTGCTGGCGTGGCTTAAGAATCAGCGCGCAGAGCGCGGGGCTCAACGTGAGCGCGTTGAAGGCCGAGAAGATCACCGAAATGGCGATGGTGACGGCAAACTGCTGGTAGAGCTTGCCGGTGATTCCCGGAATGAACGCCGTCG
>Ga0208457_1000628_pt1 | contig 32456 bp, 35 predicted proteins | sample June2015DPH_10_1_FD_185513 | JGI IMG/M metagenome (GOLD analysis project Ga0208457, IMG submission 185513) | Peatland microbial communities from SPRUCE experiment site at the Marcell Experimental Forest, Minnesota, USA - June2015DPH_10_150... | ecosystem: Environmental > Terrestrial > Soil >... | reverse complement strand
TAAATAGATTTTGTTATCAAATGGACCATATTTATATCTTTTATATTCGAAGTCAGATATCTGATTTCTTTTCTGATTAATTGATACTAAATCAACAATATAGGAAAGCTTCATTAAACTTGTTATTGGAATCCTTGGATAATTTTGGATTAGATAGGCAAGCAATTGTTTGGTTTTATTCTTCATCAACAGACTCTTTGTAAATTAATTACACAAACCGAGGAATCTGTCAATGTTTATTTTAAAAGATCAATAATGTCTTCTATATCCCACAAATGATCTACCACGCCAGCCGCCATTGCTGGAGTAATCCTCAAAGTCTGATGAATCCGATCGTTCGTTATCGTTCCTATTCTCTCGCCCTCACATTAGGGTCAAAGCCCATTTTCTGAGCCATATCCTCTGCGAGTTTTTCGGCTTCTCGCGGTGTTTTTGGTTTATCCTTGAGGTTTAAAACTTTCATCTTAATCTCATCGATTGTCTTTTGGGTTATGGGTTTTAGCTTTTGTAGTTTCCCCATCTCCTTTTTAGTGGGTTTAAAAACATCCAAGGTTCTCTTTAAAAAAGAAGGGCCTTCTGGCTTCCCGTACTCGGCGAATACGCTTCCGGGAACTTCCTCTTCGCGCTTTACTTCTTTTTCGGTTGATGTTACGTCCAAAACATCACTCCTTTTTGTTGGGATCCCACCCTCGCTTTTTAGCCTCTTCTTCCATCTTCTTTAGCTTCCCGGGTCCCTTGGGCATATCCTTGAACTTCTTCACGATGTCTTCAATTTCGCTGGAGGGGATAGGTTTTAAAATCTTCTCCGGCTTCCCGATCTCTTTTTCAGCCTGGGTAATAGCTTGGTTCCATGTCAGCTTCCGGTCTTGCTGTTTCAACTCCGTCGCCCGGTCTCTTATATCCCTCACCAGTTCTCGCTGTTGGTCAGGGAAAGCACTTAATAACCGGTCCAAGCTTTTGCTTTTAATAATCTCGTCTCGAGCATCCTCCTCCTTGTGAATGAGACCAGAATACCTTGAAAACATCTCATTGTTAAACTCTCTCTGCTCGGTGACTGATAGCGGTTTCTCGGCCTCTTTTTCTTTCCTCTCTTTGGCCTTCTCTTCCCTTGTTTCTTTCCTCTCCGTACGTTTCTCACCAAGTTCTTTTTCTTTGATGTCCAGTTCTCTTGCTTTAAGTTTTCTGGACTCGGCTCTTCCTTCAGTGGTTTCTTTCTGAAATTTAGTCTCTTCCGTCGGCTTCGGCCAACGGTAATTCATGTGCTCATCAACTACCTTGCGTTCTAACCCCGCATCTATGGCAGCCTGACTATAAACCCTCCTAAAGTCGTCTGGAGTTGCATCGGGGTGTTTTTCTTTATAGACATCTACCGCATCGTCCGCCTTTCTAAATGCGAGGGATTCTTTATGAACGGCTTCCGACTTCTTAAACTCTTCTTGCATCCCCTTATCGCCCAATTTCAACCGGAGCGCTGTGTAATGATCTGACATACGACTCAAACCCTTGAATTGGTCAACGAATATACCGATCGGTATTCTCAATACTTGACCGTTAGGATCTGCCGTTCTTCCTTCTGTGGCTGGCGAACTGTAGGGCTTCCCCTCCGAATCGACGATATCGAAGTGTGGCGTGATTGTTCCATTGTCCAAGTCAAGATAAAGTTTACTTAGTATTTTTGACTGTGCCTTCTTGCCTGTTCTATCGGTGCCCAGGTTGAAAATATCCCCGTGCGTGCCTTGGAGTGCTGCAAAGAGTTCCGGGGCCTGGTCTTTGTCTATGATGATACGCTTTTTTTCCGTTATGTCTCGTTTACCTGCCTGTTGAGTAATCACAGGAGTAAGACGTTTGAACTCACTGTCAATTGTCTTCAAGTCCTTATTTAGGTCATCCAATTGGGCAAAACTTTTCTCCTTGAAATAACGATTCTCTCTATACATGCCCGTCACAAAGGCGGTTTGGTCATCGGAGTCAAGAGGAAGGTTATTCTCCAATTTATACGTAGCACCAACAAATCTGTGATTAAGGGTCGTATCTAAATCGGTGTCTTTGGTCAGATCAAACTCGTATATTGATTTTTTAAGCTCCTGCTTTGACCTTTCCGTTTGAACGGCTCTTTCCTCTTCAAGGCCCCGTAGCTGTCGCCTATGCTCTTGAGAGGTTTCCAATTGCTCCTGTAACAACCTCTGACGGACAGGACGCTCCATGATACTCCTGACAAGATCAAGAACTTCTCCAGCCATAGTTTTATCCTCCTATTCTTCACGTAGTCGATCGACGCCCATTCCCAGGGTATCAAACGCATTAAACACGTCCCTTTGAACTTCTTCGTAACAGTGCAAATCCCGAGGATCCCCCAAATCAAGAAGTTCAAATTCGTCTTTCTGTTTCTCAAACTCTGAAAGGGTAATCCCACGCTTCTTTTTAAAGGGCAAAACTTTACCCAACATGGGCTCTCCCCCCCTCATGGTTGCCATTCGACCGTTCTTTCAAACTTAACATCCGTCCTCTGAGGGTCTTCACCGCAGCAACGAACTGAGAGACGGGGACCGGCACGTCCGAATTAAATTCGTTCAGCAAACGGTAGACCTCATCGCTGCCCTCAAAGCTGAAAATCACTTTCCCGTTTTTCACTTCTAATTGAGGCTCAAGGTGTTTGATGATAAGGTAGGCGCTGGAATAGAGGTCTACAAGATTTACCTTTGAAACCATTTCGTTCTCCTTTCAAGTCCCGGTTCGGTGTCTAAAAAAAACGCCCAAGGAAAAATCGTCATTCGTTTCTCGTTGGGCGTTCGTTAAATTCGTTCGTGTCGTCTACTTCGTTATCGTTAAACTGAACTTATCACAAACCAAATCCCGTGTCAAATCATTTGAAGCATATCTGAAATACCCGCGAAGGTATTTCCGACAACAAGGGCATATTTTATGAACCCGCTCATTTCCACGTAGATAAACTTCTCTTAATTTGTCACACGGTTTTGAACAATAACCGCATTGACCCTGGATTTCCGTGTGTGATTTCTTTTCAGCCACGGCCTTTCATCCCTCCTTTTAGAATTTTAGAATTTTATTAGGCCGCTTTTTTCTCATGCGGCACATAGAGCAGGCTCTTCTTCTCTCTCAAGAAATCCAGGATTGGCTTCGTGTCGATCTCGGGCACGTCCAAGGCCTGACCAATCACATAGCCAAAGGCAAAAGAAACCTTTACAGCTTCGTAAAGCTTCTCAAAATTCTCTTCGTTAAGCGAGTCTGACGGAGCAAGTTCCTCTATAAGGTGGGATGGCGTCGGTCCCTCCAAAGCGCCTGTATTGAATCCTGGCATCTCGAACGCTTCAAAAATCCTCTCGCAAAGTTCCCTCAGTGTTTTGGTCCTTGATAAACTTTCCTTGGCCTTCTCGATCTTCGAAGAAACCGTTTCCTTTTTCTTCATGGGGTTCTCCTTTCTTTTGCAGCTGCAAAATTCAGGCTGCCTTCTTATGCCTGGGGTAGATAAAAAACAGCTTCCATTCCTTCATGGTTTTCCAGACTAAATCGATATCTTTTTGTACCCGCGAATCGTTTGTTTCATAGGCCTGGCCCAAAGCAAAACCGATGGTTAACAGGCTCTCCGTGAAGATATCGGGAAACATTTCAATGCTGTATTTGGCGCTTTTTCTTACCTTCTCGTCCTGAATTCCCTTTATCGCCTCTAACGTCTGCTTCAGTAGCTTCTTGACTCTCGGATGGTTGTTACAAAAATCGATTGCGAAGTCGAAGATACCTTGATCAGATTCTTCAAAAAAGATACCACCTAAAGCATGACCAAAATTCTTCGGGATCTTCATTTCATCCTTCTTCATGGGATCTCCTTTCTTTCTTCTCCCTGGGGAAGTAAGGGAGAAGGGCTTTCTCTTTTAAGAGGGCCTGAATCGATTTGACAGCGTTTTCGGTTTTCGGGTAACCGGTGTCGAGGAGGCGGCCGATCGCATAGCCAAAAGCGAACCCGGTTTCAAATAGATCACACTCTAACGTGGTCAAATTTAAGTCCGGGTCCATCTTAAGTTCATAATCTTTTCCGAGAATCGATCTAACTCTTTTGTCTTCATCTAAAAGACCAAAGGCAAATGATCGAATCTCCCCGTAGTCCCTCGGCTGAGAGCCGCTGCGCCTACTCTCAAGATCATCGAACACGCTGTAAATCATCTCGCATTGACGTACGATCTCTTTTTTCTTCATGGTATCCTTCCTCTCTGGCCAATGGCCTGTTAAAGATTTGCTTCACTCGTCTTTCTCTGGAATGGGCACTTTAAAAGTCAGGTGAAGAAACTTGTCGTTCAGTAGTCGTTCAACGTCATTGTCTTCCAAATAGAATCTTAGCCCAATATCCAAATCAAAAATCGAAATGTATTTTTCCTTGCCCCTCAAAGAGATCGTAACTTTTTGCAGTCCCTCCCATTTCCGGTCCATGTCTCCCCCATCGACCACGTCTCCCTCATGAAACCGAATGATATTAGCCCTCTCCTCTCGCATGGTCCCCAACTGAAATTTTAACTCCTCCTCTTCCTCTATCTGCTCCTTTGTAAGAAAATTCAGAATACTCATGACGTCCTCCTTGGCCATCAAATCCGCACCGTGCGGAATTTGGCCGGTTAAGAATTACGATTCACCTACCTATACCCCTTTACTCCCTTGGCATCCCTGGCAGAAAATCTCCCCGTTGACAACAGGATACTCGTCTCCCATGACGATCGCACCACAGGCAGAACAGGATCCGCTCAGATTGGGAGAGGGGAGATCACCGGATTTCCTTTTCTCCCATACCTCAAGAAAAGCCTTCACTCGTTCTTCAACGCCTGCCATCACCCATTCCCTTGACTGTGCCCAAAAATGTGCCCACAGCGTTTAAATTGATGCCAATTTCTACCAATCAACACCAACCCTGATAGGATTCTTATTTTGAATCTAAGGCTTGTAATGAATTGATTTTTTGGTCTTTTTAGAGTAAGCCGAGATATGAGCGGGTAGGACTTAAAATCCCTCGGTGGTCCCCCACCGTGCCGGTTCAACTCCGGCCCTAGGCACCAGAGAAAAAAAGAGGTTGGGATAATTTCTCAACCTCTTTTTCTTTCTGAATGATAAGAATCCAGGTCGCTAAAATTTTATGCCAAAATTTGTCATTTTCGTTTTCTCTAAAAATATCAAATTCTAAGAAAACTTTTTTATAACAGGAAGTTACAATAACCTCATCGATTGGCATTATTCATGCAGATTTTTATAGTTTAATGGAAAATTTAAATGATCAATTAACTTCTTTCTTAAAAGAAGCTGAATTGAGACCCCTTGATTCAGAAGAAAAGGGACCTCGAAACGGAAACGATACTTCTTTCTCCTCAGCTTTTTTGATTGAACTCGTCCATCGCATTAAAAACACTCTTGCCTCACTTAAAAAGTTTACACTTATTTCAGCAGATAAATTTGACGATAAAGAACTTAGAAGGCAATCCCTTAACGGGGTTACTGAAGATATCAAGAAGATTGATTCAGTGCTAAATAGTCTTCTAAATTACATCAGCATTAATGCCCCCATTGTCAAAACGGATACTTTGCATCTCATTCTTGAAGGAATTTTAGAAGCCAATGAGAAACCCCTTCAGAAAAAGAATATCAAAATATTCAAAAAATTGGAAAAGGACCTTCCTGAAACCAGCATGCACGATGAGCAAGTGAGATTTATTTTAAATTCCATCCTTCAATATGCGATCCTTTCAACGCCCCCTCATGGGACCATCGGGTTTTTAATTAAATCTCTCGATGGTCAAAGGGAAACCCTCGACAAGAAAATCTCACCTAAAAATAAAGGGTCCTACATTGAAGTCGACATTGGCTTCATTGGGAATAATAAATCCAGCGGACAATCTGAGAGAGTCTCAGGGACCGCACATGATTCAAAAGAAGAGGCAATCCAATTAATATTAGAATTGGTAAAAGAGATTATTCAAAAGAACCGTGGGACGATGACATTTCAAGTTGACAAAAAGAAACCAAGAACCCTGATTACATTGAGGCTGCCTATTGAGAGAAGAAAAGTGATTTATTTTGAACCAATCACCCTCTGACCCCCAACAAACCCCATTTTAACCTATCCGATTTACTATATTTCAAAATTAACCTTTCATCAATTTCTGCATGAAAAAACATTTTATTATAAGATCGTGCAAGTCCCATTTATGGAGACCAAGGATAGTTCCAAGGATAGTTCCTTGATTCTTTGGGATAGTTTTAGTATAGTTTTGAAAAAATCAAGCGAGAGGCTAAAGGCTCTAAATGAAAGGAAGAAATAAACGTTATAAGAGGAAGGAATTAGAAGAACAGGTAATTCAAAAGTTTCCCTATCGATGTCCTTATTGTGATCAAACCGTCTCTTATGATCAATTCGATTTGAAGATAGGAGAGAATGAGATCCAATGTTCCTCCTGTAAAAAAACCTATATCAAGGTAGTTTCAGATTCCTTTGGAGAAGAAGAGAAAAAGTAGATGGAGCGATCCAAAGCCCAATATGTGAGAAATCGCCTTCTCACCCCTATCCAGTTTGTGAAGGGGGTGGGGCCCAAGCTGGCTAAGCTCTTTGAGAAAAAAGGGATTCTAACCGTTGAGGATGCCCTCTACTTTCTCCCGCGATGTTACGAAGACCGAAGGAACCTGGAAAAGATCTCCGAACTCAAAGCGGGAAGAAAGGAGACGGGTTTTGGTGAGATCCTGCTTTCGGGAGTTGCTTTTTATCAGAACAAAAAGAAAAGGGTCTTTGAGGCAGTCGTTGGGGATGGGAGCAGCACGATCACATTGAAGTGGTTTCATGGCAACGAGAGATACCTCAGAGAACGATTTAAAAAAGGGCGCCAACTGATCTTCTCCGGTGAGGTGAGGTGGTTTAACTATCAGAGAGAGATTCATCATCCTGATGTGGAGACAGTGGATGGGGATATCCAGAAGGATTACCTCAACTTTAAGCGGATCGTACCCATCTATTCCGAAACAGAGGGACTTTATCAGAAGACATTGAGAAGGTTGATGAAGACCATCTTGGATGGATATGCCGATGAACTTTCAAGTTCCATTCCCCTAGAGATTGTGGAGCGACAAAACCTGATTGATTTTTCAGAGTCCTTTCGAAGAGTCCATTTTCCTCCTGAAGGAGAGTCCATCGATATCCTTAATCTCCAGCGTTCAGATGGTCACCGACGGATCATCTTTGATGAATTTTTTTTCTTAGAACTCGGAATGGCATTGAAGAAAAGAGGAGTGGCGCTGGAGACAGGGATCTCTTTTAAGACCGATGGCGTTTTAGTTAAGAGATTATTAAATCTCCTTTCCTTCAAATTAACACACGCCCAGGAGAGGGTTTTGTCCGAGATCAAGGAGGATTTGGAAAAACCCCATCCCATGAACCGATTGATTCAGGGAGATGTGGGGAGCGGAAAGACAATCGTTGCTCTCTTAACCTGCCTGTATGTGGTGGAGTGTGGTTATCAGGCTGCCATCATGGCACCCACTGAAGTTTTAGCAGAACAACACTTTCTTAATCTTCATCGGTGGGTGGAATCATTAGGGGTAAAAGTGGCCCTGCTGACCAGCAGCGTCAAAGGTTCTGAGAGGGAAGATCTTTACCAAAGAATTCGGAATGGAGATGTGCAACTGGTGATTGGAACTCATGCTGTGATTCAGGAAGCGGTTGAATTCAACCGCTTGGGCCTCTCTATCATTGATGAACAGCACAAGTTCGGTGTGGTTCAAAGAGGGCTTTTGAAGAAAAAAGGGGGAAACCCTGACGTTCTGGTGATGACAGCGACCCCCATCCCGAGGACCCTCGCCATGACCATTTATGGGGACCTGGATGTTTCACTGATCGATGAGATGCCACCTGGAAGAATGCCTGTTGAGACCAAGGTCTTTCCTGAATCCGCTAGGGCTAAAGTTTATCGAATCGTTGAAGAAGAGGTGAGGAAAGGTCGCCAAGCTTTCGTTGTCTATCCCTTGGTTGAGGAATCTGAGAAATTGGATCTCAAGGACGCTACAAGAATGGCGGAACACCTTCAGAAGGAAGTCTTCCCAGAGTTTCGGATTGGCCTGCTCCATGGCAGGATGAAAAGTGACGAGAAAGAGGCCATCATGATGGAGTTTAAGGAAGGAAGGATTCAAATCCTTGTCGCCACGACCGTCATCGAGGTAGGGATCGATATCCCCAACGCCTCTGTTATGGTGGTAGAGCATGCTGAGCGATTTGGCCTCTCTCAACTCCATCAGTTGAGGGGGAGGATTGGCCGAGGACGTTACCCTTCAAAGTGTATTCTACTGGCCCAATACCGGTCTTCTGAGGAAGCAAAGGTTCGGCTTCGAGCCATGGAGAAAACAACCGATGGATTTAAGATTGCCGAGGAAGATTTGGCCCTCAGAGGACCTGGGGAATTCTTTGGCATCCGACAATCAGGATTGCCAGATTTCAGGGTGGCCCACATCATCCGGGATACCCCGATTTTGATTGAGGCGAGAAAGGAAGCCTTTCGGCTCATTCAAGAGGACCCGGAATTGATTCATCCCTCTCATGCAGGATTGAAGGATATTTTGATCAAGCGGTGGAAAGGGAGGATGGAACTGGCCACCATTGGGTAAAATGAATTGAAAAGAAGGGAAAATTATGTTAACCCTAACTTTTAAGACATCTATTTTGAAAGGGATTAAGTATGGAATCGTTTCATCCTGAAGGTTCGGGATTTCATCGAATGCAGAGGCTCCCCCCTTATATCTTCGGTATTGTCAATCAATTGAAGATGGAGGCAAGACGAAGGGGAGAAGATATTATTGATTTGGGCATGGGAAACCCTGATCTGCCCACGCCCAAACATATCATTAATAAATTAATTGAAGCCGTAAAAAATCCAAGGAATCATCGGTACTCTGCCTCAAAAGGAATTTATAAATTGAGGTGCGCGATCGCCGACTGGTACCAGAGACGCTACGATGTTGATGTCGATCCAGAAACAGAGAGTGTGGTTACCATCGGCGCCAAGGAAGGACTCGGACATTTGGTTTTAGCGACCCTTGGCCCTGGAGATGTTGTCCTCGTTCCGGATCCGACCTATCCCATCCATGCCTATTCGGTCGTGATTGCAGGAGGAGATCTACGTTCGGTTCCTTTGATGGGAGAAGGGGATTTCTTTCAAAGGTTATTGACGGCCACCAAACAGACTTGGCCTCACCCCAAGATGATCATCGTGAGTTTCCCCCATAATCCAACTACCATGGTGGTAGACCTCAATTTCTTCGAAGATCTGGTGGCTTTTGCAAAAGAGCATCATCTGATGATCGTCCATGATTTGGCCTACGGGGATATCGTCTTCGATGGATACAAGGCACCCAGCCTCCTTCAGGTCAAAGGGGCAAAGGATGTGGGGGTGGAATTCACCTCTCTTTCTAAAAGTTACAATATGCCCGGATGGCGAGTGGGTTTTGCAGTGGGAAATGCTGAGATGCTGGCTGCATTAGCAAGATTGAAGAGCTATTTTGATTACGGAGTCTTTCAACCCATTCAGATTGCAGGCATCATTGCTCTCAATGAAGATCAGGATTGCGTTCACCAAACCATAGAGGAATACCGGAAGAGGAGGGATGCCCTCATTGATGGATTGAAACGAGTGGGTTGGGAGATTGAAAAACCGAAAGGAACGATGTTCGTATGGGCAGAGATTCCAAAACCGTTCAAGAAAATGGGGTCGATTGATTTTTCCAAACTCCTATTAAGGGAAGGAAAGGTGGCTGTCTCTCCTGGGATCGGTTTTGGTGAGTATGGAGAAGGCTTCGTGCGGTTTGCATTGGTAGAGAACGAAGCTCGTATCAAACAGGCGGTCAAAGGGGTACAAAAAGTTGTGAAAGAAGGGATCTAAGAGGATAGGAAGGATGAAAGAGATTAAAGTTGGTTTGATCGGTTTCGGGACAGTGGGTTCTGGCGTAGGAAGAATCCTCCAGAAAAATTCCAAGCTGATCGAAAAGCGTATGGGTGCCAAGCTCACCTTGAAGCGAATTGCTGACATAGATTTAGAGACTGACCGTGGAGTGAAGTTAAAACCAGGGGTCCTCACTCGAAGAGCAGAGGATGTGATCAAAGATCCTGAAATCGATATTGTCATGGAGTTAATCGGTGGCATTGAGCCTGCAAAAACTTTTATTCTGAAAGCGATTCGGAATAAGAAGCATATCGTCACGGCGAATAAAGCCCTCCTTGCCCTTTACGGTGACGAGATCTTCAGGGAGGCCCATCGCTTTGGCGTGGATGTCAACTTTGAGGCCTCTGTCGGTGGAGGCATTCCGCTCATTCGCTCGATCAAAGAGGGATTGGTTGCCAACCGAATCCATTCGATCTTCGGAATTCTTAACGGGACTTCTAACTACATCCTTTCCAAAATGACGGACGAGGGAAGAAACTTCAAACAAGTCTTAAAGGAAGCCCAAGAGAAAGGATATGCGGAGGCTGACCCGACCTATGATATTGAGGGGATCGATGCTGCTCACAAACTTGCTATTCTTATTCGCCTCGCTTTTGGAACCCCGCTACGATTTAATGAAATCTTCATTGGGGGGATCTCTGAGATCACGCCCCTGGATATTCAATTCAGTCGAGAATTTGGGTATCGCATAAAACTTTTGGCAATTGCCAAAATGGAGAAGGGGAAGATAGAAGCTCGTGTTCATCCCACCATGATTCCAGAGGAACATTTACTTTCAACGGTTGAAGGGGTTTTCAATGCCATTTATATTAAAGGCGATGCCGTTGGGCCCACGCTCTTTTATGGCCAGGGGGCAGGGCAGATGCCCACTGGCAGTGCGGTGGTGAGCGATCTAGTCGAACTGGGAAGGAATGTTCTGATCCGGGCTTCTGGGCGTCGGGTGCCACTGCTCTCTTTCCAGGAATCGGCCATAGAAAAAATTCCTCTTAAGGAGATGGATGATGTCGTGATGCCTTTCTATATGAGGTTTTCAGCATTGGATCGACCCAGAGTGCTTTCAAAAATTTCAGGAATCTTAGGGAAGAATGATATCAGTATTTCTGCCGTGATCCAAAAGGGAAGGCAGGTCAATGGAGCGGTGCCCATTGTCATGATGACCCATGAGGCCAAAGAGAAGAACGTCCATCAAGCCTTGAAAGAGATTGACCGGCTTGGTGTGATTTTGGGAAAGACGATGTTCCTCCGCGTTGAAAACTCACTGGAATAATAAAATTTCAAATTTTAAATCGCAAATTTCAGATTGGAAAATTCAATTCGAAATCTAAAATCTGAAATTGGGGGAAAAATGTGGCGTGGGGTGATTCGAGAGTACTGGGAATTTTTACCTGTTAGGGAAGAGGAATGCATTATCACCTTGCTTGAAGGGAATACACCGCTCATTCCTTCTTCTCGGATCAAGAAGGAAGTGACTTCGGGGTTTGACCTCTTTTTCAAATATGAAGGTCTCAATCCAACGGGCTCTTTCAAAGATCGAGGGATGACCGTAGCTGTTTCCATGGCAAAAGAAATGGCCTCCAAAGCGGTCATCTGTGCTTCCACAGGAAATACGTCCGCCTCCGCAGCCGCTTATGCCGCCAAGGCGGGAATGAAAGCCTTTGTTCTCATTCCTGAGGGAAAGATTGCCCTCGGCAAGTTATCTCAAGCAATGGCTCATGGTGCCCAGGTCATCCAAATCGAAGGAAACTTTGATGAGGCCCTTCACATCGTCAGAGAGATTTCTGAAACAGAACCCGTCACTCTGGTTAACTCCCTCAATCCTTACCGGATTGAGGGGCAGAAGACAGCTTCCTTTGAGATTATTGACCACTTAGGATTTGTTCCCACATACCATTGCCTTCCTGTCGGGAACGCAGGGAACATTACGGCTTATTGGAAAGGATACAAAGAATATTGGGAGAAAGGGAGAGCTGAGGTTCTTCCAAAGATGTTGGGATTTCAGGCAGAGGGGGCTGCGCCTATTGTTAGTGGAAAGGTCATTGAGCGGCCTGAGACCATTGCCACAGCTATCCGAATTGGGAACCCTGCCAGTTGGAAGCAGGCCGTAGCAGCCAGGGATGAATCCGGAGGCTTGATCGACATGGTAAGCGATGAAGAGATCCTGGAGGCTTATCGGATGATGGCGAGCCTGGAAGGGGTCTTCTGCGAGCCCGCCTCTGCAGCCTCTTTGGCAGGAGTGATCAAACTTGATCGGAAAAGTTTCTTCAAGAAAGGTGATGTGGTGGTGTTGACCATTACTGGCCATGGTCTCAAGGATCCGGACATTGCCATTCGAGTATCACAGAAACCTATCTCACTCCCACCCAAAAAAGAAGCCGTGTTGAAATATCTCAATCTTTAATCACCTCCATCATGAAAAATGCCTTCATCTATACCGATGCCTACCTCGATTATGATTATGGACCTACCCATCCCCTTCAAATCATCCGGCTCAAATTGACCTATGACCTCATCAAAGCCTACGGGCTTCTGGATCTCCCCTCCGTTCAATTCATTCCCACCATCAAAGCCGAAGAGAAAGATTTGGTCTCTTTTCATAGCAAGGAATATCTGAATGTATTGAAGCAGGCGAATGGAGGGTATCTAATGGGTGATGCTTATTTATATGGACTGGGACCAGGAGATAATCCCATCTTTCCGGGTCTTTTTAATTGGTCACTTCTGGTGACTGGGGCAACACTTCAGGCAGTTGATTTTGTGGCGGATGGAAGGGGGGAGATCGCCTTCAACATCGCTGGAGGTCTTCACCATGCGATGAGTGCACGGGCTTCAGGATTCTGTTATATCAACGATCCTGTGATTGGAATCATGAGACTCTTAAACCGTGGAAAGAGAGTGGCCTATATTGATATCGATGCCCATCACGGAGATGGAGTTCAAAAGGCATTCTATGGGATTAACCAGGTTCTAACGATTTCCCTTCACGAGACTGGATACACGCTCTTTCCAGGAGCTGGTTTTGAAAATGAGATTGGAGAGGGAGAAGGGGAGGGGTACTCTGTCAATCTTCCTTTTCCTCCTTATACGGATGATGAAGTCTATCTTTGGGTCTTTGAGGAAGTTGTCCCAGAACTTGTCCATGCCTTCCAACCCGATGTAGTGGTGACTCAATTAGGAGTCGATACGTTTTATAATGACCCTTTGACAAACCTTCACTTTTCCATTTTGGGGTATGAAAGAGTTCTTAAGAGGATCAAAGGTCTGGCTCCAAGGTGGGTAGCATTAGGGGGAGGAGGGTACAATATTTTTAATGTAGTGCAGGCTTGGACATTGGCATGGGCAGTGATGAACGGGATCGAGTTGAATGAAAAACTTCCGGAGTCTTTTTTCAAAGAGGCAGTGAAAATGGGAATTGAGGAGAGAGAGTTAAGGGGGCATCTGAGAACTCCTCTGCATAGTCAGAATAAGGAGAACAGAGTGGAGATGGAAAGGGTGGTCCATTATATAAAAGAAACGGTCCTTCCAAAGGTTAAAAGTTAATCTTCCAAAACCTCCTTAAAATTTGGCATGCCTTTTGCTTTCAAGTTTCGCTTTTCATTTGACATTTGTAAGTTTTTGGTATATTTAGAACTTTTGAGGATGTTAGGAAATGCCTGAAAAGATGAAGTATGTTATTATTGTTGGGGATGGGATGGCAGACTACCCAGTTAAGAGTCTTGGAGGGAGGACTCCATTGATGGTCGCCAGGACCCCGCATATGGATTGGATGGCTAAACAGGGTGAAATCGGTTTAGTCAGGACAATTCCTGATGGTTTTAACCCAGGGAGTGAGATTGCTAACCTCTCCATTTTTGGGTATAACCCCATTCGTTATTATACTGGGAGAGGTCCTTTGGAAGCCGCCAGCCTTGGCGTCAAACTCGCGGCTGATGATATTGCCTTCCGATGTAATCTTGTTACCCTAAAATTCCAAGGGAATAAAATTGTGATGGAAGATTTCTCTGCCGGTCACATCACGAATGAGGAGGCAAAGAAGGTCATCATTGATTTAAACAAAGAGATGGCAACGAATGAGATTCGATTCTATGCAGGAGTGAGCTACCGGCATTTGATGGTCCTAAGGAATGGAGCGGCTAAATTCTCAAACCTGGAGAAACTGGAAATCACCCCTCCTCATGATCTCATTGGGAAGGAAATATCGGCTTTCCTTCCTCAGATGAGAGAGCCTGTTCTAACTCTGATGAAAGAATCTCAGCGGCTTCTCAAGAATCATCCTGTCAATCAAGCCCGTGAGGCAAAAGGGCTCCCTCCTGCCAACTCCATTTGGCTCTGGGGACAAGGACCTTCGCCCAAGATGATCACCCTGAAGGAACGATTCGGGATGGATGGCTATGTGATCTCGGCGGTTCACCTGATCAAGGGGATTGGAATCTTAGCTGGATTGGAAGTGCTGGAGGTCCCCGGGATCACAGGATACTTTGATACGAATTATGATGGAAAGGCTCAGTACACCCTGAAAGGTTTGAAAGAAAAGGATTTTGTCTATGTCCATGTGGAAGCCCCTGACGAAGCAGGCCACATGGGAGATCTCCGATTGAAGATCGAAGCCATCGAGGTGTTTGACGAAAAGATCGTAGGGGCCATCTTGAAAGGGATAAAGGAATTCAAAAGGCATAAGGTTTTGGTCCTCCCCGATCATCCCACTCCTCTTTCCGTTAGAACGCACACGGCGGATCCAGTTCCCTATGTCATTTATTCCAATGAGGACGCGGCAACATCCGCCCATGGAAAAACATTTGATGAAGTTTCTGCAGGTCTGTCCGGAATCTCCATTGAGAAAGGATTTGAATTGATCGAAAGATTTTTAAATCCCCGCTGTTCGTGTTGAGGGAGAGGGAGGAATTTTTTTGGCAAATACGAGGACAAAATATATTTTTATGACAGGAGGCGTGGTTTCCTCTTTGGGAAAGGGATTGGCGTCTTCATCGATTGGATCTCTCCTGGAACTCAGGGGATTGAAAGTCAATTTTCTCAAGTTCGATCCTTACATCAACGTAGACCCAGGCACCATGAATCCTTTTCAACATGGAGAAGTCTATGTGACCGATGACGGTGCAGAGGCGGATCTCGATTTAGGACACTACGAGCGCTACACCAATGTCAAGACATCGAAGAAAAATAATTTCACCACCGGGCAGATCTATGATTCAGTCATCTCCAAAGAAAGAAGAGGAGACTATCTGGGGGGCACCGTTCAGGTGATCCCCCACATCACCAATGAAATCAAGTCCAAGGTCTTCGATCTGGCCCAGGATGTCGATATTGTCATCATCGAGGTGGGTGGGACAGTCGGCGATATTGAAAGCCTTCCTTTCTTAGAAGCAATTCGGCAGATTCGAGGAGATGTGGGCAGGGAGAATACGCTCTACATTCACCTCACTCTGGTGCCTTACATCCAAACGGCTGGGGAGTTGAAGACCAAACCGACTCAGCATAGCGTGAAGGAACTTCGAGAAATAGGTATCCAACCCGATATTCTACTCTGCCGAACCGACCGATTGCTCTCGCCTGATATTAAAGCCAAAATAGCCCTCTTCTGCAATGTGGAAAAAGATGCAGTGATCACAGCCAAAAATGTGGACACGGTTTATGAAGTCCCCATCCTCTTTCATCAGGAAGGGCTGGATGAAAAGATTGTTGAGAAACTCAATATCTGGACCGGGCGACCGAATTTAAGGGGTTGGGAGCGGGTCGTCAAAAAGATCAAACATCCCCGTTTTGAAACCACGATCGCTGTAGTGGGAAAATATGTCGGCTTGGTTGAATCCTACAAGAGTTTAACCGAGGCGTTGATTCATGGAGGCATTGCGAATGATGCAAGGGTGAATCTGAAATATATTGATTCGGAACAGGTCGAGAAAGAGGGGCCAGAACATTTTCTCAAGGAGGCCAATGGCATTCTCGTCCCCGGAGGGTTTGGGACAAGGGGGATTGAAGGGAAGATCAAAGCGATTCAATATGCCAGGGAGAAACGAATTCCATACTTTGGAATTTGTCTGGGAATGCAGTGTGCTGTGATTGAAATCGCCAGGCACTGCTCCGGTCTAAAAGGTGCCAATAGCTCTGAATTCGATACCCACACCCCCCATCCAGTGATCTATTTACTGGAGGAATGGGTGGATCGCGATCAGGTCGCCCAGAAACGGTTCTCTGATACTCCAAAGGGCGCGACGATGAGGTTGGGATCTTATCCCTGCCGCCTTGAAGAAGGAAGTTTGGCTCTGGAGGCCTATAATAAAAAGTTAATCAACGAACGACACCGGCATCGTTATGAATTTAATAATGCTTATCTGGATATTTTAGGAAAAGCCGGAATGGTATTCAGTGGCGTTTCTCCCGATAAGGGACTGATTGAGATCATCGAGCTGAAAGGCCATCCTTGGTTTCTTGGATGTCAGTTCCATCCAGAATTTAAATCGAAACCCATGGATCCTCAACCCCTTTTCAGGGAGTTCATCAAGGCTTCCCTTCGGCGAGTGAAAAGCTCAAAGGTTAAGGGAAAAACCAGAAGTTTAAAGCTGAAAGCTCAAAGCTGAAAGTGATAAAAACTTTTTGAGATTCGGAAAGGAGACAGGATTCATTGGATATCTTGGAAGAGGCAAAGCGAGTATTGAGAGTAGAGGCCCAATCCATTCTCGATTTGGCAGAACGAATTGATGAGAATTTTTCACGAGCGGTCGAGTTACTCCATCACTGTGAAGGAAAAGTAGTGCTCATGGGCATGGGGAAGTCGGGACTGGTAGGCCGAAAGATCGCCTCCACCTTTGCTAGTACAGGAACCCCATCTTTTTTTCTTCACCCCGCAGAGGGATTGAATGGAGATTTTGGGATGTTAACGAAGGAGGATGTGGTCATCGCCATCTCCAATAGTGGAGAGACTCGAGAGCTTTTAGAAGTCCTGCCTCTCATCAAACGATATGGAAATCGGTTGATCACCTTCACTGGAAATTTAAACTCTACTCTGGCAAAGGCCGGGGATGTGAACCTCGATATTCGCGTGAAAGAGGAAGCCGATCCATTGGGTTTGGCTCCCACCGCCAGCACCACAGCTACCCTCGCTCTGGGAGATGCTTTAGCCGTCGCTCTGATGGGGAAGAAAGATTTCAAAAAAGAGGATTTTGCCATTCTCCACCCGGGGGGGACATTGGGGAAGAGGCTTCTCCTGAAGGTGGAAGACCTGATGCATATGGGAAAGGCCTTTCCGATGGTATCGGAGAAGACATTGATGAAGGATGCGATTTTCGAGATCACCTCAAAACGATTAGGGGTGACCGGAGTCTGCAACACAGAGGGGCATCTGGTTGGCGTGATTACAGATGGGGATCTGAGGCGGGCTTTGGAAAAATTCAGCGATCTTTTCAATCGGGAGGCTTCTGAAGTGATGACGAAAAATCCAAAGTGGATTGAAAAGGATGCCTTGGCGGCTAAAGCCGTGCAGAGGATGGAGGAGTATTCGATTACATCCCTTTTTGTCTTCAAGAAAGCAGGTAATCAAGTACCCGTGGGGATTATTCATCTTCATGATCTTCTGAAAGCGGGCGTGGTCTAATAAATTCAATTGCCGAATGCGGATTGCAGATTTCGGAATTTATAGACAACCCATGATGCTGAGATGATGAAAAAAGCAAAGTTCGTCATTTTATTATCGATTGTGTTGATCGGTGGGATCGTCCTCGTCAGTCTTTGGGCGAACCTCCGGGCGAGGAAAGCTTCGGAAGCCGTGGAGAAGCTTCCGAAGGCTTCCACCGGGGGCGCTGACATGCGACTGGAAAAGATTCGGTTTGTGGAGGATAAACAAGGTCAAAAGACTTGGGAATTGGAGGCGAAATCTGTTCACCAATACCAAGAACAGAACATCATGGTCTTGGAGGATGTGAAGGTCACTTTTTATGCGAAAGAGGGACGAACCATCTATCTCACTGGAAAACAGGGAAAGGTTTATCAGGACTCGAAAAATGTCGAGTTGGTGGGTGATGTGGTGCTCACCTCGAACGATGGATATCAGCTAAAGACCCATTCCGTTTCATATCGCCATTTGGAAAAGATCGTGAGTACCTCTGATCCCGTGGAGATAGACGGGGAGCAGCTTCGACTGACCGGCAAAGGAATGTTGGTAGATATTGAAGCCAAGACCTTTAAAATTCTCAGCCAAGTTAAGACTCAACTGAGAGGGAGAAAAAAGGTATGAGCCCAAGCAAGGGAATCAGGCTTCTCGTCATTCTGGTCTCCCTTTTTCTCTTTTTCATTTCTGGGGAGGCCCAGGAAAAGAAGGGGAGTAGAAAAGGAGGGGAGAAAGCACTCCAGACCGATAAGAGTTTTGGATTTACTGCCAGCCGTGCTCCCATTGATATCACTTCTGATACCGTTGAGGCAGACCAGAAAACGAATACGGTTACCTTTAAAGGGAATGTGGTCGCCAAACAAGAAGACACGACTCTCTATGCCAATACACTGACCATTACCTACGATCAAACTGCGAAAAGGCTAAAGGAGATTGTAGCCGTCGGAAATGTGAAGGTCGTGCAATTGGATCGCAGGGCTACCGGCCAGAAGGCTACTTTTGATCAGGATAAGAATAAAGTGGTTTTGGATGGAGATGCAGTGGTTCGGGAGGGGACCAATGTGATCAGAGGGGAACGGATCGTCTTCTACGTGGATGAAGAAAGAAGCGTTGTAGAAGGGGGAAAGGGGAGTCGAGTCAGCACGAGCATTACTCCACCGCCGAAAGAGGAAGGAGAAGAGAGAAAGCCGAAAGAAGGAAAAAAGAAATAATTAAAGAGTTTTGAGTTCAGAGTTAAAAAATAATTGCGAATAACGAATAACGGAAAGCGAGCAACAAATAACATGTCGCACCTTCTCTGTGAGAGTTTAATCAAGTCATTTCGTCATAAGAAAGTTGTGGATTCGGTGAGTGTTGAGATCCAAGGGGGAGAGGTGGTGGGATTGTTGGGACCCAATGGCGCAGGAAAGACCACCATTTTTTATATGATCGTCGGGCTGTATCAACCCAACGGTGGGAAGATCTATCTCAACGACGAAGAGATTACTTCTCTCCCCATGTATTTACGAGCGAGAAAAGGGATTGGGTACCTTCCTCAGGAGCCCTCGGTTTTTAGGAAACTGACGACCGAAGAGAATCTGATGGCGATTTTGGAGACCCTCCCTCTTTCCAGAGAGGAGAGAAAAGAACGATTGGAGAAACTCTTGAATGAGTTGGGTCTCACCTCGCTACGAAAACAGAAGGCCTATATCCTCTCGGGGGGAGAGCGCAGGCGGGTGGAAATTACAAGGGCCTTGGTGCTCTCACCTTCTTTCATCCTTTTGGATGAACCTTTTTCAGGGATTGACCCCATCGCCGTTTTAGATATCCAGACCATTATCCGTCAATTGAAATCAAAGGGGATCGGAATTATAATTACAGATCATAACGTTCGGGAAACATTGGGAGTTTGTGACCGGGCGTATATCCTCAATGAGGGGCGAATTTTGGAAGAAGGAATTCCCGAAAAGATTGCTCAAAGCCAGAAGGCGAGAAAGATCTATTTGGGAGATGGATTTGAGTTAGGGGGAAGACACCGTAGCAAAGAGGAAGAGAGAAAGGATTCAAGTTCCCCTGCGCAAGGGAGATTATGGGAGTAAGATGGTCTTAGAGCTCAAACTGGCACCCAGGCTCGTCCAACAGTTGGTGATCACTCCTCAGCTTCAGCAGGCGATCCGGCTTCTCCAATTAACACGCCTGGAACTGGTCGACATGATCAGCCAGGAGATGAAGGAGAACCCACTCCTGGAGGAGGAGGAGGAGGAGGGGAGGGAGCTTGCAGAAGGCGAAGCCCCTGTGGCCGAACAGGAGAAAGGAGAAACTTCTCCAGAACCCGAGGTTACCCCCGAGGTAAAAGGAAATGGGGAGGGGGCAGATGAGTTCGATTGGGAGAACTATTTAGAAAATTCCAACCTCACCCCATTCCAGAAGAGTTCTCCGAGCTCTCCGGATGGGGATGAAAGACCCTCGTTTGAAAATTTCCTCACGAAGAGAACAACCCTTACTGATCATCTTCATTGGCAACTCCAACTCTCACGTTTCACAGAGGAAGAGCATGAAGCCGGGACATGGATCATCGGAAATCTGGATGAAGACGGATATCTGAAGATCTCCCTGGAAGATATCTGTTCAGAAACCAATCTTCCGATAGAGGTGGTAGAGAGAGTCCTGCGAAAAATTCAACAATTCGATCCGGTAGGGGTGGCGGCGAGAGATTTGAAAGAATGTCTTTTAATCCAACTGGAGCAGATGAGTCCTCGAGATCCCCTCGCAGAAAAAATCGTTTCCGAACATCTCTCTCTATTGAAAAATCGAAATTATCCGGCGATTGCCAAACGGTTAGGAGTGTCTCCGGATCGAGTGAATCGGGCTGCCTCTCTCATTTCCAAATTGGATCCCAAACCTGGAAAGGCCTTTGGAGGAGAGGTGATCCAAGAGATCATCCCTGACGTCTATGTTTACAAGGTTGAGGGAGATTATGTCATCTATTTGAACGATGAAGGGATCCCGACGCTCAAGATCAATTCTCTTTACCGAAATATCCTCAACGGCAGCCGTCTCGCTATGGAAGGGGACCGAAAATATATTCAGGACAAACTCCGATCCGCCCTCTGGCTGATCCGCAGCATTCACCAACGACAAAGAACGATTTATAAGGTGACGAAAAGCATCGTGAAATTTCAAAGGGAGTTTTTAGATAAAGGGATTCAGTCTCTCAAACCCCTTGTGCTTCGGGATGTGGCGGAAGATATCCAGATGCACGAATCCACCATTAGCCGGGTCACTCACAATAAATATGTTCATACCCCCCAAGGAATTTATGAATTAAAATACTTCTTCAATGCGGGGATCACCTCCACACAAGGGGAGACGATGGCTTCAGAAAGTGTCAAGAATCTGGTTCGGGAGATCATCGCTAAAGAGGATCCGAGGAAACCTTACAGCGATGAGAAATTGGTTCAGATTCTCCAGGGAATGAACATCCATATCGCAAGGAGAACCGTTTCGAAATATCGAGAGATGATGAAAATCCTTTCCTCCAACGAACGGAGAAAGATCGTTTAATACTCATAGAATCGTTAGCATGATGCCGATTGCCATCCATTCAAAGAACTTTGGCGAAGATAAGGAGCTGACAAATGCAGGTCGCAGTGACATTTCGACATATGGAGACCGACGAAGGAGTCAAGGCTTATGTGAAAGAGAAGGTGCAGAAGCTTCAAAAATATATTGAGAACCCAAGGGAGGTTCATGTCGTTCTGGCGGTAGAAAAATTCCGGCATATTGCAGAGATCACTATTGTCGGGAATGGAAGGACTTTTAATGGCCAGGGAAGGGACAACGATCTCCATGCCGCCATCGATCAGATGGTGGATAAGATGGAGCGGCAGATTCGTGAACGGAGGGAGAAGGCAAGACGAAAAAGGGCAAACCCCTCTTCTCCAAAGGCCTCCCTCCAACTGAGCGGAAAGGCCGGAGAAGGGAAAGAAGAAGGAGACATCCCCCCCCTCATCCAGAAGAGACGTACTATTGCCAAACCCATGTCTCTTGAGGAGGCGCTCTCTCAATTGACTCTTTCGAAAAAGGATTTTTTAGTATTTATCAATTCAGATTCTGGGCAGATGAACGTCGTCTATCGGTCTAAAGACGGGGGTTACGAATGGGTGGAACCTCATCCCAAATAGGGAGATGCTTGAGAGGGAATGATGAAGATCATGGATTATTTGAATGAAGAGTGGGTGATCCCCAACCTGCAGGGAACGGACAAACCATCCATTCTGAAGGAATTGTCAAGCCTTTTGGTGAAGCCCTGCCAGGTAACCTCTGTCGAAGAGTTGCTCCAAGTGCTCCTCGATCGGGAAAAACTAGGATCGACGGGAATTGGGGAAGGGATTGCCATTCCCCATGGTCGATTGAAAAAGTTAAAAAAATTTTTCATCTCTTTTGGTCGTTCCCTCAAGGGCGTGGATTTTGACTCCATCGATCGAAAACCCAGCCAGCTCTTCTTTTTAGTCATGGCCCCAGAGAATTCGGCGGTGGATAATCTAAAGCTTCTGAGTCGTATTGTCACCCTGCTCAAAGGACCTTCCTTCAAAAAGAGATTGATGGAGGCTTCTTCCCAGAAGGAGCTTTTTCAAATCATCGCCGAAGAGGATGAGAAATATTAATCGATGAACAGCCTTCTCGTACAAGAATTGGAGCAGAATCGACAACATCATCTGGAACTGACCCTGATGACCGGGCGAAATGGGCTCAAGAAGAAGATTACCCATTCACAAGTCCAAAAGATGGGATTGGCCTTGACGGGTTTTGTCCAATTCATCAATCCAGAACGTCTTCAGATCATCGGAAATACAGAAATGGCTTATTTTAAAACACTCACTCCTGAGATGCAGGAGAAGGTGATTCAACAGATCTGTAGCCTGCCGTTGTCCTGTTTAGTGATTACTCGGGGTTTGGAGATTCCTGAATTTCTTCTCCGGGAAGCTGATGGGAAAGGGATCCCCGTATTTCGGACCAATCTCCGTTCTTTCGATTTCATTGAGCGGATCACCAAATTTTTAGAAGAGAAACTCTCATCCACCAGCAGCCTCCACGGTGTGCTCATGGATGTCTTTGGGGTGGGCGTCCTCATCCTGGGCAAAAGTGGGATCGGGAAGAGTGAATGTGCATTGGATCTGATTCTTCGTGGGCACCGACTGGTGGCGGACGATATGGTTCATATTCAGAAGCGATCTCCCTCTTCTGTGATCGGAAGTGGTTTCGAAGTGATCCAACACCACATGGAGATCCGAGGATTGGGGATTATCAACATTAGGAGCCTTTTTGGTGTAGAGGCCATCCGTGAGAAGAAGAAGATCGAGCTCGTCCTGGAGCTGATGGAGTGGGATACCCACCGGGAGTACGATCGCTTGGGGTTTGAGGAGGAAAAATTTTCCATCTTGGACATTGAGCTCCCGATGTTAAGAATCCCCGTCACGCCCGCTCGGAATTTGACGACCATCATCGAAGTGGCTGTCCGCAATCACCTTTTGAAAGTGATGGGATACGATTCGGCCTTGGAGTTTGAGAAAAAACTCCTTCGAAAGATGGAAGAAAGAGAGGGGGACAGATTTGAGGTTGAGGGCGAAGTGGAGTGAAGAACATACGGGTGATTCTCATCAGCGGTCTTTCCGGGTCGGGCAAAACAACGGCCATTAAAGCCTTAGAAGATATTGGTTTTTATTGTGTCGATAACCTTCCCATCCTCCTTTTACCTAAATTCATAGAACTCTGTGAGCAATCAGGTGGAAAGATCTCCAAAGTGGCAATGGTGGAGGATATTCGGGGAGAAGCATCCTATCCTTCCTCGCAACAGGCAGGGGACACAGAAGGGGAGAAGGATTTTTTAGAGGATTCGAGAAGGATCATCCAAGAATTGAAGAGGGAAGGTTACCCAATCGAAATCCTCTTTTTGGAGTCTTCCGACTCCATTCTGATGAGGCGTTTCAGCGAGACCCGTCGTCAGCACCCTTTGGCAGTGGGCGGATCTATCCGAGAAGGGCTCCGTTTGGAACGAGAACGACTTCAAGGCATCAGGGATATGGCCCATCAGGTGATTGATACGTCACAATTAAATGTCCATCAACTGAAAGAAAAAATCCAACAGTATGCTCAAGAGGGGCGGAACTCAGGCCAGATGACGGTGCTCCTCCTTTCCTTCGGATATAGTTTTGGGATCCCTTTTGAAACAGACCTCTTGATGGATGTTCGGTTTTTACCCAATCCTTATTTTGTTGAAGAGCTGAAACGGTTGAGAGGGGATCATCCAAAGGTAGCGGAATATGTCCTCCAGTGGGAAGAGACAAAAGAATTTTTACGATACGTTCAAGAGTTCATTCGGTTCCTTCTCCCCCTCTATGAAAGGGAGAGAAAAACCCATTTGACCATTGCTGTGGGATGTACCGGTGGGAGGCATCGGTCCATCGCCATCGTCAACCGATTGGCAGAGATGCTCCGGGATGAATTGACGAAGAGGGGAGTATTTCTGTCTGTGCAACACCGCGATGCGGAGAAGGGATGAGGAAAGAGATGGTGGGGGTTGTTGTGGTGACGCATTGCCACTTGGCTGAGGAGATGATCTGCGCTGCTCAGTTGGTGGTGGGAGAGGAGTTAAAACAGTTTCAACCTGTTTCGATCGATCCGAAGGAAGGCTCCGAGGAGATCCGGGAAAAGATCATCGCTGCCATCCGAAAAGTGGATGTTGGACAAGGGGTGCTCATCCTGACGGATATGTATGGAGGGACCCCTTCCAATATCAGCCTCTCCTTCTTAGAGGAGAGGAGGATCGAAGTGATCACAGGAGTCAACCTTCCCATGTTGCTGAAATTAGCGACCTATCAGAACGATATGGATCTTGAAGCCTTGGCCGTTTTTATTACCGATTATGGTCAGAAAAATATCAACCTGGCCAGTGAGGTGCTTAAAAAACGGGTGGATAAAAAGAAGAGTTAAGAGTTTGAGAGTTTTGAGATTAGATTTTAGAATTAAAAATATCGTTTTGCGCTATGTGATGTGCTTTGCTTTTTTAAGGATCATTGGAAAGGAAACGAGACTACAAGCGTCGGGATGGAAGTTCAGACCTTTACTATTCGAAATCGCTTAGGGCTTCATGCGCGGGCAGCTGCCCTCTTGGTTAAAACGGCCAATCGCTTCGCTTCAGAGATTACCCTCGAGAAGGATGGCCTGGAGGTGAATGGGAAATCGATCATGGGCATTCTCATGTTAGCCGCTTCGAAGGGCTCGAAGATTACGCTGAAGGCAGAGGGAAAAGACTCGGTCCAAGCGATCAAGACCCTCGGTGAATTGATTGAGAATAAATTCGGTGAGGAATAGGAATGGCTGTTCAGCAACAGATCAATAAGTTTATCCAAGGAATCGGGGCTTCCCCTGGGATCATCATTGGGAAAGCCTATTTAGTTGAACGATTCAAAGTTCGTCTTCCTCAGAAGCGAATCGATCCGGCACAGGTTGAGGAAGAGATCAAACGGTTTTTCAATGCGATTGAAGAATCTCGGAATCAGTTGACGGAGATTAAAGAAAAGATTTTGGATCCACAAGTACGTAAACATTCTTTTATCCTGGATGTCCACTTGATGATCCTGAACGATGAGATGCTGCTTCAGGACACGGTGGATACGATCCGAAAGAAAAAGGTGAATGCAGAATGGGCTCTGGATCTCACCTTGGAGAAGCTGGACACGGCCTTTAAGGCCATCGAAGACGAATATTTGAGGGAACGGCGCAGCGACCTTCACTATGTGGCGGCGAGGATCTTTCGAAATCTCTTGGGAAAGAAGGAAGACGATATCACCAAGATCAAAGGGAAAGTGATAGTCGTCGCCCATGACCTCTCTCCAGCGGATACCCTCCAGATGAACCTGAAACATATCGCAGGGTTTATCACGGATATTGGCGGGAAGGTTTCCCATACGGCCATCCTTTCCCGATCTCTGGGCATCCCGGCCGTGGTAGGGCTCGAGGTAGCGACTTCCCTCATCAATGGGGGAGACCTCTTAATTATCGATGGAGAGACAGGAGAGGTGGCCATTAATCCCACAGAGGAGGTCTCTCAGTCCTTTCTCGAACGGAAACGCCGAACCAAATCGATCGAACGTGAGATTCTTAAGTATGCCTCTCTGCCGGCAGAGACCCGCGATGGAATTCGCGTCCGTCTCCAGGCCAATATTGAAATGGTGGAGGAAATTTCCTCTGCCAAGATGCATGGCGCGGAAGGGATCGGGCTTTATCGGACTGAAATCCTTTATCTCAATCGGAAAGACCTCCCGACCGAGGAAGAGCATTTTCAAACCTACCGACATATGGTGGAAAATATTTACCCTGCGACAGCTACCATCCGTACCTTAGACATCGGCGGCGATAAATTTCTTCCCGATTATTCGAAGAACAATGAGTTGAACCCGGCTTTGGGGTTGAGGGCGATCCGGTTCAGCCTCAAGGAGACTGAAATCTTTAAAGTCCAGCTGAGAGGGATTTTGCGAGCCAGTGTCCATGGAAAACTGAGGATCCTTTTCCCCATGATCTCGGGGGTTGAAGAGATTCGACAGGCGAAGGCTATTTTGGAAGAAGTTAAAAAGGACTTGGCCAAAGCAAAAATCCCTTTCGATCAGAGAATCCAGATCGGGGCCATGATCGAGATTCCTTCTGCCTCGGACATTGCTGACATTTTAGCGAGAGAAGTGGATTTCTTCAGCATCGGAACGAACGACCTGATCCAGTATGCGCTGGCCGTCGATCGGATCAATGAACATGTGTCCTATCTTTATGAACCCCTTCATCCGGCCGTTCTGAGAATCATCCGATGGGTGGTTCAGTCCGGTCATCAAGCCGGGATTCCAGTTGCCATTTGTGGGGAGATGGCGGCAGAACCCACTTATGCCTTGATCCTGTTAGGCCTGGGCTTGGATGAATTCAGCATGAACCCGGTCTCCATTCCCAAAGTGAAGAAGGTGCTCCGAATGTCAAGGTTTGAAGAAACCCGGTCGTTAGTCGAACAATTGTTCCAATTCCCAACGGCCTCAGAGATTGAATGTTTTGTACGAAACTGGATGGCCGAAAGATATCCTGAAGATTTTATTAAATGTTATGCAGAGGACATCAAAGCATAAAACAGCACGAAAAGGAGGAAATATTCCATGGCCATGACAGACTTTTTATTCACCTCAGAATCGGTCACCGAAGGTCATCCTGATAAGGTGGCCGATCAGATTTCGGATGCCATCCTGGATGCGATCATTGCTCAGGATACTCGGGCTCGAGTGGCCTGTGAAACGATGGTGACGACAGGAATGGCGATTATTGCAGGCGAGATTAGCACTTCCTGCTACGTCCATATGCCGTCCATTGTCCGTGAGACGATCAAAGAGATTGGATACAATGACTCGGCAATGGGATTTGATTGGGAGACCTGTGCGGTGATCACCTCCATTGATGAGCAGTCGTCCGACATCAAACAAGGGGTGGATGAGGCAGAAGATCATGAAATGGGAGCAGGGGATCAGGGGTTGATGTTCGGCTATGCCTGCAATGAGACACCGGAGTTGATGCCCATGCCCATCATCTTTGCCCATCGACTGACCCGACGATTGGCTGAGGTGCGGAAGAAGAAAATCCTCGATTTTCTAAGACCCGATGGAAAATCTCAGGCGACGATCCAGTATATCAATGGGAAGCCAACCCGTGTGGATTCGGTCGTGATTGCTGCTCAGCACTCAGAAAGCGTCACCTATGAGAGACTCAAGGAAGGGATCATCGAAGAGGTCATCTTCAAAGTCATTCCCGAGAAACTTCGAGATAAGAACACCAAATACTATGTCAATACAACCGGGCGCTTTGTGATTGGAGGGCCGAAAGCCGATTGTGGCCTCACGGGAAGAAAAATCATTGTGGATACTTACGGGGGGGTAGGAAGCCATGGAGGAGGCTGTTTTTCAGGGAAAGACCCGTCGAAGATGGACCGGACGGCCTCTTATATGGCCAGGCATATTGCCAAGAATGTGGTTGCAGCTGGGCTTGCAGAAAAATGCGAAGTTCAAATTGCCTACACTATTGGAAGAGCACAGCCTGTCTCTCTCATGATCGATACCTCAAGAACCTCAAAGATATCTCCTGACAAGATTGCAAAGATCATTCGTGAACATTTTGACATGAGGCCGAAGGCCATTATCAAATATCTCGATCTTCTTAAGCCGATCTATAAAAAGGCGGCCTGCTATGGCCATTTCGGTCGGAATGAACCGGGATTTCCTTGGGAGAGTACCCATCGGGCAGAGGAATTGAAGAAGGCTGCTGAACTCTAAGATAGATTAAGATAGGGTGATAGGGAGATGAGGAGAAAGGGAGAAAATGAAATCCAAGGTAAAGATTGATTACGACGTTAAAGATATCTCATTAGCTAAGAAGGGGCGACTTCGGATGGAATGGGCAGAGATGGCCATGCCTGTTTCGAAATTGATTCGGAGCCGTTTTGAAAAGGAGAAACCTCTAAAGGGAGTGCGTCTTTCAGCCTGCCTGCATGTGACCACTGAGACGGCTGTGTTGATGAGAACCCTTTTAGCAGGCGGAGCGAAGCTCGCCCTTTGTGCTTCCAACCCCTTGAGCACTCAGGACGATGTGGCGGCTTATCTGGTCAAAGAACTAAATATTCCTGTCTTTGCCATTAAAGGGGAAGACAGTAAAACCTATTATACTCACATCCAGAAAGCCTTGGCTCACTTTCCCAATCTTACCATGGATGATGGGGCGGATTTGGTCTCCTCGCTCCACTTCATCGCTCTGAAAAAATGGAAGGAACTTTCTCCTTCCGTTCGAAAATGGGCAGAGGGTCTCTCGCCATCCAAAAAGGAGGAAATGATAAAAGGGGTGATTGGTGGGACCGAGGAGACGACGACGGGTGTGATCCGGCTCCGTTCCATGGAGGCGACAGGGGTACTGAATTTTCCGATCATCGCTGTCAACGACGCTGAGACCAAACATTTTTTTGACAACCGATATGGCACAGGACAGTCGACGATTGATGGGATCATCCGGGCCACCAATCGTTTGATGGCCGGGGCAACCTTTGTCGTCTCAGGTTATGGATGGTGCGGGAAGGGACTGGCGATGAGAGCAAAAGGGATGGGGTCCAATGTCATCGTCACCGAGGTGAGTCCTCTAAGAGCTCTGGAAGCCGTCATGGATGGGTATCGGGTGATGCCCATTGAAGAGGCAGCTGAAATAGGAGATATTTTTTGCACGGTCTCTGGAAATATCAAGGTGATCCGGAAAGAGCATTTCTTAAAAATGAAAGATGGAGCCATTATCGCCAATTCAGGCCACTTTAATGTTGAACTCGATTTGGACGGGCTCCGTGAAGCGACCCTCTCCCAGCGAACAATACGTGATTTTGTGGAGGAGTTTCAACTCAAACAGGGACGAAGGGTCTATCTATTGGGGGAAGGAAGATTGATCAATCTCGCCTCTGCAGAGGGGCATCCCTCGAGCGTCATGGATATGAGTTTTGCCAACCAAGCACTTGCCTCTGAATATTTGGTGAAGTATCATCGAACTCTGGAGAAAAAGGTTTATTCCGTTCCTCTCGAGATCGATCAAGAAATCGCCCGGATAAAACTTCTTTCGATGGGTATTCAGATCGATCAATTGACCAAAGAACAAGTCCACTATTTAGCTTCCTGGGAACAGGGCACATAGGTTCCTCAAGGGCCCCTCCCATAATATTCGATGGAACGAAGAAAGACACGTCAGATTTCTATCGGCCCTGTTAAGGTTGGAGGGGATGCACCGATCTCTGTCCAGTCGATGACGAAAACCGATACGAGGGATATCCGAAGGACTGTCCATCAGATTCGACGTCTTGAAGAAGCCGGGTGTGAAATCATTCGGGTGGCTATTGTGGATGAAGAAGCAGCCCGTGCGATCACTGAGATCAAGAAAAGGATTCGAATTCCTCTCATTGCAGATATCCATTTCCACTCACGCTTGGCTTTGATAGCCATGGAGTCGGGAGCGGATGGTCTCCGTATCAATCCTGGAAACATCGGAGGAAGCGATCGTCTGAAGCCCATCGTCACAGAGGCGAGAAATCGCTCCATTCCGATCCGTATTGGGGTGAATGCTGGTTCTTTGGAGAAAGACCTCTTAAAACGATTTGGAGGAGCGACTCCCGAAGCGATGGTTTCAAGCGCATTGCGTACGATCGAATGGATGGAGGATCTCGGTTTTCATCTCATCAAAGTCTCTTTGAAGGCGTCAGATGCCTTGAGGACAGTGGAAGCCTACCGCCTATTTTCAAAAAAGTCGGATTATCCACTTCACCTGGGGGTGACAGAGGCCGGAAAAGGTTCTGGGGCTATTGTTAAATCCTCTATCGGCATTGGACTTCTGCTCAGCGAAGGGATTGGAGATACGCTCCGGGTTTCATTAACTGGAGACCCTGTTGAAGAAGTTCGAGTGGGGTACGAAATGTTAAGAGCCTTGAATATTCGCAAACGAGGCATTGAGATTATTTCATGCCCCACCTGTGGTCGTTGCGAAGTCGATCTGACCCATCTTGTAGAAAAGGTTGAAAGAGGCGTTAAGAAAATTGCCACCCCTCTCACAGTGGCTATTATGGGATGTGTAGTGAATGGACCAGGCGAAGCGAAAGAAGCAGATATCGGCATTGCCGGAGGAAAAGGAGTGGGAGTCCTTTTTAGAAAAGGAAAAGTAATCAGAAAGCTGAGGGAAAAAGATTTTGTTTTAGTGTTGTTAAACGAAATTCAAAAGATGGTTAAAGAAGTTAAGTAGAGTGTTGACACAAGTCACGGACATGGACACGAATATTTTCAGGAGAGCCGGAGCTTTTTCCAAACATAATAGATTCGCTGAAGCACGGTGAAGTGAGTGAGGATGGCCAGAATCCAGAGAATGGGCTCCATCCATTGGAATAGGGCTCCTATAGAGAGAAGGATGATACGTTCTGCTCTTTCCATGAGCCCGATGTGACACGGAACTTGCAACGACTCTGCCTTCGCTCTAATATAAGGGATAAGAGCCGTGCCCATACTGACAAAAGAAGTAAGGATGACAAGGCCAGGATCTTCTTTTTTTAGGTAGTAAATAAGGATGGCAAGAAGTAGAAGGAGATCCGAATATCGATCTAAGACTGAATCTAAGAAGCCCCCCAAGGGTGTCACCCTTCCCAATTTTCTGGCTACTACGCCATCAAAGAGGTCGAAAAGCCCTGAAAGGATGATCGCCAATCCTGCGAGGAACCAGAATCCCTTGAGTATAAGAAGGGAGGCGGCAAGGGTTGCAAAAAAACCCATTAGGGTAAAGAAATTGGGATTGCCATGTTCTCCCGAAAATATTTTAAGAACATAGTAGAGGTAAGGGTCAAGTCGATGTCCGATTTTATTGCCAATCATCTTTGAAAACCACCCCCCCTCCTATCCTCCCCCCGCAAGTGGGGGAGGAATAAGGTGGGGGGGAAAGATTTTTGACAGAGAACATAACATTTTTGATAGAAAAGTCAATTATTCTCCTGTTGTTCAAACAAAATCAGAATGGAATAATGGGGTAATGGAATAATGGAATGATGGGAAAAGAATAAGCCATTATTCCAACATTCAATCATTCCAATATTCCAGAAGGGAGGTTGTATGCCATCACATCTGATTTCTACAACAGAGTTTAAAACTTTGAAATTGAAGGGAAGAGGGAAGGTGAGGGACATTTATGATCTTGGCGATCGGCTTCTCATCGTCGCTACCGATCGGATGTCCGCTTTCGATGTAGTCATGCCTAATCCGATTCCAGATAAAGGAAGGATACTGACCCAGGTTTCTAAATTCTGGTTTGATTTAACAAAAGAGATTGTTTCCAATCATGTCATCTCAACAAAGGTAGAGGATTATCCTAAGGATTGTCAACCTTATCAGGAAATGTTGAGGGGTCGCTCCATGCTGGTCATGAAGACAGAAGTCCTTCCCATCGAGTGTGTGGTCAGAGGTTACCTCTCAGGTTCAGGCTGGGTGGAATATCAGAAGACAGGGGAGATATGTGGTGTCCATCTTCCGAAAGGTCTGGTGGAATCCTCAAAGTTAGAAGAGCCAATCTTTACCCCTGCCACAAAGGCTGAGATGGGCCTCCATGACGAGAATATTACTTTTGAGAGAGTAGAAAAGATTGTGGGCAAGGAATTGGCACAGAGATTGAAATCCCTTTCTTTAGCCATTTATAAAAAGGCGCAAGACGTGGCTGAGAAGAGAGGGATTATCATTGCAGACACCAAGATGGAATTTGGAGTAAAAGACGGAAAACTTATTTTGATCGATGAGCTTCTCACTCCAGATTCCTCTCGGTTTTGGCCAAAAGACGAGTATCAACCCGGCGGGCCCCAAAAGAGTTTTGATAAACAGTTTTTAAGGGATTATCTTCTTTCCATCCGCTGGGATAAGAGTCCGCCAGCCCCCCAATTACCGGATGAGATTGTTCAAAAGACAAGAGAAAAATATCTTGAGGCTTATGAGCGTCTGGTCGGGAAACCCTTGTAAAAATTTAGGTTTTAGACTGCGGACACGCGACACGAACACGGAGCACGATATTTCTAAAAAATGATATCTAAGGAAATCCTTCAAGATAAATTCAGAGGGGCCATCCTCGGGTGCTTTCTGGGAGATGCCTTTGGAGCAGGCTTCGAAGGGATGCATCCCGATAAGGCTAGTGTAATGTTACAATAACGGCTTTACAATGAGACACCTTCTCCAAGATCGAATCGACGTTTTTGGTCCAGACAAAAGGCTTGGGATTTTCGTTGTTCAGCCGAATATACTCCTTGATGGCGGCCA
>Ga0208457_1000620_pt1 | contig 32787 bp, 18 predicted proteins | sample June2015DPH_10_1_FD_185513 | JGI IMG/M metagenome (GOLD analysis project Ga0208457, IMG submission 185513) | Peatland microbial communities from SPRUCE experiment site at the Marcell Experimental Forest, Minnesota, USA - June2015DPH_10_150... | ecosystem: Environmental > Terrestrial > Soil >... | reverse complement strand
CAACATGCGCTGGAAATGTTCCGGCGGACGCTGCCGGTCGGTGCCGCACGCAGTTGTCTCGACCGGCTCTCCAACCGCCTCACCAAGATCGCCACCGAAGCGCGCAAACTCGGCACGCCCTGAGAATCGGCAGAGATTGGCCGGTTATGGCCGTAATACGTCAAAGTGAATTGATTCCGAGTAGCCCGTCATCAGGAAACAATGCCTGGAGATCTCTGACTCCACCGACGAAACCGGACTGAGCTACTCTTGCTTTAACATCTTGTCGATGGTCACGATATCAGCTAGCCCAGAACAGCCATAGATTGCCGGTAGAATGTGATCCGCCGGGTGAACGCGTCGCAATTGCGCGACTCTCTCCGTTCCCGCCCGGTAGGCCGGAAGATACATTCGGCCTAGTAACGGATGTCGACCCCAGGCGCCGGAGAGCTTGTCCGCGCGCTCTTCGGTGACCAGGAAATCCGCTCGCAGATGGGCAGCCACTTTCTCGCGCTGCGCTCCTTCTCCCCACGTCAGGTATGAAGATTGATTCTTGGCATCGTCCTGCAGTAACGCCAGCAACACGCCGATCTGCAAATCCTCGTCGGGCAGTTGCTCGATTTCAGTTACGCCATGGGCGATGAGAATCGCGTTGTTCGCGATTCCCTCGAACAGGGCGGCGGAGCGGGTGTTCATGGTCAATACCGTAGCTTCGAAGTTGACCTTCCCGCGGATATAGAGATCCTGCAAGTAGGCAAACGTGGTAACGTGGCCGGGCACGACTTCATGGCTCACCAGTTGCTCGAACTCCGGCACAGAGATCTGCAGCGCAGCGTTAATCTCATAGGTGGCTTCGTACTGCGGCCTGCCATCCGCCTTCCGCGCTCGCCCAAGGTAGTTCATCGAGCCCGAAAACCATGCGTCCTTAATTGGCAAGAATTCAATATTGGCCCGAGGTACCGACACGAGATCCTCCGGAAGATAGGGAAGCAAGTTGACCGCGCTGAGGCGGTCAAAGTGGGCGATCATTGCAGCGCCGAGGGCGCGGACAGAAGCCATCGGAACCAACCGATCCCGTCGCCACGCATCGACCGCCCCAAGAAGGCCGGCAGAGCCAGAGGTCGCGTAACCCGCCCGGCCCAACAACTCAGCCACACGCTCCCGCTTTGCTTCCGGGTGGGAGGCTTCCGGTGGACGCCCCGTCGAGGCCTCAACACATCGGACGTATGGAACCGGTTTGCCTTTCCCCAGCACTTCCATGGCAAGGTCCCACATGGTCTCCAGGCAAAGCGACAGGCCAAGCAGATACTGACCGCGCATGCCGCCAATCTTCCGTGCCTCATCTCGAACACCAGCGATGGCTTGCGGGAGATCCACCTCACCGAGATACTCCTCCACCGCCTGTCGATCCACCTTCTTGCCTGCAACCCCACCGCACTCCCGCAGCCGCGCCGCCGCCGGAGCCTTGTAGACCGGAGGGAGTGGTTCGTCCGAGAACCACGAGTCGGCGATGAATCGTCCCGTTCCAGAGGGACACATGACATCGCCACCCCAAAGCGTGTCGATACCGAGAACTGCATCTGCGACAAATCGTCCTATCGTGTCCATTGATCGCTCCTCACTTTCCTCCTGCGGATATTTTCCTCAGCGAGCCGAACCATGCATACAGACACAGACCAACAAACAGCAGGGCGGAGACGCTTTGCGACACCGCATCGTTCGCGTAGAAAGGCGTCTGAATCCACTCTTCCTTGAAGTGCGGCAGCACGCGTAGCGCCGCCCCAATCACTCCGCCGAGTGCGCCGCCCGCCATCAAGCCGCCCGCAATGATGACGCCGCGCTCGCGGATGGCATTGCCGTGTTGGCCGCCGACCTTCTCCCCGCGCTTGTTCACCAGGTGCGAGAGAAATCCGCCGGCTAAGATCGGCGTGGTCAACTGCAGCGGCAAATAGATTCCCAGCGCGAAGACCATGGAAGAGAGGCCGAGCATCTCCAACACCACGGTGACCATGGCGCCGATGCCGAACAACATATAGGCGACCGGCTGGCCGCTCATGAATCCCGACACCACGGCTTTCATTGCGGAGGCCTGGGGCGCGACCAGGACCTGCCGTAGGTCGCCGGGCACGGCCTCTCCGAATTGGAAGGCCTTGGCCAGCAGGATGATGGTTAACCCCGCGGTGATTGCCGCCGCGACGACCCCGATAAACTTCACCTTTTCCTGCGCCGAAGGCGTGGAACCGAGCCAGTAGCCGGCTTTCAGGTCGGTAATGAACTGTCCCGAGGCGCAGAGGGCTACACAGACCATGCCGGCGAGGGCCATCACGAAGAACATGCCGGTGGTCCCGGAGAGCCCGAACTTCAGCAACACCATCGCGGAGACGATGACGGTCAGTAACGTCATGCCGCTGGCCGGGTTGTTGGCCGTGGTGGCAATGGCGTTGGCAGCCACCGTGGTGAAGAAGAATGAGAAGAGCAGCGTCAGCGCCAGGCCCACGGCGACCACGGTCCACGAAACATGAAGGCGTCCGAAGAACGCGGCCACTCCGATTGCCCCCAGCACCACGCCGAGGAGGATGGTGATGATGGGAATGTCACGGTCGGTGCGTTCCATGTGCGGCGCTTCGCCGTGGCGGAAGGCGTACAACGCGATGCCGAACGATCCGGCAACCACGCGCAGCGACTTGAGGATGCCGACGAGGCCGGCGCTCGCGATGGCGCCCACGCCGATGAAGCGCACATAATTGCGGTAGATGTCGGAGGCCGCCATGTGCGAAATGGGGATGGTAGCAGGATACACCGTGAGGTCGCCCATGTGGCTGCCGATGAACCAGATCATGGGGACGAGCACGAAGTTCACCAGAATGCCACCGGCGCAAAAGATCAGGGAAATGCGCAGGCCCATCACGTAGCCCAGGCCGAGGACGAAGCTGATAGCGTCGAAATTGAAGACCATGCGCCCGCGGTCGGCCAGTGACCGGACCGCGGGTACGAACTGGAAGTTCACGTACTCCTTCCAGACGTGGAACGTGGTGACCAAGAAGTCGTAAACCGCGGCGATGACGGTGGCCTGAATCAGCAGTCTGGCCTGAGAGCCGCCCTTCTCGCCGGTGACCAGGACTTCGGTGATCGCCGTGGCCTCCGGAAAGGGCAGCTTGCCGTGCATTTCGCGCACAAAGTAGCGCCGCAGCGGAATGAGGAAGAGGATGCCAAGGCAGCCGCCGGTCAGGCAGATGAAGATGGTCTGCACCGGATGCGGGTCGAGGTGGAGAATGTAGAGTGCCGGCACGGTGAAGACGGCGCCGGCCACCACGCTGCCAGAGGCGCCGCCCATGCCGGTGATGATCATGTTCTCCAGCACGCTGGAGCGCCGCTGGTAGACCCGCGCCAAGCCGATGGCGAGGATGGAGATGGGAATCGCCGCCTCCATTCCTTGGCCGACCTTGAGGGCGGAATAGGCCGACGCCACGCTGAAGACGATACACAGCAACGTGCCCCACAGGACCGCGCGCCAGGTCACCTCGGGTGGCGCCATGCTGGTCGGCACCAGCGGCATATAGATTTCGCCGTCCTTCAACGGCTGGAACGCGTTTTCCGGAAGCGACGTGGTTTCGACATCGGCCATGGGTAAACGAGCCTCCTGACCGGGGCCAAGCGCTGGGCTGTCCATTATTGCCCCGCTGCGGTCCCCCCTCGAACAAAACGAGCAACCATTATCCCAATAGGGAGTCAAACATCGCTTGCGACAAAACAGCAGTGACGGAGGTCACACCGTAAAGGGACTTGGAGAAGATCCATCATCGCGGACTGAGCCACCACGCTATAACTCCCGGATTGTCGCTAGCCTTGATCGGAAATGCCTCGGCCCAAGCGAGTGACCTTTTGGGGCAGGCAGTATGCTGGCGGGCCGAGGCATTTTCGATAAGGAGACTAGAAGGAAGCCGCTGGCGTTCGCGGGGGACGCGTACCCTGTATCCTTATATATGGAGATTGAATGGCAGTTTCGCCGTTTGTTCGCTTCCGGGGAGTTTGGAACAATTGTGCGTGCCAAAAACTCCATCGCAGGGTGCAAACGATTTGAAGCGGGCGTCAACTCTTTGGCGTCCAGTTAATCTGGGATTGACCCACTCGACTTTTTTCGCTTTTGTTAGTCCAGAATCTTCCTGCACAGGGCCGGGCGAAGAGTTATGTCCTTCCACTTCACGAATTGCCGGAAGTTGAGGGCGCGGTTTACGACGAAAGGGTGAGTTTTTCAAGCCGCTCGGCGCTCGTAGCGATGATGAAGTCCGCTGACTTCGGGAACCTCTACCACTGGGCCGAGTTCAGGTGGTTGAATCACTCTCGGCTCGGGTGCATCCTTGTCCAGCGACAAATGGGTTCGCGAATATCCGTAATACCGGAAATACGACTTCAGGATGCGGCGCAGAGAGGATTCATTGAGCACAATGACGTGATCGAGGCATTCGCGGCGGATTGACCCGATTAGCCGCTCCGCATAAGCGTTTTGCCAAGGTGATCTCGGTGCCGTCAAAACTTCGTGAATTGCCATGCCTCGGATCCTTTGACGAAACAAGCCTGCATAGACCGAGTCGCGGTCATGCAATAGATACCGTGGGGCGCTGTCCCAGGGGAACGCCTCGGCAATTTGTTGGGCCGCCCATTCCGACGTGGGATTGGCTGTGACGTTGAAATGAATCACTCGGCGGCGATGATGAGCCAGAACCACAAGGACAAACAACACTCGAAAGCTTGCGGCAGTCACCACGAAAAGGTCAGTCGAGGCCCATTGCTCCGCATGGTTATGGAGGAAAGCGCGCCAATTCTGGGATGGTGGTTTGTGCTGGCGGGCCATGTACTTGGCTACGGTTGCCTGAGAGATTGAAATGCCCAGTTTGAGCAGCTCGCCATGAATCCGTGGTGCTCCCCAGAGCGGATTCGCCAAGCTCATTTTTCGAATCAGGGCACCAAGCTCCACTGAGACAGCAGGCCTACCGGCCTTGTGCCGACTCTTCCAGGCCCAGTACAAGCGAAAGCCCTTGCGATGCCATTTGATCACAGTCTGGGGTCTAAGGATCAACAGCGCAGACCTCCACCCGCTCCACAAGCGAGAAAGCCCAACCCAGAGGAGGCGATCAGCGAAGCTCAGCCGGAGACGCTTCCGGTTCGTTCGATTCAGAACGGCAAGCCGGTGCCGGAGGGCGAGGATCTCGGCATGCAGAGCCAGCCGACTTCGGAAGCAACAGCGAACAGTCGCGAGCAGAGGAAGGAATTGGGCGCGCATCGGTTCAGGAGGTTAGCGTCTAACGCTGGTCGTTTCAAGCCGGACCAAATTTTTGGTAGGCAGAGGCTTGGAGAACTTGCAGCCTGATGCCACTACGAATTCCTGACCCTCTTGCGTTTCGTTGCTGCTCAACTATCATACTCACACCCATTCTGCGTGCTGGGAAATAGTAAAGGAGGATGCCATGCTGGCACCAACACAGCTCGACAGGTTCAGTCGCGCCGGACTGAATCCGACCGGCCGATTGGGGTTCTTCTTTGCCTTGTTGTTCTGCGTCATTTGTAGCTCACCGGCTTGGGCGCAAAAAGATACCGGCAGCATCGCAGGGACGGTCAACCACACGACGGACGCGGTAATTCCCGGCGCCAAGGTCACCGTAACCGAGGTCGACAAGGGAACAAACTTCGTTACCACTACCGGTTCCTCGGGCGACTACGTCGCTACTCCACTTCCCATCGGCCGGTACAGAGTTGCGGTGGAGAAGGAAGGACTGAAAACCGCGGTAGCCTGTCCCGTCAGGACTGAGATGTTCAACTTCCCCAATCACGCGAACCTGCAACTGGCCAAGTCGGGACCGCAGAACTCCATCAACACGACGACTTTTGGCACACCGCAGTTCGGGTTCCTCACGGCGGCGCGGCCAGCGCGCCAGATCCAGTTCGCACTGAAGGTTTATTTCTGAACCAAACGCCCGATTACGAGTGGTGTGAGGATAACAATGAGAAAAGTCCAATACCGGTTGTCCGTTGCCTCTAGCAAGAGTGCGAGATTAGTCTCGTTTTTGGTTGTCCTGGCTGTTGGCGCTGTGGTGATTGGCTGCCGCGAGCAATCGCCGCCGCCCGTCCAACAGCCGCGATCCTCCGTTCAGGTGACAGCGAATCCGGGCGGTCCGGTGGTCATCAAGACCGCAACCGCTGAGTTCGATCTCCTGGCTTCGGGTTACCTGCAAGCATTTTTGGTCAAAGACGGAAGGCGCCTCACTTTGGACGAGCCAGGCACCGAAGGCGAAACGCTGGTGACGGGCGGCAACGAGATCCGTGATTTCGTGCTGGACTTCGAGCACGCCAGGGTTTCTGACGCGCGAGGCAAGCTGGGCACGCTGGGCAAAAGGATCGAGGTGGTCGGGCGCAGTGCGTCCGATATCGAGAAAACGCTGGCCGTCGAAGTGTATGACGATTTCCCGAATCTCGCTGTCGCGACTACGGCATACAAGAATGTTGGGCAGGCAGAGCTCACGCTCGATCAGGTTGTTGCTCAACCGCACCGCCTGAACGCATCCCTGTTGGACACTGAGGCACAGCCTTACGAGCTGTGGTCGTTTCAGGGATCGAGCTACGAGTGGGGCAAAGATGACGTCATGAAAATCTCTCAGCATTTCTTCCAGCCGAACGTCATGGGTGTGCCGACGGCCAGGGGAATTGGCGGCGGCATCCCGGTGGCAGCTTTCTGGACAGCATCGGCTGGAGAAGCCATCGGGCACCTTGAGACCGTGCCCCTCGTTCTGTCTTTGCCGGTGAAGACCGGCGGGGACGGGCGGATCAACACCTCAATTGTCATGGAGCCGAAGACGACGCTGAAGCCCGGTGAAGTGTTCTCCACACCCCGGAGCTTCGTCGCGGTTTACAAGGGGGACTTCTACGAACCTCTCCGCCTTTACTCCACAGCCCTACAGCGCGAGGGCTGGACGCTGCCCAGACCGACGAACGAAGATTACAACATCAGTTGGTGCGGCTGGGGGTACGAGTTCAACGTCACCCCGGCGCAGATGCTCGGCACTATCCCCAAACTAAAAGAATTTGGAATCAAATGGGCGACACTCGATGACCGCTGGTTCGAAAACTACGGGGACTGGCAACCGAGGCACGACACTTTTCCCGGCGACTCCATCAAGAAGATGGTAGACGGCTTCCACAAAAAGGGAATGCGGGTGCAAATCTGGTGGCTGCCCCTCGGCGTGGAGGATGGGCAGGCCGGGTATGAGTCGCACCGCTACGGAGTGGCCGAAGTGGTGAAGCAGCATCCGGACTGGCTGATTCTGGACAAGAACGGCAAGCACGCCCGCATTGTGCGTAACCTGGCAGCGCTTTGTCCGGCCTTGCCCGAGGTGCAGGAGTACTACAAGAGTCTGACGGAAAGGTTCATTCGCGACTGGGGATTTGACGGTCACAAACTCGATAACGTTTACAGCGTGCCGGCTTGTTACAACCCGAAGCATCACCACCAATCGCCCGATGACTCCATCAAAGCGATGGGTGAAGTCTACAAGGTCATTTTCGAGACCACGCGGGCGCTGAAACCCGAAAGCGTAACTCAGGCCTGTCCGTGCGGAACTCCTCCCAGCCTGGCTTGGCTTCCGTATCTGGATCAGGCCGTCACCGCCGACCCTGTAGGGTCAGTGCAGGTGCGCCGCCGCGTCAAGATGTACAAAGCGCTGCTGGGACCGCAAGCCGCTGTTTACGGCGACCACGTTGAGTTGACCGAGATTCGGAACGTCGGCGCGACCGAGCTCGACTTGGGAAAGGACTTCGCATCCTCCGTTGGCACCGGCGCCGTGGTAGGTACCAAGTTCGTGTGGCCCGATCCCGGTCCACATTTCAAGACCGTTCTTTTGACGCCCGAAAAGGAAGCAATCTGGAAGAAGTGGACGGAAATCTACAATTCCAAAATGCTTTCTCGCGGTACGTTCCAGAACCTTTATGTAATCGGCTACGACATCCCTGAGGGGTACGCGATCGAAAAGGACAGAAAGATGTATTATGCCTTCTTCGCGCCCGACGCGGCCAAGCCGTGGAAGGGTGAAATCGAGTTGCGCGGCTTGGCGGCAGGAAGATACCACGCTGTGGACTACGAGAACGGAAAAGACTTGGGCGTGGTTGATAGCCAAAGCCCAAGGCTGGCGACGCAGTTTACCCACCACTTGCTGCTGGAATTAAGCAAACAATAGCCCCTTGCGCGCCATGCTCTATTCCGCGATGATGCCCCGATTCGTCGTTTTCCAAGTGGTAGGTGGAACACACGGTGAGACTTCTCGCGCGCAGCCGATCCTTAGAATGCCAGCCTCTGATTTGAAACCTGGACTTCCTCCTCCGGCCCAAGCAACTGCACTCCGCAATGATTCTGTGCGCGGCGGAGCCAACATGAATCAACTTCCAACTTTGGCGCCCGCCTTCACTCTCCCATGACTTGGACGAAATAGGTTCTCTCCAACGGACCGTCGTACTCCATGAAGTAGATCGTCTGGCGAGAGCCCCTGACCAGCTTGCCGTTCTCGATGGGAAATGCGCACCCAATGCCGCCTATCACGCTTTTCAGGTGCGCGTCCGCATTGAAGCCAAGACGTCCGTCGTAGTCCAAATACCGACGGTGATGGTAATTCTCGTCTTCCGGAAAAAGGCGGGAGAAGTGTGTGAGGATATCTTCTTCAAGGCAGGGGATGCCCTCGGTCACCAACAGACCCGAGGAGGTGTGGCTCGTCAAGACGTTCACCAAACCGTTTTTGACGCCGGACTTCTCGACCACCTCTTCGACCTTCGCCGTGACGTCAATGGCTTCTTCCGATTTGCGGGTTTGAATTTTGATTCTTTCGAGTTTAATGATCATCTGTCAGTTGTCCGTTGCCGGTTGTCAGTTGCAGCGACGCAAGCAAGCTTTCCTCAATTCATAATTCATCGTTCATAATTCACAATTTCTTCAGGAGCCTCTCTGCGTTCTCTTTCAGAATTTTGTCGAGGCACCCTTCGGTCAGAGCCAGACTCTTCAGCGCATGAACCATGTTTTTGATCTCGACCCGCGGGTAGTTTGACCCGAACACCACCTTGTTCCGCAGGCTGCGTTCGATCACCGTAGTTGGGATTTGTTTGCTGAATTCAAATTGGAAGAATTCTTTCGGGCTGTCGTAGTACAGGCACGACGTATCTAGATAGACGTTCGGGTACTTGAACGCCAGCGCCGTCGCTTCCCACACCCACGGCCAGCCGAAATGAGCCAGAACAAAATTGAGCGTGGGCCAGCGGCGGATTGCGGGTTCAAGAAGCAGCGGCTGGCCCAACTCGAGCGGCGTTTCGGGAGCCCAACTCATTCCGGTGTGAATCACCAAGGGAATGCCCAGCGCGGCGGCCGCCTCATAAACTGCGAATGCTCGCCTATCGCCGACCTCGAAGTTCTGGAGGGAAGGATCGAGCTTCAGTCCTTTCAACTGCAGTTTCTCCACAGCACATTCGAGTTCGCGAGCCGCACCCTTTCGCAAGGGGTCGACACTCGCAAACCCGATGAAGCGTGAATTCGTGCGGCACAGTTCCGCAATCTGATCATTGGAACTCACGCCGTCTTTCCGCGCGCGACGGCAATCGATGGGCAGAAGCACAGCCCGCTCGATCCCGGCAACGTCCATTTGGAGGAGGAAAGTTTCCAAGGGCTGGAAGTTGTTGCCGATGTTAAAAACCTGGCGTGCCGATCGCTCGTAGTTCGGGTATTTGCCGACGAATTCTTTGATCAGTACGGGGTGCGTGTGAAAATCAATCATCGTTTCGCCTTCGTGAGAGATTCGTGCATTTCAGTCCCTTCGGTCCTGGGTCGCGGCCAATGCGTCGCGAAGAAACTTCTGAAGTGCTCGCGATCCCGAAACGCCTCCGTCCCTCCCGAGCGCGTAGTGGAGAAAGCCCCTGCCAGATTGCCGTAGTCCAGACAAGTCTCGAGGTCAGCGCCGCGCACGTACTGATAGATGAAGCCCGCGTCAAAGCTGTCGCCGGCGCCCACCGGGTCGACGAATTCTACTTGAAAAGAAGGGCTTGTGAATCGTTGCTTGCCCTTTTGCGCGAACGCTCCGTCGGCGCCGAGCTTCACGGCGACCACGGGGACGGATGCGGCAAGCCTCTCAACCGCCGCGTCGAGATCCGCCAAACCTGTCACCCTGCAAGCTTCCCGCGCGTTGGGCAGAAAGACGTCGACGAGGGGCAAGACGTCCCAGAAATCAGAATCCCACTGGTCAGCGGGATCGTCGTTGGTGTCGAGAGAGATAGATAATCCGGCCTTACGCAAGATGGTGAAGAGTTCGACGATGCGTGGCAGAAGAGCACGGTGCAGGAAAAACGACGATAGGTGAAAATGCCGTGCTGAGGCAAGATAGTCGAGGTCAAGATCCTCGAAGCACATTTCAAACATCGTGCCCGGATAGGTCAGGATATTGCGGTGGCGGGTGTGAGGCAAAATCACCGTAAGCCCCGTGGACGTTGTGCCGCTGATCTTGCGCACTCGCGACACGTCGACCCCACCTTCAACCAGCCGCTGTGCGCTGATCTCGCCGAGGGGATCGGCTCCGATGCGGGAGATAAATCCCACCCGTCCGCCGAGCACGGAGAGGTTATGCGCGAAGATGGCGGACGAGCTGCCCAGCGTCAGCGCCAGCCGGTCCGCGAGCAGTTCGCGCTCCGGTGTAAGCTCTTCCGGCAGGCCATAGAGGATCAGGTCGAGGTTCAGCTCGCCGGCCACCGTGACATCAAAACGCCGCACGCTCTCCACGGGCGCTCCTAGTTGCCATTGTTCAGTACCACGACGCGGCTGAGATTGCGCGGCCGGTCGGGGTCAAATCCCTTCTTCACGCCGGTGAAAAGACCCAAAAGCTGGAAGGTCAAAAGATAAGTCGTCAGGCGCGCGTATTCGGGTACTTCCAGACCCAGCTCGACCAGGAAATCCGCGGCTTGGCGCGTCGCACCATCCGCTCGATTAGCAACCACAAGAGTCGTTCCTCCCAGGTCCTTCATCTCTTCCAATACCTCGCGCTCTGCCTCATAGCCGCTCTCCGAAAGCAGAAAGCCCAAGAGTACTTCGCGGCTGACTATGGATTTCGGCCCGTGACGGAATTCCAAAGTCCGGAAGCACTGTGCATAGGAGCACGACATTTCCTTGACCTTCAGCATCGCCTCGGAGGCCACGCCGTAGAACGGTCCCTGCCCCAAGAATGCATAGTCGGCGAAGTCATGCCCATCGACGAACTGCCGGATCCGTGAAGGCAATGGGTCCAGCACGGCTTGGGCAAGCGCAGGCAGCCTCTGCAACGACTCCAGGAACACGGTCTGCTTGCCGATGGTCGCCGCAAGAAACTGGAGCCCAAGCAACATGGAAGTAAACGAACGAGTCATCACCATGCTCTGCTCGTCAGCGGCGAGCAGATGGAGAGTGGCGGTCGAAACCTCCTCCAGTTGCTGGCCCGCGGCACAGGTGATGGCGAGAGTGCGAATGTTCTCTTTCGATTCCAAAAGCTCCGCTGCTTTCACGACTTCGGAGGTATGCCCCGAGCGCGAAATGAGGATGGGTTGCGAAGGCACGCCTGCAAGTGCAATATGAGGGAACAGAAGCAAGTCGGAGGCAGGGATGGCGCGGGCACGTTGGCCGGTGAGCGCAGTCCAGCTCGACGCAGCGGCCTGCGCTATGTAGAAGCTGGAGCCGCAGCCAATGAACAGCCAGTCCGAGCGGGGAGGTAGCAGTTGGAGGGCGGACTCGATCTCGCCAGATTCTTGAAGTGCCCGCAAGCACCCCGCCCAGCATTGGGGTTCAGAGAGAATCTCTGACAACGTGTGTCCGCCTGGAGTTCGCGTGTCTGTGCGCATAATCAGAAAGACTTCGCTCGTGCCTCCGTATCCTTGATCCGCCTACGCCCTCCGGCCGGTCAAACCAGAATAACCTCGACGCCCGCTTCTCGCAAAGCTCGCAAATCCGATTTTGAGATCTTCCGATCTGTGATGATTTGCTGAACTGCAGAGGGCGGCGCAATCAGCGAGAGACTCTGGCGGCCAAATTTGCTCGAGTCGCATACCGCCACCGTCCGCCGCGCGATCTCCATCATCACCCGATTCACTTTGGCTTCGAGCAAGTTGGGAGTGGTCAGGCCCCGATGGACGTCAAAACCGTCGACACCCAAAAACAAGAGATCGGCGCTCAACCGGTGCAGGGTCTCCTCCGCCAAGGGGCCCACCAGGGAAAACGAGTTCTCCCGAAGCGTTCCGCCCGTGAGGATCACTTCCACGTCGGTACCCGCCAGTTCGGCAGCAATGTTCACCGCGTTGGTGATGACGCTGAGTTGCCGGAAATGTCGGAGGGCGCGCGCCACCGCTGTCGTCGTGCTGCCCGAGTCCAGCACTACGGACTGGCCTTCCTTCACCAGTCGTGCCGCCGCAGCGGCGATTCTGTGTTTCTCCTTTCGATGTAGCCGCGCCTTCTCTTGCAGACTCGGATCGAGAAGGGCCGCGGTGCGGATGGGCAAGGCGCCACCGTGCGTCCGCTGAACCAGACCGCGGCCGTGCAACACCTCCAGGTCCTGTCGGATCGTGACCTCCGACGTGCCAAACCTCGCGGCCAGGTTCTTGACCACGGCGCGTCCGTCGTGATTGATCTGATCGAGAATCGCTCGGCGGCGCTCTTCGCTCAGCACTCGCACTCTCGCCGGCTGATGAGGAGCTTTGTCATCCGGTGTCGCTGTGCCTGTCATGGCTTCCGTTTCTTTTCACTACGTATTCTTTCGAAATGCGCGGTTACTTTGGCACAAAACCATCTGGACTGCAACAACTATTTGCACCCCTGTAGACCCTATCATAGGCCGTCGTTATGCGCTATCTGAGAACGGGACAAATCGGACAAAAAAGTCCTTGACATCGGAAATTTGGTTGTTTAGGATACGAACCGTGTTTCGTATGCTTTCGATAACTTACGAAATTCAGGTGAGAATCTTACACGAATGAACGGCTGCCCGCGGCCAGCAAATGAGGTTGGTCCCACAGTCAAACGGACCTCGTGGGACGGTTCGGCCAGGGTTTTATACAAGCGTCGGCGAGTTTTGAGGGTTGCGAGGAGGTACGCATGCGCAAGTTCTCCGTAACTATTCTGGTGGGTTGCACTCTGCTTATGATTTCAAGCCTGGCGTTTGGGCAAGGGTCTCTTGGCGCCCTTACGGGAACTGTTTATGATTCGAGCGGCGCCGCGGTTCCGGGGGCCGCTCTGACCATCACGAATGTTGCGACCAATGGGAATTGGACAGCCAAAACGAGTAGCGCCGGCTACTACCGAGTGCCTGTTCCTCCGGGGACGTATCGTCTTGAGGCCCAGCTCGAAGGCTTCAAGAAATCCGTTGCCGACAACATCGTGGTCCCGGTCGAGCAAGTGGTGACCATTGACTTGACGCTGCAGGTCGGCACCTCGGCGCAATCTGTGACCGTCACCACTGAAGCGCCTTTGCTCACGACCTCGTCCGCCGAAGTGGGCGCCAACATCACACCACAAGAATTCCAAACGCTGCCTATCGCCCTCGACGACGGCGGACGGCAGGCGCAGAGTTTCATCTTTGGAAGCCTTCCCGGGGCAGTGGGGGATCCCTACCAGGGCTCGATCAATGGGGGCCAGTATTTCAGCCACAATATTTTGATAGACGGAGTGACCGTCGGTCGTTACGACATGAATGGCGGAGCCATGGACGAGTACCATCCCGGGACCGACGCCATCGGCGAGTTTAAGGTGCAGATGACTAATTACTCTGCCGAGTACGGAGACACGGGGGGCGCGATCGTTAACTTCTCAATGAAGTCCGGGACCAACCAGTTCCATGGCACCGGCTTTGAGTATAATAAAAATCCGGTCTTTAACGCGGCAGGAGTGCTGGTCAACTCCAATCCCGGCAGCGTGAAAGACAATGAGAAAGAAAACAATTTTGGCGGCACCATCGGCGGGCCCATTCGCAAGGACAAGACGTTTTTCTTCTTCAGCTATGAGGGAGATCGATTCACCAACTTCTCCTATGGCAGCGCTACCACAATCCCCACCAAGGAGATGCGAGGAGGAGATTTCAGTTCCTTCCTTGGCGCGCAGGTCGGGACAGACGCGCTGGGGCGGCCGGTCTACACAAATGAGATCTACGATCCCACAACCACTCGCCAAGTCACAAAAGGGGCAGTGGATCCCGTAACAGGGTTGACGGCCACAAAGACCACCACAATTCGCGACCCGTTCCCGGGCAACGTCATCCCTCAGGGCGAATTCAGCAAGGCCAATTCTGTTCTTCTCCCACTGTTCCCTAATCCTACTTTGGACCAGGACGCAAGGAACATTCTCAGGATTGCGGCGTCAACGCCGGTCTTGGACCGGAACGCCTATAATGTGAAAGTCGATCAAGTTATTAACGACAAACAAAGAATCAGCGCGATGTTCGGCGATTACAGCCGGGTTCTGTGGAAACGAAACAAAGCTGATTCCGCCTATTTCCCCTTCCCTGGGCAACCCATCACGACTTACAAGAACCAAGACGTCGTCGGTCCCCAGGCACGGCTCCAGCACAGTTGGACGATTAATGACCACACGGTGAACCTGGCCACGCTGGCCTACAACCGGACCAACAATGCAAACAATCTGACCGACAATGCCAAGTACACTTCGCAATTGGGAATTCCAGGCATTCCCAACACCTGTTTCCCCGTCACCGCCTTCGGCACCAATAATAAGCACGTTCAGTTCATGTCGGCGCTGGGGGTGGGGTGCGCCAACATTGACCCGTCGGAAAGTTACATCGGGCAAGACACATACACAACAACACACGGAAGGCACAGCATAAAGATCGGCGGCGATTTCACCCGCTACCGTTATGACACTGACGAACCCGGTCCGCTTTCGGGCTCTTTCTCATACAGCAGCAACGAAACTGCTCTGTTCGGATTTACAAATTCGACGGGCCACCCCTTCGCGAGCTGGATGCTGGGGGCTACGGATGGGGCGACCCGGTCGGTGTATGCCACGGAGCCTGGGTATCGCGCCGGCGTCCTGGCTCTCTTCATCCAGGATGACTGGAAGACCACATCCAAACTGACCCTCAACCTCGGGCTCCGCTGGGAACTGCCTCTCCCGAAAAAGGAAGCCTTCGATCGCATGTCCGGATTTGATCCGACGCTGCCCAATCCTGGCGCAGATGGCATCCCCGGCGCGTTGGCGTTTATTGGGAACTGCTCCGGCTGCAACGGTCGCAGTTCTTTCCAGAATGAGTATTACAAGGAGTTCGGACCACGCCTGGGCCTCGCCTATGAAATCAGGAACAACCTGGTTTTACGTGCCGGGTACGGAATCTCTTACGGCCCCCCGATCGTGAATGGTTTCGGTAGCCAGGACATTTCCGGTTTCAATGTCCCAGATTTTAGGGTTCATCGTTCCGGCACGCCGAGCGGCATCGACCCGGTGACCTTCCTCTCTCCACTAGCGTCCACCGCCCTGCCCGCATGGGCAAAGGTTGGACTTCCCGCGTTCACCGGTACCCTTCCCAACCGTGACCCTGCATCCTTCAATGGGAGCACTCTCGACTTCCTCCCCAAAACTTCCCTGGCTCAACCTTATGTCCAAAGCTGGAGCGCCGGGCTCCAGTACCAGCTTCCTCATGAGGTCATGATTGAGGCTAACTACGTGGGATCGAAAGGGACGCGCTTGTTGGAAGGCGGGTTTATTGGCTCATTTGACACATATAGTGCCAAGTACATGGCCCTGGGCGATAACCTGGACATGGACTTCCAGGACGCGCTGAATGCCGGTATCCTTCAGCCCTACGGAATCACCAAGTTGCCTTATCCTGATTTCGAAAACAACAACTGGGACACCAGCGTCGCTACCGGCCTCTTGCCTTACCCACAGTACAGCGGCCTAACCAACAACTACCCCACCATGGGCAGCTCCACCTATAACGCCTTGCAAATCACGGCGCGCAAGAACTCGACGCACGGGCTGACATTCATTGCCGCCTATACTTTCTCCAAGACCCTGACCAACACCGACTCCGCCCTCTACTACTACGCCGGGAATGGACAGGACTTCTACAACCGCAAATTGGAAAAATCAATTGCCTCCTTTGACCATCCGCAAAGCCTGAAACTGACCTGGATCTATTCGCTGCCCATTGGGCGCGGGCAGAGATGGCTGAACTCAACCGGGATAGCCGATCGCTTGTTCTCTGGGTGGCAGATTACGGCCATCCAAAATTACCTTTCGGGGGACCCGCTTTCCATCAGTTCCTCTCTAAATACATACTCGGGTAACGGAAATCCCATCGCTACGGGCACTCTGCGTGCGGATGTAATCTCTGGAGTTCCCCAAACTGTTTCTCACAGCGGTTTGGATGTCATCAACGGAACACCATATTTGAATCCGGCTGCGTTTGCTGACCCGCCCGACTCTCATTGCACACCTGCCACCCCCGACTTGTGCGGCAGCGGCTATCCATTGCGGGTCGGAACTGCCCCGCGGTACCTGCCACAAACGCGAGGGCCGTTCCAATCGAATGAGGACTTTGGGATCATTAAGAACACACGAATCACCGAACGTTTCAACGCGGAGATCCGCTGCGACATGTTCAATGTCTTCAACCGCACCGGACTGGGCGACCCAGACACGAGCCTCGGGTCCCCTACGTTCGGACTGATCACGGGTCCGTTCAATGGAGCGAGGAGGGTCCAATTCGCTGTGAGAGTAAATTTCTAAATTAATTCTTTTTTTGCGGCCTTAGGGCGGCTCGAGGCTTGGCTTCGGGCCGCCCTTTTTGCTAGCCTAGAGACCGATGAATCGATCCCATTGCGTGCTTGCCGTATTGGCAGGGGTTGGTGTCGCGATAGGCGCGAGTTGCCATCGGCCGGCAACGAACAAGCCCGCTGAGCAGCCGCGCAATGCCAATGTCCTGCTAATCACCTTGGACACGACGCGGGCGGACCATTTAAGTTGCTATAACACGGCGCCCGTTGGGGCGGACGGCGTCCGCCCGGCCGAGCGCCGCTCGGCCCTACAAACCGCGAACACGCCGCACCTGGACGCCCTGGCCGCGCGCGGCGTCCGCTTTGCTCACGCCACGGCGCAAGTCCCGCTGACCTTGCCCTCTCACGCCTGCATTATGACCGGGACATATCCGCCCGTTCACGGCCTGCGCGATATGGGTGGCTTTACGCTGGCGAAGAGCCATCCGACGATCGCATCCATCGCGCGCTCGGCCGGATTTGAAACAGCGGCTTTCGTTGGCTCGCGCGTGCTGGCCAAGCACTTCGGCATCTCCAACGGATTCCAAGCCTACGACGACGACATGACTGCTCAAAATGAAGAAGCGCTGCCCGGAGTTTTTCCCGAGCGGCGAGCCGCCGTCGTCACGGACCGCGCGCTCGATTGGCTGAAGCAAAACGGCGGCAAACGATTTTTCCTCTGGGCGCATTATTACGACCCACATGCGCCCTACGACCCGCCCGAGCCCTTCAAGCACATCTATGCTCGTGACCTCTATTCCGGCGAAATCGCTTATATGGATGAGCAAGTCGGGCGATTGCTCGACGGGCTCAACAAACTGGGGCTTTCATCGCGAACTTTAGTGGTGGCAATCGGCGATCACGGCGAGAGCCTGGGCGAGCACGGCGAAATGACCCACGGGATTTTCCTTTACGACGCCACGACCCACGTCCCGCTCATCATCGCCGGGCCGGATGTTCCGGCTGGCAAGGTGATTGGGGACCAGGTACGGTCGATTGATGTGATGCCGACTGTGATGGATTTTTTGAATCTCCCGCCCGGCGATGAACTGCAAGGGGTCAGCCTGTGGCCGCTGATGCGCGAGGGCCGCCGCGTGCGATCGAACTACGCCTACCTCGAAACGCTATATCCCCGCACGTACATGGGTTGGTCAGAACTACGCGCGATGCGCACCGATGAATGGAAGCTAATCGTCGCGCCCCATCCCGAGCTTTACAACCTGGAACGCGATCCCGGCGAATCAGAGAATTTGATCTCACGCTTTCCCGCTGATGCGGACACATTACAAAAGAGAATCTGGGAGATTGCAGGAAACGGCGCGCGGCAGGAAAGGGTCTCAACCAGCCCGATGGATGCGGAGACCCGGCAGGAGTTGGAATCTCTCGGCTACGTCAGCGGCGGCTCACAACACGAAATCCAGCTTGGCACGGACGCCCCCGATCCCAAGGACCGTGTTGGAATGTTGAAGATTTTCACCGACTTCGAACGATTGCTGAAAGCCAAATCGTATGCGGCGGCTGCCGCGGAAATGACACGCGGGCTCAAACTGGATCCGACGAATCCGTTGGCCCATGTCGATCTTGGCGCATGCTTCGAGAAGATGGGGCAGTATGCGCGCGCCGTGCAGATCTATGAGGAGGCCATCAGGATCAATATCGGGACAGATCAGATTTACGCACGGCTTGGCAAGGATGAACTCCGGCTGCACGAACTCGACAAAGCCGTGGCCGCAATGATTCAGGCCAATCAAATCAATCCCACGGACCTCGACAACTTGCGCAACCTGGGAACAGCTTTCCTTCAACTCGGCCGTGTGGATGATGCCGAACGGGCTTTCAAGGCTGTGACGGTTCAGAATGAAAAATACGCCGCCGCCTGGAACGGGCTGGGCTTAGTTGCCATCCAGCGGAACGATGCAGATTCTGCCCGCCGCAATTTTGAAAAAGCTCTCGAAGTAGGTCCGGATGAGGTTGAGCCGCTACTCAACTTGGGTGTGCTTTATCAAAAGGCCGGAGACAATCCGCAAGCAGTCCACTATTTGACACTCTTCTTGCAGAAAGCGCCGGCGGCGGAATACGGCCATCTTTTTCCTGACGTCCGCAATGCCATTCGCGAATGCAGCTCTCGGTAGCCGACGCGCCTTTACTGTTTCTTCGCCGGCGTGCGCATCCCGACGAAAACGCAGAATCCGGGGACCGAAATCAACGCCCGATGGCGGCGTAAAGCCGCCGCTACACCGTTTTTCCTCTGCTCCATCATCGTATCAATCGAAACGAGGCAGTGGCGATTGCATGAGTGAACGGCTCGCGCACTGTCACGCTCCATCTGCCCGGCTCATCGTTGAGCGCAGTGGGAATGTGAACCTGCGCTTCGCCGGCCACAAGAACGGTGGCCCCGTAATAGTCCAGGATTTTCCCCGACGGATTGCGGACCTCAACGTACACCGCATCCTCAGGGACTTGGTCAGTTTGCGGGCTGTGAGCCCCAATGGACGGAGTCCCTGTCGAATGTTGGTTAGTGACGCGAACTGAAAGCGTGATCGTATCGCCTGCCCTCAGTTGCGCGGGAGCTCTGCCGGCTCCAGCGATGCCAACACTCAAACGGCCGATGGGTAACGACCGCAGTGCATAGATGACCGGCTCGCCTGCGATCAAGGTCCCACTCACCCGCGACACGTTTCCTAGATAGTGATGGGCTCGCAAATCGTATGCGTACCGAGCTTGCGGGAGTTTGATTTCTATCGGACCTGCATCCTTATCACAGGCGGGTTCCGGCAAGATGGCCAGATACCGGGTGCTTTGGCTGGTGTACGCGACAACCTCGGAGCACGCCAGAGGCTTGCCCGACGCAGCGTGAACGTTGGCCACTGGACGGACTCCGGCACGGTCGAGGAGATCATGAAGTAGCGCGAGGCGCGGCCCCTGTGCGCCGGATTCACGAAGCTGGCCGTAGTCGGTCATCCAGAAGTTGAGCAGCGCCGAGTGGCCTCGGCCGAACGTGTGATGGATCATACGGGCTTGATGGCCGGAAAGCAGCGGCTGCCCGTCCTTATCCTGTAGCTCAGGTTCCGAGGGGAGAACCGAAACAGCGCTCTCGCCGCCACCAGCTTGCAGGGTCGCCGAAGGCACGCTGCCGGGCGCTGATCTTACGGAGCGCCGCGCGACATCGAGCACTTCATCAAGTCGGCCCTTTTCCTGCCAGCGCGCGTGGCCGTCCATCAAGCCCGTCTCGGCGTCGGCAATCAAAAATCCGCCTTCGGAAACGAACTTGCGCATCGCCGCCACTTCGCCATCGGAAAGGGCGATCGAGTCAGGCAGAATCAACACCCCGTATCCCGCCAACTTGCCCGCTTCGACCTGTTCCGTGGTCATCAAGTCAAACTGGTAACCCGCATCATGCAGCGCTTCGAGCCACGCCGAACGGTTCTGGTGGAACCGCTTGAGATGCGCCGACGTTCGATCGCCATCTGAAACTTCGTGGGGTTGGATGCGCCCATCGGTAATCCACTGACCTCGGCCACTCAGAAGAGAGTAATGAACCGCAATGCCGCAGTTCTCGCGGTCCGCGCCGCGAAGCAGCAAGGCCAGTCCCTCGTTGCGAAATTCATCGGCCGTTTGAGATAAGTCCCGGCCTTGTTCGGTGAGCGTCAGATCGGCGTTGAGCGCGGTGTAATGCCAGAACAAGGACGCTCCGGTCTGGCCGTGAAGCAGGCGGTGCCACAATTCGTGACGCAGTTCCTTGCCATGCCTTTCGTAGCCAGTGAAGCCGGTCAAAATGAGATCAGGACGCCCCGGCCGCTGGAGGAAGCCTCGATGGAGCTCGTCCTGATCGCCGTCGGAATAAGGCTGAAGGTAGTCCACGATGTTGTCGAGCAGATACCAGTTCACTGCATTCGACGGTCCCGGCACTTGCGTGCCGGAAATGCTAGCGCGCCCGCTGGCATCTTCCTGCTTCACGGTGTCGCGCGCCACTTCCAACGCGTGGGCGAACACTTGCTCCATGAAAGTCCGGTGATCCATCCAGCCGGCGTAGTTCCCTTTGGCTTGGGCCTCGGCGGTAGTCAGTGGAATGACCTCGTCCCAGTTGTCGAAGTGCGTTTCCCACTCTTGATTTAGCGCATCGAGATTCGCATATTGCGTCTTCTGCCAGGCGCGAAATTTAGTCAATGTCGGGCCGGACCATGAATAATCGAACGGATCCCCATAAGCCGTGAGCGACGACTCATCCGCCAGATAGTAGGCAAGTGGACGATACTGCTTTTCCGCTTGCATGTCGGCGCGCATCGTTTCCTGAAGCTGCCCCAGCCAGTGATCATCCGCCAGGTCGGGTTCGCGGACGAGATACTTCTTGTCGCCCGTCTGGAGAAACTTGTCTTTCTGTTGGAGGTAATCCTGCCGGTAGTGCCAGTAAATGCCGAAGCCGGGCGTTCTTACTTGCTTGACGAGTTTGAAATTTCGCTCGGGCGCCTCCAATACTGTAACGCCCATCTTTCGGAATTGCTCATCGAGTCTCGCCGTCCAAGGTTGATAAGTTGGAGGTCCGTACCACGGCATGATGAGTTCGTAGGCGCCGAAGTCGCGGTCGAGCGAGGCGAAATTTACGCGAACCTGTTTACGGTCGAGAATTGCGCGATCCTCCCCGTCGAAAAGAGTCAAGCGGACCCAGCCGATGTTGGTCGAATAGTTTCCAACCTTCAGGGTTAACTCATTCGTCGCAGCACCGGGCTCTAGCCGGACATTGGCCTGTGCCGGCCTGGAGGCCGGCTTTACTGACGCAACCGCCAGCGACCGATCGCGATTGTCCTTAAGTTCCGCCGATACGTTTGCAGGCCTCTCTGACCTGGTTGCCCATTTCACCCGGATCGTGTCCCCACGCGAGTAGAACTGCTTGTCAGTGGAAAGCGACGCAATTTCGTCCGCTTTGGGAAGATCGAACACCAGGCTACCCCAGTCGTAACGTTTTCCGTCGGCTTCCAGAATGACGTCCATGTAATGCCGCCCCGCGGACGCCACCGGCGCAAGCGGCAGCTCGAACAGATTTTGGCCCGCCCTCAGCTTGACCGCACGCTCTAAAGTCTGCTCCTTCTTGCCCCATACGTCCGACTCCGCCACCGTGAGCCTGGCAACAATGGGCTCCGCTCGATTTTCGATGTTCGCTGAGAGCTGCGCACTTGCACCCAGCGTGCCCGAATGCGGCTCGCGGGCAAGCGGTCCGAGGGCCAGCGATGGCTCGCGGTGAGCCGCCCAGAGAATTGACCTTCCCAGAAGGGAGTAGAAGTATTCCCACCAGTGGTCATCAGGAACGGCGCGCGTAGTTGCCATGTTCCAGTCAATCATCGGCGAGAAACCGGTGTTCACGTAACCCAGCGCGACGACGCGGCCCTTGCCGAACATCTTCGTCGCGACAATCGGCTCGCCATTGGGGCCGGTTACGAGGGCATCGGAATCCTTGCCCAGCCGGTACTTGTAGTGCTTCAAGAAGTCCGTGGGAAAAGACTCGAAAGGTACATTCGCGGAGATATAGTGATTGACGGCAACCTTCCAAGGGCCGACAGCCACGGCATCAGGCCGGATTTCGCGGAAACCCCTGGCGTCGATCCGGTCAGAGAGCACACCGACCAAAGGCGACATGTCCCAGAGTTCTTCGCCCGGAGCGATTTCGCGGCTGGGGGCGAAATCATTCAATGGTCCTGTCACCTGAGGGTCATCCGGCGCTGGAAGGCCAGTCACGGGATGAATGAGCACCAGCCCTGTGCCCTGCTCCACTCGTTTGCGGATGGAGTCGCGCACTGCCTGGGGCAATCGATTCCAGCCAAAAAGGCTGGGCAAGATAATGACGTCATAGGGCGTCGCCGCCGTCAGATCCTCTTCGAGGTAGCGATAAAGCAATTTGTAATTTCGCGCTTCGTAATTGTCATCGGTCCCCACCGTCCACGTGTTCACGTCCCAGGCGTCGTCGATCATGACGGTGTCCGCTTTCATGTCGATGCGCTCAGCGAGTTCAACCAGCGTGCGGCCTTCGCTGACGCTCGGCACGGCGTATGCCCGAACCGGACCAGCCGGCGATGGCTTACCCCACGAAATGTGAGGCGTCTCAACGGCCAGGTTAAACGGCGCATCAATGCGCGACGGTTTGGCGGATTGTTCCGCGGCAGTGCTTCGCCGAGTCCCTTCGGGAATCAGCAGAGTAGAGAGAGACACGTAAAGAACAGAGCAGAGAATTCGTTTTCGATTTTCGGGGCTCATGTGCGGACCTTAATGCAGTCACTCGTGACAATTCTTCTAACCAGACACCGCGCCTGCGGCGGCTCTAATCTCACTGAACTACAATCGTACCAAGCTCGTACCAGCCGTCGGACTGGCGGCCCTGGATGGCGAGCTGAATTGCGGGCGCTTCCGTGCGCGGGTCGAGGATTCCCATGCGCAATTTGTAGGTGCCTGGCTTCAGCATGCCAGGAATATAGAGCGAGCCATCAAAGACTGCGTCCCCCGGTAGCCATTTCCTGATGTCCACTGGAATGCGAAGCACCGCGCTGCCGTCCGAAGATTCCAACTGCAAGGCCGGCCAGTATTCGCGGTAGACGGGCGCCACGCCGGCGTTCAACCACCACATGTGGACGGGCATCATTTTCCCACGGTGCGCGACGCGCGGGTACTCCAACCGCCGCAGGATCAGACGGTAGCCCATCTTCTTCTGGAATTCGTCAAACTCTTTTTTCCATTGTGCCGGAATCGCCGACGACTTAACGTTCACCGAACTCACATGCCAGCGCAGGGCTTGATTGAGAATGTAATTGACATCCCAGCCCCGCTGGAACCAGCCGCCCGGGACCCAGCAAGTTTCGAGGGACACGGGGCTGCGCTGCCAGACATCCTGGATGCCCGCTCGCATCACCTGCTGCGGATAGACGGTCAACATCTCCGCCCTGAAGTCGCGATTGTCCGACGTCAGCCGCATGTCCCCGAGACAATCCAGCCGCCAACCGGCGCCGTGTTCGGTTCCGTAGGTGAGCGCGTGCTGCTCGTCGAAATTCATCAATAGCGGTGTGCGTTTGAACGCTTCAATCCAAATATCGATCAGCGCCTGCTGGTAGGGGAACGGCGGCATGTAAGGGCTCCAGCCCTCACCCCAATAGCCGACCGAGGAGATATCAACGCTGTCGAGGTAGGGATGGCCGTCGTAGCGCTCGCCCGCCGCAGCCACCAACTCGCCCCAATATTTCTGATAGAGCGGATCGGTGAAGTCGGGCTGCCAGATGTTGCCGTCCTTGTCTGTGGGTTTGTTGGCTCGTCGCGCTCCCGAGTTCCGATACCACTCGGGCAGCGGATGCTTGAGGTCGTAGGGCATCAGGCGGATGGCGAGCGTCTGATGGTGCTCGCGCGCCTCGTCCAGCGCCAGATCAACGATGTCCCAGCGGAACTTGCCGGGCTCGGGTTCAATCACGTCCCAGAACCAGCGACAGTAGGAAATTGAGGTGTCCGGAAAGTCCGGCTTCGTTGCCGCCGGCGGAAGCTTCGACACCGGACCTTCTTCCGACCACTCAAGGCCGGGGTTCAGAGCCTGCCCATTGAATCGCTGGAAAGTGGTAATGCCCATGCCGGGATTTACAAGCACGTCTGGAATCTCGGTGGGGCGGACAACTACAGCGTCAGGAATATCGGATTGCGCAGCCGCGGCGCTCGATAGCAGCGTGGCGACGGCGGATAGCACAAGAATTCGGGGAACCATAGAACACCTCGCTGGCATGCGCGCAATTCAAAAGTCAAAATCAAAAATTCAAGAAGCAAGCTCCGGCATGCCACATTCCGCCTACTTTCTATCACCTTCAAGCGCCGCCGCAAAACATTTCTCAGCGAAGCTCAGTATGGGCTACAATCTCGGGCAGACTAATGCAAACTCCAATCCAGCGCTCGCTAGCCGCTCTCCTATTGTCGGTCGCCGTCGCGGGGCTGCTTCCCGCACAGAGCCGGCTCACGCCCGAGGATTTGCGAGTGATCAGTGGATCCGGGGCTGAGAAAAATTACCAAGACATGCTGTTCAACTATCTGCTTCGCGAAGCAGACAGGGCTACGCAAAGACGATTGACCCGATTCGAGGGCATTCGTTCCGAAGCCGACTTCAAGAATTGGCAGGAAGCCAACCGGCAAAAGTTTCTCGAACTCATCGGCGGTTTGCCGGCGGAGCGAACGCCGTTGAACGCGCGCGTAGTGGGCGAAGTTGTGCGCGAAGGTTATGTGGTTCGCAAAGTCATCTTCGAGAGCCTGCCCGAGTTCTACGTCACCGCCAACCTTTATGTGCCGACGGTAGGCAAGCCACCTTACCCCGCCGTGCTTTCGCCCTGCGGCCATTCGCCCAATGGAAAGGCCTACGATGCATATCAGCACCTCTTCATCGGGCTCGCCGAACGTGGCTATGTTGTCCTGACCTACGACCCTTTAGGGCAGGGCGAGCGCATCCAGTATTGGGATTTCCTGTCAGGGCGGCGCCGATTTAAATTCAATCAACACGGCATGGCGGGCATCCAGGAGTATCTGCTCGGCCAAAATCTCGCCCGCTATTTCATCTGGGACGGAATGCGCGCGCTCGACTATCTGACCAGTCTGCCGGAGGTGGATGTCTCTCGCGTCGGCGCGACGGGAAGCTCGGGTGGCGGGACTCTGACCACCTACATTTCCATGCTCGACCCGCGGGTGAAGGTTTCTTCCATCGTGACCTTCATTACTTCCATTCCGAAGAAAATCGAAAACCGCATCAACGATTCGGAATCGGACCCCGAACAGGATGTTGCAGGGCTGCTCGCCGCCGGCATCGACCACACCGATTTCCTGGGTATGATTGCGCCAAGGCCCGTTTTGATTGGCGCCGCCACTCGCGATTTCTTCCCTATCGAAGGCGCTCGCCGGACTTTCGCTGAGACCCAGAAGCTCTATCGCCAGCTCGGTGTGCCGGAACGTATCAAGATGGTGGAATTCGATCACAAGCACATGTACAGCCAGCCGCTGCGCGAGTCTACGTACGCTTGGTTCGACCGCTGGCTTAAGGGGATTGAAAGCAATGCTCCCGAACCCGCCATCACAACTGAGAAGGATGAAGCGCTTCAATGCACCGCCGACGGCCAGGTACTGACTTCGCTTGGCGGCAAGACGGTTTACGATTTCAACCGCGCCGAGGCTGAGACGCTGGCTCGCCGGTTGGAGGAGAAGCGGCGTGACCCGGCATTCCATGCCGGACTCCTGGAGACCGTTCGGGACCGGTTAGGCTCGCAGCCTGATTTGGCGGCAGCGGCGAGGCACCGCCCTGAGAAAGACTTAAACACAGAGGTCACAGAGAAGACGGCGTCGGTGCCCTCTGTGGTGAATGCTTTCCCTTCGGAAGGCGAAAACTCCCAGAAACCCCAGAAACTCGGCGAAAGCGAAATCGACGATCTCATTGTCGAAAAATACTTGTTGACCTCGGAGCCGGGAATCGTCGTTCCGGTGCGAGTGATTTTCCCGAGGAGTCGCCCGTCGAGCCTTCCATCCGTGGTTTACCTGCGTGATCGAACTGGCGAGAGCGACAGCGCAGCGATGTTTGGAGATCTGGCTCGCCAGGGACGCGTGGTCGCCGTCGCGGACGTTCGCGGCTTTGGCGAGACCATGTCGCCCCAGAAGATTCCCGAGGCGGGCATCGGCTACTTCGATCCGCGCGATGGGATGGACGCTGATTTCACTTTTGCGTCGTTCTTTCTCGGCCAGACTCTGCTGGGGATGCGCGTGCACGATGCGCGCGCTGTCATTGACTATATGCGCGGCCGCCTGGATGTCGCCCCAACTCGCCTCACGATAGCGGGGAGAGGTTGGGCCGGAGTCGTCGCCCTGTTTGCTGCCGCCACCGACCCGGGCGTTTCGAGCCTCGCGGTGGAAGGAATCCCCGTGTCATTCGCCGAGATCGCCGCTGCAAAGCTGTACAACCAGCCGGTCAGCCTGATGCTGCCGGGCGCGCTTCAGGATTTTGATTTGCCGGACGTTTTCGCATCGCTGGCGCCTCGCCCCTTGCTGGTGCTGAATCCCCAGGATGCAATGACAAGAAAAATGACCGAGGAAAAAGCGAGGCAATCTGTTCAGCCGGTTCGAGAGGCTTACAAAAGCTCGGGCGCTGAGGGCTCGTTCCAAGTTGAGACAGCACCGCTCGAGTCTGAATCGGAGAAAGCATTGGTGAAATGGATCGCGAAACATTAATCCAAGATTCTTTGCCCACACGAGGACAGGCGCGCCGCGGCGGCCGTGCGCAGGGGCCGATCCCGAAGGGCAGGATGCCGGTAAGGCGGGGGCACGCCCCGGCCCTACAACTGGGCAAGAAAAAAAATGCTTGACCCGCACTGAGTTATTATGTATAAAAAGCGTATAAAGGAAGCACAGATTTGAGGCGGTTTAAGGGGAGGAAAAATGGCTGAGATGAAGGCAAAAAGACGCCTCACGCTGGATTTCGATCTGACCGCCTATGAGCTCCTGGAGGAACTGGCGGCGAACAGCGGCAAGACCAAGGCCGGGGTCATCCGAACCGCGTTGGCGGTCTATGCGGTGGCGAAGGAAGAGGAAAAGCGAAAAAACAAGCTTGCGGTAATCGATCAGAAAGGACGGGCGGTGAAGCAGTTCATCATTGCATAGAGGCGCTGGGAACTGAGAATGGCAAAGTGGCTGGGACAATCCGTCGGCGGACGCGACAGAGGACGGTCTTCAGCCGAAACCCGCTGCGTCGGAGATTTGCCGAAGGCTGCCGCCGAATTGAGCACGAAGTGGTAGGCAAATAGATTGGAACGAAGCCGGAATGTGTTTTGTTTTCTTGCTGATAGCTGTCGCGGATATCCCTTCTACCCCCGATTTAGCAGCGGGTGGCCTTCCCAGTCTGGTGGAAAAACAAAGCCAAACAAAGCCATTAGAGTTAAGTCCATAAGATACAGATGGATACGCCGTGCGGAGCCAAAACAAAGCCATTGATGCTAACATGCCTAATTTCAGTGTTTTAGAAGGAAAGAATGCCGTTTTTCCGAGAAGAATAAATGGTGCAAACCTCTCTACTCCCGATTTGCGAAGAAAGGAAACTGGAAACTCGAAAATCGAAACTGGTAACGGGCGTCCTCGGAGATTGGAACGAAGCCGGAATGTTCTTTAGAATGAGCAAAATACGTCTAGCGGTTCTCGCCTCTAATCCCGATTTGAAAACGGCCGGCATCTGGCGAGGGTCTGTTCTCCTTTTGGCTGCGCTGATCAGCTTGGCGGCCATCGGACAGTGCGCCGAGGTCGGTGCGAGCCCCAGCCCTGCGGTTCGCGGCTGGGAGGGCTCGATCAATCTGCCAACCTATGCGCTGGGAGAAGAGGATCCGAACCCGCCCTTCCCCATTCTCAACCGGCGCAACATTTATCCCTACACGATGCTCGACGATCTCACTGATCGGCGCGAGGTGAAGACCTACCAGGCCATTTTCCTAGAGAACGAATACCTGAAGGCGACAATATTGCCCGATGTCGGCGGCCGGCTCTACTCGCTCTTCGACAAAATCTCGAAGCGCGAAGTGTTTTACCGCAACAACGTGGTGAAGTACGGCTTGGTGGCCTTGCGCGGCGCATGGATTTCCGGCGGCATTGAATTCAATTTCCCCAACGGCCACACGGTGGTGACGGTCTCGCCTGTATCATCGCGAATGCTGGCTTCCAGCCCCGAGAAAGCGAGCGCGGTTGTCGGTGGCATGGATTGGGTCAGCGGAATGTACTGGCAGGTGGAGTTGACCCTTCACTCGGGCGAGGCGCGGCTGGAGCAGCGCGTCACGCTGTTCAACCCGACGCCGCTTGAGAACCTTTACTGGTATTGGGCCAACGCCGCTGTTCCCGCGACCAACGACATGCAGTTCATTTATCCCATGCGCGAGGCCAATCCGCACTCGCATTCGGAAATTTGGTCGTATCCGGTGTGGAATGGCGTGGACTATAGCTGGTACAAAAACATTCGCCAGCCTACTTCGCTTTTCGGCCTTGGAGTGCACCGCAATTTCTTCGGCGCTTACTATCACAAGTCGGATTACGGCGTGGTCCATTGGGCCGATTACCACGACGTGCCCGGAAAGAAAATCTGGAGCTGGGGCGGGGCGGGCGACGGCCTGGTCTGGACCGATCTCCTGACCGACCAGGATGGCCCCTACAACGAAATTCAGGCTGGACGATTTGAGACGCAATTGAGCCAGGAATTCATGCCGCCCCATCACGTGGAATCGTGGACCGAATATTGGTATCCGGTGCGAGGTTTGGGCGGTGGATTTGTCGAGGCCACAGACGAGCTGGCGCTCAATGTGAAGTTCATCGAGCGTGGCACGGGCGTCCCGCCCGTGTCTTCGTCCGCCGCGCGCGTGGAGATTGCGCTCAATCCGACAATTGAGATTCGTGGCGCAAAGGTCAGCATGACGCTTGATGGAAAGCCGCTGCGCGAGTTCGGCCCAACCTCTTTCAGTCCGACAACTACCGTGAAGTTCGAAGTCGCGGTGAATGATCTCGAGCAGGCCAGAAAATCGCTCTCGGTCGAGGTCGAGGATTCCGAGTCACGTTCTCTGCTTCACTGGTCCGCCGCGGACCCGGTGGATGGCAATCCCGCCTTCGTTTCCGCCGCAGGCGCGCAAAAGGAGTATGCCAAGCCGCCCAACCCTATGCACATCGAGGAAATCTACCTGCGCGGAGTGGATCAGGAAAAACACGGCGACGCTGAAGGGGCGGCGAAGACATACGAGTTGACGCTCCAAAGCGACCGGGAATTTATTCCGGCACTCTTAAAACTGGCTTGGCGGGATTATCAGGCCGTGGATTTCGAAGCGTTTGGCAAAATTATGGCAGCCGAGAGACGTGACAACACTGACCCAGCGGTCCAGTACGCCGCGGGCGTAATCGATCACGCGACCGGCAATTTAACACAAGCCCAGGACGCATTTTGGCGGTCAATTCAGTTTCACGCTTCCCCCGCGGCCGCGCTCGCCCAGCTCGGTGAGATCGCGATTGAACAGCACAACTACCGAGATGCAGAGCGTTTGTTGCGGCAATCGCTGAGCTTTAACCCGGAGGACGCAATGGTGCTGTCTGACCTGTCGGTCGCTTTGCGGTTGAATGGGAAACCGAAAGAAGCGGGGCAGGCCGCCGATCGCGCCGCACAGCGAATGCCTTTGCTTCCCTTTGCGGCAGAAGAAGCAAGCAGTTTCGCCTCTGTCGACGCGCAGGCCTGGAGGCGCACCTTCGCCCAGGATGTGCAGAATTACCTGGAAGTCGCCGCGTGGTATCGCAGCCTGGGCGATCTGGATGCCTCTGACAAGATCCTGCAAGCAGCCGTCACTGATCTGCCCGCCGATAAACTCTCGCCGGTGGTCTATTACTACTTGGCGGCAAACTCGTGGCAGCACGGTCAAGCTGGTCAGGCACGCGGGTTTGTTGAAAGGGCAGCCTCGGCCGTTCACGTCAGGGTCTTTCCGCAACGCCTCTCCGATGCACTGGTACTCGAAGAAATAGCTGCTTTTGTCCCAAACGACGGTCTTGCGCCTTATCTTCTCGGAACATTTCTCTTCGCGCACGGCCGCTACGACGACGCGGCGAAGGAATGGCTCACCGCGAAGCAATTGGGATTTGAAGATCCAGTCCTCGAGCGCAACCTGGGCGTCTACGAATGGCGAGTGAAGAAGGACTTGCCGCAGGCGGCAGCATATTACGAGAAAGCGATTCAGCTTGCGCCGGCGGAGTATCGCTATTACGCAGACCTCGACGACATCTACACACAAATGGGCGATGTCTCGCGGCGCCAGAAACTCTTTGCGTCGGCTCCGGAAGCAGTTCTCGATCGTGACATCATCCGCGCGCGGCTAGCGTTGCTGCTGGTCGAGCAGCGGCAATTCGATCAGGCGCTCGCTATCCTGATGAATCACCACTTCAAGCCGTGGGAAGGCGGGCAAATCATTCGGGAGATATTCGTCCTTGCAGAGCTTGAAAAAGGAAAGCGCGCGCTGGAGAGCAAGAGTTACGCGGGAGCAGAGCGTTCATTCCGCCAGGCGCTCGAATATCCGGTGAACCTGGGCGTGGGAATGCCCGACAAGCCTCATGACGAAGAAGCTTGGTACTGGCTGGGCGTGGCGCTGGCGGCCGAGGATAAGACGGGCGATGCGCAGCAAGCGTGGAACACGGCCATGGACGAAGGACGAACACGCGGCGGGCCTGCCGCTGTCTTCGCCGCCGGAGCTCTGCAAAAGCTGGGACAAACACCCGAGGCCGAAAAAATGTTGGCGGCCGTCGCCGAAAGAGCGAATGAACCCGAGGCGAGCGCCCAAGCCCTCTACGCCGCCGGACTCGCTGAACGCTTCCGAAATCACGAGGATGCGGCGCAAGCCGACTTTCGCCGTTGTCTCGAATTGGACCCGCTTCTCTGGCAGGCCCGCTTCGAGCTCGATCGAGGCTTGGCTGCGGAAAGATGATGTTGTTATGAGCTTAAGCCGAGCAGCCTCTCTGCATTCTCGTAGTAAACCTTTCGCAGAATACTCTCGGGCAGGCCGAGGCCATAAATACGCCATCGACCCTGGGGAGGCACGGGCGCAGGGGCGTAGTCAAAGTATTCGTCTTCGGTCTCGAGGAAGCGGTAATAAATCTCATAAAGCTGATCGACAAAAATCTGCTGCGGCGTCTCGAGACCGTTGGGGACAGCGTCAGTGCCGAAGAGAATCCGGTCCTGATATTTCTCAAAGAATTTGCGCGCCGTGCACGGCTGGCGGCCGAGTTCTCCGATCCGCGCGCCCAGTTCCACGGACATATTCGGAAAGCGGTCCATGCATTCCGAAACGTAACCGAGGTTTTCGGCATCGTGGCCAACGTGGAGGGCGATGAACTGCGTCTTGGGGTGACGCCCGAACATGCGGTTGCGGGCCTCCAGCAGTTCGGCGTTGCTGGGAAAGTCGCGATCGTAGAAAGACCAGTCGGGGTGATTGTTGAGCTCCTCAAACCGCTCGTTGAAACGGTCGATGGGAAGGAAAAACGCCTCGGGGTCGGAAACGTGAATCGCCACCGGCATTTTGAGCGCGCCGCACGCTTCCCACATGGGATCGAAGCGCCGATCGTCAACCTTCACGAGCGGGCCGGAGGTGATTTGCTCACGAAGATAAAGGCCAAGGGTCTTCAGTACTTTCAGGCCTCGGGCGCCTGCTCGATGCGCCCTCTCAATCTGGTCCGCCTGAAATTGGGGATAATCAGGCTGGTCGGAGCGCTCCCACCAGGGCTCGGTGAAAACCAGGAATCGTCCGGGATGCGGTGTGTGAAACTTGCGGATGGTTTCTTCCAACCCCGAACCAACTCCGCCCGTCAGGTCAACCATCATGCGCAGGTTCTTCCTGTCCATGACCTGCAAGAGAGCTTGGGGCTCGGCGAGGAACTGCATCTTCTCGCCCATGCCAACTCCGTTTTTGTTCACGGCCTTACTGGAGAGATGCGTGTGAACGTCGATCACAGGAAAGCGCGAGCGCGGGACTTTGGTCTCCGGTACGTGGAGCATGCTCTTGGGCTGGAAGTCGCTGAGCTCGAGATGCCGCCTGCCTGCTGGCGATTCCTGTGCCACGGCCGTGGTCGCGGCAGTTGGTCCCTTCCCAAAGGCCGCAAGAATTGCTGCGCCTGTTCTTCCCATCCAGTGTCTGCGGTTCATGCTGCTCATGCGTCCTCCTTAAGGAACTGCTTCGCTTCGCCTCGCCTGCCTGGCGAGCTCGAATGCCTTCATCTGCCAATCGAAAACATCGTCCGTGGTGCTTCGCGTTATACCTCTTCCCCGGCCGCGCGTCAAAACCATGGTTTCAAAAAGCCGCCAAACACGCGCATGGCTCTCCGCGATCCGACGGTGTCCCTCGCCAAAATCTCATCCGCGCCAAAGATGGCGCGACTCGTGTCGAGATCGTTTGAACTATGGCCCACAAACTCGACCAGGAATCTCGTGCCGACGCACACCTCCTCCGTGGTAGCGGCCAA
>Ga0208457_1000619_pt1 | contig 32834 bp, 26 predicted proteins | sample June2015DPH_10_1_FD_185513 | JGI IMG/M metagenome (GOLD analysis project Ga0208457, IMG submission 185513) | Peatland microbial communities from SPRUCE experiment site at the Marcell Experimental Forest, Minnesota, USA - June2015DPH_10_150... | ecosystem: Environmental > Terrestrial > Soil >... | reverse complement strand
ACGGAGGCGCGGATGGTCAAGGTTTGATCCATGGCCACTCGCATATCGATCGCCTGGGGAATGGCGGCTTTAAGCTGGGGAAGCGCCGCGCGAATGCCATCGACAGTGTCGATAATGTTGGCGTTAGGTTGGCGGAAGATGATGAGCAGAACGGAGGGCTTGCCGTTCGAATAGCCCGTGGCACGAATGTCTTCCGGGGCATCCCGCACTTGGCCAATATCGGAGATACGCACGGCCGACCCGGTCCGGTAAGCCACGATCAACGGTATGTAGTTAATGGCCTTGAAGAGCTGATCGTTGGCGCCCACCTCCCACATGCGGTGACCGTCCGAAAAATGCCCCTTGGGAGTGTTGGCATTGGCGCTGCTCAACACGCCTCGGACCTGCTCGAGGCCGATGCCATATTTGTTCAGGGCGGTCGGATTCAGCTCGATCCGAACCCCCGGCAGCGCGCCCCCTCCCACGATCACCTGGCCCACGCCGCTCACCTGCGAAAGCTTCTGCGCCAGAATCGACGAGGCGGCATCATACATCTGGCTTTTGCTCAGCACGTCGGAAGTAAGTGCAAGTATGAAGATCGGCGAATCGGCCGGATTCACCTTGCGGTAGGTCGGGTTATTGGGAAGATTGGTCGGCAGGTAGCCGCGGGCGGCGTTGATAGCGGCCTGCACGTCGCGCGCCGCGGCGTTAATGTCCCGGTTCAAATCAAATTGCAGCGTAACACTGGTGCTCCCGAGGCTGCTCGAGGAGGTCATCTCGGTGACGGACGCAATGCGGCTGAACTGGCGCTCCAGCGGAGTTGCTACCGAGGAGGCCATGATCTCGGGACTGGCGCCCGGCAAACCCGCCTGCACGGAGACGGTGGGGAAGTCCACCCGGGGCAGGGGCGATACGGGAAGGAGTCGGAAGGCGACGGCTCCGGCCAAAGTGATGGCGATGACGAGGAGCGTCGTCGCAACCGGCCTCCGGATGAATGGTTCTGAGATATTCATGGCTTACTTTGCCGGAATCGCCTCCGAACCCGGACTGATCTCGCGACCCCGGGAGAACCGTCTTGCCAAGCGATCGAACCAGAGATAAATGACCGGCGTGGTATAAAGCGTTAGTAACTGGCTCAAGACAAGTCCGCCGACCATGGTAATGCCCAAAGGCCGGCGCAGTTCCGAACCGGTGCCGGTGCCGAGCGCCAGCGGCAGACCAGCGAGCAGCGCTGCCATGGTCGTCATCATGATGGGGCGGAAGCGCAGGAGGCAGGCTTGGTAGATGGCATTGACGGGTGTCATGCCTTCCTTGCGCTCCGCGTCCAAAGCGAAATCGATCATCATGATGCCATTCTTCTTCACGATGCCGATGAGCAGAACGAGGCCAATCAACGCGATAACGCTGAAATCGTTATGCGTGAGCAAAAGGGCCAGCAAAGCCCCGACGCCCGCCGAAGGCAGCGTGGACAGGATGGTGACGGGATGAATGTAACTTTCATACAAGACGCCCAAGACGATATAGACGGTAATGAGGGCCGCCAGAATCAACACGGGCTCGTTTGACAGCGATGCCAGGAAGGAAGCGGCTGTACCCTGAAATGCCGCCTGAATGCTCGGCGGCATGCCGATCTCGTCCTTCACTTTGTTCACGGCTTTGACGGCATCCCCCAGCGACGCGTTCGGAGCCAGATCAAAAGAGAGGGTAACCACCGGGAACTGACCTTGGTGGTTCACGGTGATGGGAACGTTCATCTCCTCCATATGGGTGAAGGTAGAAAGGGGCACTTGGCCCCCATTGGGAAATGCCGCGGAGGACTTGATCGAGCCCCCGCCGAAGGCGCTATCCGAGGCGATGGCGGAGGAACTGGCGGAAGATGACGTGGTAGACGATAGACTGGTGGATGCAGCGGTCAATGAGCTCGTCGGTCCGTACAATTGGTTTGCTGAGGTCCCGCCCGCAACCAGGCCCGAGGAACCGCTGGAGCTTACCGCGTTAGTCCGTATGAATAGATTGCGGAGGTCTAAAGGATTCTTCAGATAATCGGGTTTCACTTCCAAAACCACATGATATTGGTTCAACTGGGTAAAAATGGTCGACACCTCCCGCTGGCCGTAAGCGTCGTAGAGCGTCTGGTCGATGGCCGAAGGTGTGATGCCGAGGCGGTAAGCCGTTTGGCGATCGAAGACCAGCCCAGCCCGAAGGCCCCCAACCTGCTGATCGCTGGCCACATCGCGCAGCTCCGGCGACGCCTTCAGCTTTTCGACCATTCGGGGTGCGAAGGCGTTCAACTCGGCGATGTTGGGGTCTTCAAGGGTGTATTGGAACTGCGTGCGACTTACGCGGTCCTCGACGGTAATATCCTGCACCGGTTGCATGAACAAGGTGATCCCCGCTACCGAGGCCAGTTCCGGCTGCAAGCGGTGGATGACGTCGCTGGCGCTCATCTTCCGGACATCGAGAGGCTTGAGGTTGATGAGAATGCGCCCGCTATTCAGGGTAGTGTTCGTGCCATCGATCCCGATAAATGAGGAAAGGCTCTCGACGGCGGGGTCTTGCAAGATGATTTTCGCCAGCGCTTGCTGTTCGCTGGCCATTTCCTGGAAGGACACCGTCTGAGCTGCCTCGGAGACACCTTGGATAACGCCCGTGTCCTGAATCGGGAAGAACCCTTTCGGGATATAGATGTACAGCAGCACGGTCAGGACGAGAGTGGAAATTGCGACCAGCAGGGTTCCGGTCTGATGGCGGAGCACCCACTGGAGGGTCCTATCATAAAGGGCGATCACCGAATTCCAGGCATGCTCGGTAGCCCGAAAGAGCCGGCCTTGCTCGGCCTCGGGCCGATGCTTCAAGAGCTTCGAGCACATCATGGGCGTAAGGGTCAGCGATACCACGGCAGAAACCAGGATGGTGACGGCCAGCGTGACGGCAAATTCACGAAAGAGCCGGCCGACAATATCCCCCATGAACAACAGCGGGATGAGAACGGCAATCAATGAAAATGTCAGGGAGACGATCGTAAAGCCAATTTGCGCGGACCCTTTAAGCGCCGCTTCCAGCGGCGGCACGCCTTCCTCGATATATCGGCTGATGTTCTCGATCATCACGATCGCGTCGTCCACGACGAAGCCGGTGGAAATCGTCAGGGCCATCAAACTCAGGTTATTCAAGCTATAGCCGAGCAGATACATCACTCCAAAGGTGCCAACCAGGGAGAGCGGAACGGCCACGCTGGGAATGATCGTGGCGGAAAAATTGCGCAGGAACAGAAATATAACCATCACCACCAGAGCAACCGTAAGCATCAATTCGAACTCCACGTCGCGCACGGACGCGCGAATCGTGGTGGTCCTATCAGTCAGAATGCTCACGTGCACCGAGGTGGGCAGTGAGCTGGTGAGCTGCGGCAGGAGTAACTTGATGCGATCAACGACAGTAATGATGTTTGCGCCCGGCTGCCGCTGAACGTTGACGATGACGGCAGGAACGTCGTTCATCCAGGCCGCCTGCCGGACGTTTTCAGCGTCGTCGTTAACGCTGGCGACATCGGTCAATTTAACGGGGGAGCCATTCCGATAGGCGATGATGAGCGGAGCGTAGTCGGCGCTGGACAAAAGTTGGTCGTTCGCGCCGATCTGGTAGGCTTGGTGAGGACCATCGAAACTGCCCTTGGCCAGGTTGACGTTGGCCGCCACCAGCGTGCTGCGCAGGTCTTCCAGGTTCAACCCGTAGGACGCGAGCGCCGTGGGATTGGCTTGAATGCGCACCGCAGGTTTCTGGCCGCCGCTAATGCTAACCAGTCCGACTCCGGGCAATTGGGAAATCTTCGGCGCCAGCCGGGTGTCCGCAAGGTCTTCGACCTTGGTGAGCGGAAGGTCCTTGGAAGTAAGGGCCAGGGTCATGATGGGCGCATCGGCGGGATTGCTTTTGCTGTAAATCGGCGGACTGGGAAGGTCGGGAGGCAGGTAGGTTCCCGAAGCATTGATGGACTGCTGCACTTCCTGCTCAGCTATATCAATATTCAGGCTGAGGTTGAATTGCAGAGTGATGACCGAGCTGCCATCGGAGCTGGTGGAGGTCATCTGCTGCAGTCCGGGCACCTGGCCGAACTGCCGCTCCAGCGGAGCGGTCACCGAAGAGGCCATCACATCCGGGCTGGCGCCAGGGTAAAATGTAATGACTTGGATGGTCGGGTAATCGACCTCCGGTAAGGCGGATACCGGCAACTGCCTGTAAGCGACCGCGCCCACCAACAGGATAGCAACCATCAGCAACGACGTGGCAACCGGCCGGAGGATAAATATCCTTGACGGGCTCATTAATTTCCTCGCTTGCTCCCTTCGCCGACCATTTGCACCCTAACCTTGCTCCCCTCTTGGACCTTGTCGACCCCCGTCATCACTACCACATCACCCGGGGCCAGGCCGGAAGTAACTTCGGAGTTGCTCCCCTCCGTAGTCCCGATGGTGATCGGCCGGATGGTCACGGTGGAATCTGCTTTTACCAAGTAAGCGTAAGTGGTTTGGGAGTTCCGCTGCACTCCCGCAGTGGGTACCAGGGTGACGCCGCGTTTATCCTCCACCAGCAAGCGCACATTGACGAATTGATTGGGAAACAGTGCCCCATCCTTATTGTCGAAGTTCGCCCTCAATCTGACGTTACCGGTGCTCGGATCGATCTGGTTGTCGACCGTTGCCAGCCAACCTTCCGCGATCCTCGGCCGGCCGCTCTCGAAACCTTCTCGATCGTAGGCATCCAACCTTAGCCGCGCCCCGGCGCGCAACTTTTTAAGCACGGCGGGAAGCTGATCTTCTCCGAGGGGAAAAATCACGCTAATGGGTTGGATCTGGGTGATGACCACTAAGCCGGTGGAGTCATTGGATGTAACGTAGTTCCCGGGATCAATCAGGCGTAGCCCCACCCGGCCGGTAATGGGAGCCACAATATGGCAGTAAACGAGGTCGAGTTTGGCGGCATCGATTTGCGCCTGATCGGCTTTCACGGTCCCCTCGAATTGCTTGACCGTAGCGGCCTGGGTGGCAAGTTGCTGTTCGGGCACCGCCTTGAGGGGCGCCAGGGTCTGGTAGCGGGCCAGGTCCACGCGTGCATTGTCCAAGTTCGCCTGGTCCTTGGCCAACCCGGCTTCCGCCTGTTCCAACATGACCTGGTAGGGCCGTGAATCGATTTCCGCCAGTGGGTCACCCTGATGGACGATGTCCCCTTCCTTGTACGCAACCTTCATCAGGTATCCGCTGATTTGGGTCCTTACGGTAACCGTAGAGATGGGGATCACCGCGCCGAGGCCGGTAATAAAAACCCCGATGTCACCTTGGCGCGCGCTTGCGGCAACCACCGGGACGACCATGGGGCCACGGGCCGCTCCACCGGACGGTCCGGCAACTCCATTGGTGGCCGTAGGGCTGCTGGATTGCGACCGGAAGTAATAGATGCCCACCCCCACGACCACGACGATTGCCAGCCAAATCCACCAGCGGCGCTTGGGCCGCGGAGCCGGGGATCCCCCGGTCAGCGCCTGCTTCAGGAGTTCGTCTTGTTGTTCAAGCATACCGGTTTTTTCCACATTCATAGTCTATAGGCCTCTGGCATTGCTAAGGAAAACAGAAAACCTTCCGCCCAAGGTGCATGTTTCAGCAGAGGGGGCTTCCGTTGCGTTTCTGGCGTCTGGCAGTCCCTTGAACTGTAGGCGGTAGTCCCACTGGGTGGCGTCGATTCTTCCGGCCCCCAGGGCTGGCCCAGTTTCGACATGGGATGGACGCACTCCCGCAGGACATCGCCAATCTTTTGAAAATAAATACACTCTTGTGTCCCCGATGGGCCTGGCACTACTTATTCGACGACGCGCACCTTCAGATGGTTACGGGGCCCGCGTCCGGCCAGCGCGGCCGTTCCCTCCAACCTTGTCATGGACTTATTGCGCGCCAGCCACATTGCTCAACTCGCCGTGACCGCCCTCCTCGCTCCTACGTTCTGAGCTGAGGCACAGGTGCAACGGCCCTTACGGTCAGGATGCCACAGGTGGCCGGGAAGCCTCCATGCATGCGCGCCTATTTCTTGCCGATGTGGACGACAATGCCTGCTGTGTATTCCACATTGTGCGCGCTCCCGGTGACGGGGAAAATCGCACTGGTGCTTGCCTGTGCGGGTAGTCCAAACGTAGGCGATCCGCAGATGTGATCACGGGCGTCCAGGCGAAGGAAAACCCGGGGCATGATTTTGCGCTCAAGACCCACGCCGGCATTCATGCCCAGTTTGTCGGTGTATGTCAAGGTCGCCGTGCTCACGGCGCCAAACCCCTGCGCATTAGCATACAGCTTTGCCGCGAGCGTGGGGGCAAACCGGTTGTAGTCCCAGCCCGCGGTAACATAAGGTCGGACGCCGAAGAATCTGGCAGGCCCGTGCAAGACCACGTTGACACTGGCCGTGTGATGGTTGACGTCATACACGTGCCCCGCGCGGGGGCTCAGGCTGATGTTGGTCACCCGCAGGTTGGACGGCCCGGAGGAGTATGCAACCTCTAACCCCAGAAGCTTGGTCAGCGGCACTCCGGTTCCGTACACATACCGGGGCTGTACGTCGTAGCTCGATTTGTATTTTTCGTCAGCGGAAATGAATTCCCTCTTATCGTAAAAGGTTGAGCCGCCCACCATTCCAAACACCGTCATGTTTAGGTCCTTGAAGGGGTTCTTGAATGGGTCCTTGGCCTGGGCAGTTACCGAACTAAGGCACAGCGTTGCTGCCACCATCAAATGCCGCACGACTTCCCTCTTCATCATGATCGCATGGACCTCCTGGTCACTGGGAACGCCGCTTTTCACCGCGCGGCCTGAAGTGCATAGTGCTTCGATGCCAACCGCCTCCCGGCAGGTTGGTTTACTTACCGCCTCGGGCGGAAATAGCAGAAAGTTATCGCTCTGCCCGCGGGGCGCCTGCTCCATCATCCTCGCTTCCGTCCGGACACGTCGAAATCAGAAACAGATAGTTTACTACGCGGAGCCGCAAAGGGCCTATGGGGGAGATGCGGCAATCCCCTGTCGCTGCCCCACCCTACCTTTTGACGCCGCGCCGCGGGCTCGCTATAATCTTCATCCGGACTCATGTGAAAGGAAGGTGCCTTTGCCGCTTTACGAATACCAGTGCAGAAAGTGTGGACGCCGCGTAGAAAGAATCCAGAAATTCTCCGACCCTCCACTCACCACCTGTGAAAAATGCGCCGGGGAACTGGAGCGCCTCATCTCCTCATCGGCCATCCAGTTCAAAGGCTCCGGTTGGTATGCCACAGACTACGCGCGGGACTCTTCTCCTGGCGTCAAGAGTCCCTCCAGCGATTCTTCCCAGGGAGCAGACAAGAAAGCTCCGGAACCCAGCAAGCCGGCTGAACCCGCCAAGCCCACCCCCAAGAAGGACTGAGCCGGGGGCGGCGCCGGCCCCACTCTAGAGTTGGAGTGACTTGAGGTACTTTCGAAAGGCCCTGCCCAGGTCCGGCCGCTGGAGCGCTATTTCGACGGTGGCCTGGAGAAAACCCAGCTTGTCACCCGCATCGTACCGTTTGCCCTCGAAGACATAACCGTAAACCCGTTCCCGGGCGAGTAGCCGCCGCAGACCATCGGTGAGTTGAATTTCGCCGCCCGCGCCGGGGGGCGTGGCAGAAAGCGCCTCGAAGATTCCCGGGGTCAGGATGTAGCGCCCGATGACCGCCAGGTTCGACGGGGCTTCTTGGGGCGAGGGCTTTTCGATCATATCCTCAAGACGGTATAGACGCTTCTCCCAGCCCGGCTCGTCCACTAAATGCCCGCGAATGACCCCATAGTTCGAAACGGTCTTGTGCGGGACCCGCTGAATGGCGATGACGCTGCACTCGTAGCGCTCGAAGACCTTGAGCATTTGCTTGAGGCAGGGAGGCTCATTCACTATGACGTCATCGGACAGCAGCACGGCAAAGGGCTCCTCATCCACCAGATCACGCGCCGTCAGGATGGCGTCGCCGAGCCCCCGCGGGATTTGCTGGCGAACGTAGGCGAAGCGCAGCATGCCGGAAATCGAGTGTAATTGCCGGCGCAACTCCTCCTTGCCCCGCCCCGCCAACTCCTGTTCGAGCTCGGCCGACAGGTCGAAATGGTTCTCGATGGCCTGCTTGCCGCGTCCGGTAACGAACACCACCATCGGGATGCCAGAGGAAGCCACTTCCTCCACCGCATACTGCACGAGCGGCTTGTCCACAATCGGCAGCATCTCTTTGGGCTGAGCCTTGGTCGCCGGCAAAAAGCGCGTCCCTAACCCTGCCACTGGCAGTACAGCTTTTCGAATCCGCATGGCACCTCGCGCCAATCCCTTCGAGTCGCGCTGCTATCTTCTCTCCCGCCTTGCGCTGATAATCCCGCCACGGCGGACGCTACCCCTCGCCGCGCGAGTCTTAGTGTATCCCGATGTTTCCTGCCACGTCAAAGAGTGCGTGCAGTAAGGGCCCGGGCAATGCTTCTCGGCCTTCCGCCGGCTCGGGCGCCACGCCCCGCCTATGCTAAGATGAACATCGAGAGTGTGGGCATGCTGGTGCTCGGCATTGAATCCAGTTGCGATGAAACGGCCGCGGCGGTGGTGGCGGACGGCGCGGAAATTCGTTCCAGCGTCGTGGCCTCCCAGGTTCTGACCCACGAAAAATATGGAGGCGTGGTCCCCGAACTCGCCTCCCGCGAACATCTGCGCAAGATTGAGCCGGTGGTCGAGGAGGCCTGCCGGCAGGCCCACCTGACCATCCGCACCGTGGACGCCCTCGCCGTCACCGAAGGGCCGGGATTGATCGGCTCGCTCCTGGTCGGACTCGTCTATGGCAAAGCGCTGGCGCTTTCCCTCGGCAAGCCGCTGGTCGGCGTGAACCACCTGGAAGGTCACATCCACGCCGTTTTGCTCGAAAACAAGATGGACCGCGCGGCCGGCAAGCCCGTTCGAGAGGCAGCCCTTCCCGCCCTCACGCTGGTGGCCTCCGGGGGGCATACGAGCTTGTTCCTCGCCGCGGCCAGCCCGCACGCCGCAAACCCCTTCACTTACTCCCAGCTCGGCCACAGCCGCGACGACGCCGCAGGCGAAGCCTTCGATAAGGTCGCAAAGCTCCTGGCCCTGGGGTACCCCGGCGGGCCGGTTATCGACCGGCTGGCGCGCCACGGAAATCCCCACGGGGTGGATTTCGGGCGCATCAAGATGAAAGGGAATCCGTTGGATTTCAGCTTTTCGGGTCTCAAGACCGCGGTGCTTTACCGCGTGCGCGGAACCGAACTTGCGCGGGAAGCCGAGGAACGCCGCGCTTGGCGCAAGACCGTCGAGCGTCCCTCTCTCGAGGACCTGCGCGCGCGTTGTTCCGCGGCGACCCTCGACCTGATCGCGAGCTTCCAGAGCGCCGTGGTCGAGGATTTGGTCGCGCGCACGCTCGCCGCGGCGGACGTTTGCCGCGTTGACACGATCTTTGTCTCGGGAGGAGTGGCGTGCAATTCCCTTCTCCGCCAGCGCCTCGTCGAAGCCGCCAAACACCAGGGGTTCGAAGCCTTCTTCCCTTCCCCCGCGCTCTCGACCGACAACGCCGCCATGATCGCCGCTGCCGGCTACTACAAACTCCAGGCCGGTGAGCGCGCCGGCATCACCCTCACCGCCCACGCCTCGTTTCCCCTGGGCACAAGGTAGGAGCACATGGGCGTGCGCCGAAGCAGGCTATCGCGGTCCGGGAGAATATTACGATTCTTCTCCCCAGGCCCTTGATTCCGCTAGAATGGACGCGTTCTTCGGGCAGGTAAGCGCAGCTAATTCGTCGTCCGCAGAGCGGGATCGATTGTGGCCCGCCCGGCGCCATCAAGGAGAATCCATGGAACCCATCAATCGACGCAATTTCATGAAGAGCGTAGCCGGAACGGCCGCCCTGGCCGCGCTGGAGGGCGGAGCGGCCCGCGCGGCGGACACTGGCCCGGTTTTCCTTGCCACCTGGGTGCACGGCAAACCGGCCAACGAACGCGCCGCGGAAGTCTTCAAAGGCGGTGGCAGTCTTCTGGATGCCGTCGAGAAAGGCATCAACGTGCCGGAGAGCGATCCGGCAGTGACGAGTGTCGGCTATGGCGGCCTACCCAATGCCGAGGGAGTGGTCGAACTCGACGCCGCGATCATGGACGGCGCCCGGCACCGCGCCGGCTCCGTGTGCAACCTACACATGATCAAGAACCCCATTTCCGTGGCTCGCCTGGTGATGGAAAAGACCCGCCACACCACGCTGGCGGGCGAGGGGGCATTTCACTTCGCATTGAAGATGGGGTTCGAACCTCAAACGCTACTGACCCCGGAAAGCCTGAGAAAGTGGGAAGAATGGAAAGCTAATCCCAAGCACGAAACCTTCTGGCTGAGCACGGAAAACCACGACACCATCGGCATGGTGGCGACGGATGGGAAAGGGCACGTCGTCTCCGGCTGCTCGACCTCCGGACTCGCTTTTAAGATTCCGGGGCGGGTGGGGGATTCGCCGTTGGTAGGCTGCGGAGTTTATGCCGATGACAACGTGGGCGCAGCCTCGGCCACGGGCGACGGCGATGTGATGACGAATTACTGCACCAGCATTTCCATCGTCCACCACATGATGCACGGAGCGTCGCCGCAGGACGCTTGCCTGGAACTGCTGCGTCACATGGTCAAGACAGACCCCAAGAACCGGGATACGGAAGTAGCGGTCATCGCGATCAACACGCGCGGAGAGATCGGGGCAGCCTCGATGAATAGCCGCTTCCACCTCAAGTACGCGCTCTGGCGAAACGGCGAAAGCCAGCTTCTGGATTCCGTCATGTTGATTTAACCGCAGGACCGGGAGGGCTTAGCGGCTCTGCAGCGACGCAGCACGAAACCGTACCGGTTTCACAGGCTGCGGAAAAACGCTCCGATGCTGTCATCCTGAGCGAAGCGAAGGACCCCTGTATTTGAATTTTCAAGCAAGTACAGAGGTCCTTCGCTTCGCTCTGCAGAGACTCGACGCGTCAGTCATTTAGATTCAGCATCGCTTGCGCTGTCATTCTGAGCCCGCTTTTGGGGCGAAGAACGCCGGCAGTTACCCTGTTCGCCAACCCCCCCGCGAACTGCCGGGGTCCTTCGCTTCGCTCAGGATGACAGTGTGAGGGGTTTTTCCGCAGCCTGTTCGGCGCCCCTACCGAGAAACCCCTCACCCGGCCCGCGCCGGCTGGTGAAAGCGCCGGCCGACGAAGGAGGCAGGGGGCCCCGAGCGGCGGGGGTGAGGGGTCTTTCCCTTTACCCGGGCGTGGCTGCCGATCCCGGGCCAGTCGTGGTCCCTTCCTCCCGACCGGGGGCCCACATCATCCAGATCCACGTGGCCCCAACCAGGACCAGGAGTGCTACTCCGTTCCAGCGGAAGAATTCATGGGGTTGCCCAAACGATTCCAGGAGCGGCCCCGCCAGTTGGGAAAACAAGAGAACCGCCACATAAGCCAGGATGTTATCGCGCAAGAAGAGCCCCGCCACCCCGACGGCCACCAACAGCGGAAGGATACTCGCGACCCAACCCACGGCGTAGGCCGCGAGAGAGTGCGCCTGGGGAGGCCCCAGCGAAACCAGCACCAGCGCGATGGCCGCCCAGAGCCACCACGCCCGCAACTGCCACCCCAGGCGCACGACAAAGATGGCCAAGCCCGCCAGGGCGGCATAGACCAGGGACCAGAGGAGGCTCGGAAAGAAGAACCCGATGGCGGGCCAAGCGGTATTGAAGGCGGCCGGGAAGAGTTCAGCCCGGATGGGCATGTGGGCATGAAAGACCGTAGCTAAGAGCGCATCCAGCCGCATTAACCCGGCTCGGGCGGCGATGCACAAGACAACTGCCACCACAGCATCGCGACGCCACACGCGGCGCGCCGACCCACGAAAGAGTTTCCACGCGTCCGGATACAAGCTCGCTGTCAACCCCACCACCAGCCAGGTGAGCAGCCCCATGAGCAGCGGTATGACAATCACGCTGACGGCGACTTGCATGTGGAAGCTCGTAAGTGGGATCGACGTGTCGTAGCCGCGGTCAAATAAGGGGATCTGATTTAGTGTTGAAATCAGCATCAAGGCGGCGGCCAACACTCCGAACTTTGCCGAGCGTTTCCAGGGCACTTGTCCGGAGCGGACTTGTTTGACGAAGAGCTTCAGCCCCGCGGCCATCAGGCAAAAAACCATCAGGAAGGAAAGGCCCTTCAGAATCACGTTGCTGAGATGCGTGGCGCGTTCGGCGCGCTCCCATTCTTCCGGCAATTTGAAGGAACGCGAGAACCCCACCACCTGGTCCCCGGCAAGGTCGACTTCCAGGCGATAATGTGCGTCACCCACGTTGCGGGGATCACCCGGCTTGGCCTGCCAGACAAGCGTGTAGTCTTCGCGAGCTTTGCGCTTGTTCGCCTCGGAGTTCTGCAGTTCGAAGTCCTCCAGCCGATATCCGTGCTCCCGCACCGCCTGCGCCGCCAGTTCCCGGGCTTGGTCAGGCGAGAGCGCGGCCCCGGGCGCATCCTCGGCAAGCAAGTGGTGGTACCCAAAAACCTCTCCCGAGGCTGGATCGATGAAGACCAGGTATTCCTCCTTCTGCAGGGGGCGGAAATAGCGAACGCGCCACAACGCCAGGCGCGTGGCCTGGCGGTAAATCTGGTCCGCTTGCTCGAGGGACTTGCGCTCCGCCAGATAATGGAGCGCCAAGGGGTCAACGTTGTCGTCAATCCACACGACGTGCCGGTAAGTGGCGGGGTCGATCTGGCGCTGACGCAGAAAAGTGTCGGCAATGCCCAAGGCATCCTGGCGGGATTGGCGCAGGACAATCCCTTTTCCAAATTTATAAACGGGAAGGAATGCCATAGCGATAAAGACTAATGCCAGGGCGCCCGCCAGCCATAGTCGTGACCGGGAAAGAGGCTGATAAACCAGAGGTGTTTCCCGAGCGGCCTGATCCTCGCGCGGGGGTCGTACGACCCCTGCCGCGGAATTTGTGAGGTCGCCCTCCTCGGCAAACGAGCCTGTCCTCAAGTACGCCCCGAGCGCCACGATGAGCGGGATGAGCATCACCCCCGCCGCCACCGCGCCTGACACCATCAGGTAATGATTGGGCGAACGCAGCAGGAGGAAGGCCGTATAAAGCGCGTCCACCGAGTAATGCCAGATCAGCGTGGCCAGGATTCCAAAACGCAACATGACCAGGCCAATCAGCACGCCGCCCAATCCCACTTCCAGGCCGCGGATGAAAAAGGGTTGATTCGGATAGGCCGAGTGCAGGAATCCCCAGATGAAGGCGGAGAGCACAACGGCCAGCGGCCCCGATTTCAGGAACCTGCGCAGGAAGGGAATGGAGAAAGCACGGAATTGGATCTCCTCGGAAACGGCCGGGAAGAATCCAATGAAGAGGACCGTCACCCAGGGGAAGCGGGTATTCAACAAATCCGTAAAGGGAACCTCCGCCGGCGCCCACGCCCCCAGTTTGTCGGCGGCCAGATAAAAAACCGTCTGGTAAGCGAAGAAGAAGAAAGTGAGCGCAATGCCCACCACGTTCGCCAGGAGGAAAGATCGTGTGCGCAGCCCCTGCCAACTAAAGTAGCGGCGGATGGAGAGGAAATTCGGGTAAGCTTCGCGATAAACGGGCTCCGAGCTGGCCAGCAGCAGGAAGATGGCTGCCCCCAGCGCCAGCGCGGCCAGCAGGTTGTCGCGCACGTAGCTGCTCACGAAGCTGGAATACGGATCCGTGGTGCGATAGCCGAATTCGGCAAGCGAGAAGGTGTTCAACTGGCCGAGGAAATAGAGCAGTGAGGCGACCGCCGCAAACCCCGACGCGAGGCGAATGGGCACATCGCGGTCACGCAGGCGTTGGATAAGGATAACCAGCGCGGCCACGCACAAGAGAATCCAGAAGACTTCATCCACTTCCTGGGCGGAGATGTTCCGGGAGCGCAGATTCTCGTAGCCGCGCGTCCAACCTTCGGGGACCTTGATGAATTCCCGGTAACCCGCCACCTGGTCGCCGTCCACCTCCACTTCCAGGCGCAAGCTGCCTTCCCCCAATTCCACGTTTTTCCGTTTCCAAGTAAAGGAATGATCGGTTCGCGCCGGTCGTTTCTGGGTTTGCGTCTCGACGAATTCCAAATTCCCCAGGTCGAACCGCATGACCTCGACGAGAAACTTCTCGGCGATGGCGCGGGCCCTGGCAGCGTCCAGGTTCGCGCCCGGCGCCGATTCCGGGAGGTCGTGATCGAAGCCCACAACCTCGCCCGCGGGACTGACGTCCACCCGGAATTCCTCTTTCTGCTGCGGTCTGAACCAGCGATGCGACCAGCGCCACAGGCGGACGGGACCGCGCGTCAGGGTGTTCATGCGCCCCAGTCCCTGGGTGCGCTCCAGATAGACCTTGGCGTCGTCGTCATAGTCAAACACCGCGGCGTGCCGGTAGCCCTCGACGCTCCAGCCGCGTTTCGCCAGGAATTCCCGGGCCATCGGTGTGGAATCGTCCCGATTCACGCGAAACTCAATCGCCGCTTCGGGAAAGGCATGGGAGAAGTACTTCACGCCCACCGCCAGCGAAATGGCCGACAGCAACACCGCAATCGCGATCACGCGGCGGTCGGCAGAAGTCAATGTGGTTGACATGGATTCCTCTTTAGCCGGCTGCGGAAAAACCCGTCACACTGTCATCCTGAGGAGGCGAAGCCGGTCCTGAGGGAAACGAAGGAAGGACCTCTGTATTTGCTAGAAAATTCAAATACAGGGGTCCTTCGCTTCGCTCAGGATGACAGCGCTGGCGAGTTCTTCCGCAGCCTCCTCGAGCGCAAAGGCCCAGAGCAGGGCCGATTATACCCGACTTCAAGACAACTCCTTCACCATGACCCAAGCGGCGGTCCCGTCGGCGTAATAATTCTCAACCTTACCCACCTTTCGGTAACCGCGCCCTTTGTAAAAACGCTGCGCCCCCAGATTGTCCTGGGCGGTTTCGAGACCGATCAGACCCAAGGCGTGGTCTTTCGCCCACTGCTCGACGGCATCCATCAGGAGCGCACCGACCCCCCGCCGCCGCCAGGCCGCGACGACATCGATGGTGACGATATGCATTGTCTTGCGGGGTTCGCGGTTGGCGATGAGAAAACCGACGATCTCCCTGGCTTCCTCCGCTACCCAGGTTTGGGAATTCCGGTGCGCGATAAAGCGCTCCAGTTCCTCACGCGAATAGGAAATCCCCGGAGCAAAGCAAGCTTGATCGATTTCGTATAACTTTCCGAGGTCCGCAGAATGGAAGGAGCGCAGGCGCATGGGTTGACTCGACAGGCTGCGGAAAAACTCCTAGGCGCTGTCATTCTGAGCCCGTATTTTGGGCGAAGAACCCCCGCAGTTTACTCGCTTCGCTCAGGATGACAGCGAGGGCATTCATTCTCCCGGCCGCGCCACGACCTCCAGCAGCCGGTCGATATCGGTCTCGTCATTATAGAGATACGGCGAAACCCGGATCACGCCCTGACGTAAGCTCACCGCGATGTGGTGGGCGCGAAGCTTGCGATGCAATTCCGTGGTCGCTTCCGGCGGGCAGGCCTGGAACCCCAGGATCGTCGATTCGTGGTTGACCCGCGACGCCGCCGAAAGAGCGCAGCCCTGAGCGCGCAACCCATCCGCCAACCGCTCCAGAAGCCGCCGGCAGTGCTCGTACGCGGCCCTGGGCGTGACTCCCTCCAGAAACTCCAGGGACGCATCCAGGCCATGCAGATTGATGAAATTTCCGGTTTCACCGGAATCAAAGACGCGCGCGTCGTGGATCAGGCGGAACTGCTCGCTGGGAAGCGAGTCGAAATCCTCGGCGCCCTCAACCGAGTACCAGTTGATGACCGGCAGATCCAGTTTCCCCAGCAGTTCGCGCCGCACGTAGGCAAACCCCGTCCCGTAAGGACCCAGCAGCCACTTGTAGGCAGCGCAGACCAGGACGTCCACGGGAAGCGCGTTTAGATCCAACTCCTGTGCGCCCACCCCCTGTGTGCCGTCCACCACAAAGATCCCACCGCGGGCATGAACCAGTTCACCCATGGTTGCCAAGTCGATCCGGTACCCGCTTGTGTAATTCACCCAATCCAGCGCGAGGACCCGGGTGCGCGCGCTAAGCGCGGCCGCCACCGGTTCGAGTCCCACTTCGCCGTGGACGGAAGCAAGCACCTTTACGACTACGCCCTTCCGGCGCAGGTGCAGCCAAGTGAAAAGGTTCGACGGAAAGTTCGAGCTGGCCACCACGACTTCATCGCCCGGGCCCAGGCCCAGTCCCGCGGCCACAATCCCGATCCCTTGCGTGGCGCTGGTGGTGAGCGCGATTTCCGAGGGGCCCGCGCCTACCAGCCGGGCGATTCGCGCGCGCACGCGCTCCGGCAGGCGAAAGTATTCCGGCGCATCCAGCCGGTCCGGATGGACCTTGAGTTCGATGGCCTCGTACAACCTCTCCCGCGTGGCGAGCGGGAATGGCCCCTGATAGGCGCAATCAAGGTAAACCGTGGGTGAGAAATCCGAGAACTCCTGGCGGTAGTTGCGCATTCGCAAAAGTAATTTACTGCCTGGAAGGGGCAGAACACAAGGTTTTCAGAGCGCGGCAAAGCGAATCAGCCCTAGCAGGTTGCGGAAAAACCCCTCACACTGTCATCCTGAGTCCCGGTTCTTTCGGGACGAAGGATCTGCATTTGTCTTTGTTACTGAAAACCCATGCAGATCCTTCGCTGCTGCTCAGGATGACAGTTTGGGTGATGGGTCCTCCTCATTGAGTTTCTGCCCATCATGGGCAGCCGATAGGCTGTCAACGCTCAGGATGACAGCGAAGGGCTCAGTGTGACAGCATCGGAGCGTTTTTCCGCAGCCTGCGTAGCCCCAAATCCCGGGGGAATCTCGCGTCCCCGGGATCCCCGGTTACTTCCGCCCGGCCTCCCGGACACTTTCCTCCAAGTGCTCGGCCACGAGCGTAGCCGTATCGCCGACCGCTTGATCCAGGGTGGGAGGGTTGAAAGGCCGGTAAACCGTATCTTGCCAGACCGAAGCACCGCTGCGGTCCGAAATGAACACCTCCGAATGCACCCGCTTCAGGCGACGCAACTCCAGGCAGGACCCGCGCACCGTGCCGTCGGCCTCCTTGGCCTTGGTGACAATCCGGAAGCGGCCTGATTTGGCGATCGCTTCCACCAGCCGATCGCTCAAGGCATTGTCGATGCGCTCGATGTAGAGGGAGTGAATCCGCATCAATTTGCGGAAGTCGTTGGTCGTCGCGGTCCGCGGGCCCGAGCCCAGGGTGGGCGCCGGCGCGGGACCGAGCGTGGGACGCTGCTCAGGTGGAGGTTGCTCGTGGGGAGCCGGTTCGTCCGCCGGTGGCTGCTCCGCCTTCTGGCCCGCCTCGGCCCATACCAAGGTACCGACCAGCAGACAAATCGCCATGCACCAACCTGCTCTTCTTATGGCGACCTCCCCGACCATTGATCCCCTGGATTGAGCGTGCGCCACCGGGGTGGCCACTACTGGCCGTAAGCCCTTTGCCTTTCCGTGAGAGCCCTTTGACTGTCCTTCAGGTCCTGCCTCTCGTCACGCTGCTTCTCGCGCATCTCACGCCGTTCGCGTTGCATCTGATGCTTTGCCTGAAGGCGCGCCGCCTTGGAAATCGGCTGGTGCTTGAAAGACTGCCGACGATTCTTCTCCTGGACCTTCAAGTTCTTCCGCTCCAATTTCTGGCGGATTTTCAGTTGCTTAAGCTGCTCGCTCCGATTGCTATTCTGGGCGCGGACCGGGCGGGCCAAACTGAACCCCAGACAAAGCGTAGCGACCATCAAGATCAGAAGGTTACGCATTCTACCTCCCCAGGCGCGCAAATAACTGCCCAACGCGAGCATCTCTCACCGCAGGCTTGCGGCTCGGAGCATCCCCTCTCCATGTGCATCTTATCGAGATTGTGTACAGAGTACAACCCTTTCGGTAGTGGTGGGTGGCGCAGACATCGTGGTTTGATGTCTGCGGCGGTCCGGCAGACATGGTCGAACTTCCGGGTCTGCTGCCGGCAAGATACCTCCCTCCTCGCCATGGATACCATACCCTGAGCCTCAAAACGCAGCCATCCCAAAACGATGTCTGCGCCACCCACGAAGCACCACCCCGCGTCAAGCCGAACTCACGCCGGGCGGGAAGCGGGCCGGAAAAAGACGTAGAGCATCCAAGCCACCGTCGCGATGCCGCCGACCAGCAGAAGCGCAAAGAGGGTGAACACCACCCATTGGCCCCGAACGGCCTCGCTTCCGGGGTCGAAGTAAGGCTCGAGGTAAGCCACCCGGACCAAGTGCCGCATCACCCCCATCAGGCTTATAGTCCCCACAATCGCGGCGGTCGAGACGGCGAGGCTGCGGCGTGCCGCCGCCAGAGCCACGATCGCCAGCAGAACCGCTGCAACCAGCAATCCCGTGGCCAGTTGGCCCTGACCCAGGAATTGCCCGCGCACCTGCGGGGGCAGGCTGAACAGGAACCAGATACCCACCAGGAGCTCGCCCCCGATCCCTGCTTGGAACCAGCGCAAGCCGTAGCGATGCGCCCAGGCAGCGAACTCCGGTGCATCCTTCCGCCACAAGCGGGAAAGCAGGGCGGTGCCCAGGCCCGCCATGGCCAGCGCTGCCAGCACGAAGTGCAAGAAACGCGCCAGCCCGGAGTTGGTCAGCGGGCCGAAAATGCGCCCGACTTCGCCATGCAGGAACTGCTTGTAGAAATCCTCCGGGTGCAGCATGGCCGTCATATTCCTGGAAAAAATAAGCGCCACGTGCAGGAAGATGATGGCCGTGGCGAGCATCACCCAAGCCGCTCGCCTGCCCAACTCTTCCTGCTGCAGGTTGAACCAGTAAACGCCGTAATAACCGAGCAGCACCAGCAAGACGACGGCCAGCCAAAACCAGGCCATCAGCACCGAAGAAGTGTAGAAGAGCCGGCCATACACAAGCTGCAGGAAAAGCAGCGGCGCCACGCCCAGGGTAATCGCAAAAGCCACCACAGGAGGCATGGCCTGCGCCCCGCGGCGGGCAAACTCACGGTGCTTCGAATCGTTGCGCCCGCGAAAGGCCGAAATCGCCAGCATCACAACACCCCCCAGCAGAAAATTCATGGCCAGCAGGTGAAGGATGAAGGTGAATACCAGGAGAAACTGCAGCAGCCCTGCGGGCGCGGGCTGCGGGACACAAACCGGGGCGGGAATCACAGGGATCATGGCCTGGGCGCTCCTTGAGGGGATAACGGCGGCGTCTGCGCTTTCTCCCCGGGCGACATCTCCAGGTTCGGCGGAGGCGGGCTCAGGCTTGCCAGCCACGCGCCCAGGGCCTTGCGCTCCTCCTCGGTCCCTGCGAAAGGCGGCATGAACCCCTTGAGCTGGTTGAGGTGGGACAGTTGGTAATCGATCATGGCCCGGCCCCAGCCTTTCACCGCAAAACGCATGCTGTTGTAACCGTTCACGGTGTGGCAGCTTGCGCATTCCACTCGGAAAACTTCCTCCCCGGCCGTCTCGAGCGCCTGGGGGTCAACCTCGTGCACGCGCACCCAAAGCGCGGACTTCAGAATACCCTGCTGGCTGACCCGCGCGATGTCGTCCGGACGCAGGTTGTTCGCGTACATGTAACCGTAAATGATGTAGGGTTTGCGGACGGCCTCCCGCACCCACTCCGTGACCCCGGTGCTGGAAAGCGCCATGACCGCGATCACGAAGGCGAAAGTCAAGCTGAAGTGGCGAGGATTCCGGTAAGGGCCGAAGTAGGTGAACAGCACCACCAGCGCTGAGAAGAAAAGTGAGAGGCCCGCGAAGATGGTCACCGCCGGCGCGCTGCCCATGAAAATTTCCCGCGCCATGGGCGGCAGCGTGGAGATATACCAGAGCCCTCCCACCGGGATGGCCAGCGCTCCCGCCAGCAGCCACTTGGCGGCGTACCGAATCACCTCCGTGCGCAAGCCCACGTCACGGACGGCCGATGCGGTCACCAGCGCATAGACGCCCGCCAGAGCAACGGAAACCGCGGTGCGTACCAGGCAGGAGGGCAGCATTCCCGGATTAAAGAACGCCGACGCGAAACTCTGCGTCTCCAGCCAGCGCCCCGGCGTCAACATGAAGGTCAGGATGCCGTTGATGACGAACAAGCTCGCCCACGCCGAGCCAAAGTAGATCCAGCCGACCCGCAGATGCGTCTGCGCGTCCAGGCGGTCCCAGCCGTAGTAGTAAATGAACGCCGCCGCAATTTCGACAAAAAAGAAAACCCACTCGATCGCCCAGCCCCACACGAAAACGTGAATGAGCGTGGCGGTGGCTTGCGGATTGACCAGCCCGATGCTCCACCAGATGCCCACTCCACTCACCGCGCCGAAGACCAGCACCACCAGCACAAAGAACTTGGAGTGCGAGCGCGTGTATTCGAGCAGCGCCGGGTTGTTGTCGCGATAGGCCTTGCGCTCCGTTACCGGCAGGAAGAGGCCGCCGCCTACCGCAAAGTGCGAGACAAAAACGTGCAGGATGGCGATGATCCCGATGATCAGCCCGCCACCCAGCAGGGGAGGTTCCCAAACAGGGTAGTTCATAGTCGCCTTGTGACCAGATCGGACGTGCCCCCACCGAACGCGCTCATGTTAGACCGGCAAGCGGAATTTTTCAACCGCTATGCTGGCCGATATGCTGGCAGGGTGCTGGCAGACTTCCGCCTTCGACCGTCAGAGTTTTGCAGGGAGTAGCGCGGACCTGTTCTGTAGGTCCGCGGCACTTGGGCGCGGTCGGCGAGAAAAGCTGAGGTTCTGTGCCCCGGAGGCAGCCACCCTCAATTCGTCTTGGGAATTGACCGCGGGTTCGTCATCGAAGGAAAAGCCCACGGTCACGAGAGCCCTGACCGTGGCTACCCGCTGGCGAGCCTAATGGCATCGTTCAATTTGCGTGGAGTTCTTCGAGGTGCTGTCGCCGAACCTTAATCTTGCTTTCGTCTTTTCGGACGGCTGCCAAGTCATAGGCAAGCTGCATACGCAACCACGTTTCCGCTGTGCTGCCGAAAGCCTTGGCGAGCCGGATAGCCATCTCCGGGCTGATTGCGGCCTTGCCGTTCACCACGTTGTTGAGGGCCTGCCGGGTGACGCCAAGAATCTCTGCGCCATCCGTCACGGACAGGCCCAAGGGTTCAAGGCAAGCGGTTCGTATGCTTCCTCCGGGATGAGGCGGGTTTTTCATGGGCATGGTGTCCTTCCTTTCGTCCCCTAGTGGTGATCAATCAGTTCAACATCAAACGCATCAGCGCCTTGAAAACATAAAATGACGCGCCAGTTGGCCCGAACCGTCACTGACCAGAAGCCGTTCCAATCACCTTTGAGCGAATGCAGACGATAACCCGGAAGGTTAAGCGCCTGCGGCGCGTCGGCCTCATCGAGGCGGGCAAGAATGTCCTCAACCGTGTCCAGTACATCGGGCCGTATCCCGCTCCGGTCGTCGCGTTCGTAGAGCCGTTTCAGGCCCCGGTGTTTGAAGCTCCTAATCATGAGGGTACACCGTAAAGTGAAACTTGTCACTTGTCAAGTGTGGATTCGTACGGGGACATCAAGCGGGCTGCGCCGGGATCGGGGGGGCAGCAAGCCGAGCGCGGACCTGTCTTGTAGGTCCGCGGTCCTTGGGTGCAATCGGTGAGAAGAGCGCAGAGTTAGGCGCAGCAGCGCATTACTCTGCGGTTCTTTGTTGGAGTTCGTCACCATCGCTGTGCCGCAAGACCATTTCAATTGATAGTATTGCACACATGTGAAGCTGACCCCAGCTTAAGAGCCGCAGAGTTTGAACTGCACAAACTCTGCGCTTCAGCCCGGCACCGCCCCAGAATGCCGACCCTTCGCGCTCCTCAGGGCAGGCTCTGAAGGTCGGCGCTACGCATCCCGGGCCGCGAGCGAGCAGTACCCGCACGCTGCCTGGGGGTCAGAATCATGCTGTCAATAGGGTCGCAGCACCGTAACCGCGGGCATGGGATAGTGCTTGACGTTGCGGGTGATGAGTGTGGCGCCGAGTTCGACGGCGGTCGAGGCAATCAAGGCATCTCCAAGTTCAGTCCCGTGACTTCGCCGATAGGCTCTCAGCATATTTCCAGCGGCGAGGGCAATTTCTTCTGATAGGGGAATTTTTCTGAGAGCCGACAAGAGCGCGCCGGTAGCTGACTCCTCACCCTGCCTCATGCCAGCCCATAATTCGGTCACCGACACGACTGAAATGACGGGTGGCTCGGCTGCCGCTTCGTATCGGCCCAGGAAAGCGCGAGCCTCCCCACGACCGCGCAGGAAGTCGATGAGAATGTCGGTGTCCAGGAGATGAACGGCCACGAGATTGTCAGCCCGAGAGGCTCTTGAGACGTTTTCCGCGACGTAAGGCGCGAACCATCGCCAAGCTTGACTTTTTCCGTCCCTTCCACGACCCAAACGCCTCGTCCAGCGCGGCGCGAAAGTCCGCGGGGGTGGGGCGGTGGACGTATCGCTCCTCGATCGCGGTCCGGATCAAGGCGCTGGCCGTCTTCTTCTCCAGCCTGGACCACGCTCGCAGATGACGCCGTTGCTCTGCGGTAAGGAAGATTTGAGTTCGTACCATGTTTCCCATGATCTAATAATATACACCGCCTGTACATCTATTCAAGGAGGATTCTGATTCTGGTATCACCTCTCCCCCGCCGCGTGATGCCCTGCCGCGCCTGCGGCCTTGAGGCTAGGGAATTTTGCAGGTCAAACTCCCGTCCTCTCTCAGGAGGGGACTAAGGGGTGGTGGCGACGACCACCCCTCCGCGCCTCCCTTGCTTGACCACCCCCTGCCCCCTCCTGAACCAGGAGGGGAATGATTCGGACAATTAGGCACTTGCCTGGAAAATACTGCCTACCCGTAGGCAACGTATATAATAACGTCATTGACAAGTCAGCGCGTACAGTGCTAGCCTGAAGCAGTAAGTGCTGTGGGCCGAACAGGGCTTGGCCCCGATGGTCAATTTGGAAAGAACGCGCTTTCGGGGCTCGGCCTGAGGCGCATCCTGATCAGTTGATCACCCTGGAATTGCAACACCCTGATGGCTCCCAACAACGAAAACGCGATGTTCCTGCAAAGAATGAAAGATCCCCGCCTGCGCCCATTGTGGCGGCTCACCCACACGCTGATCAAGGTCCGAAACGGGGCGCTGACCCAAAAAGATGTTAAAAATGAAGATCGAACCGACTATGTGTATGAAAACAAATGCGAGAGTGACAATATGTCATGCTATCGTGCAGACTTATTGGCCGACAATTCACGGATTGCACGGTAATTCGGGGCGAAACCAGCGTAGCGCGAACCTGTTTTGCAGGTCTGCGGCCCTTGGGCACGGCCAGTGAGAAGAGCCGCAGACCTTGAAAAACAGGTCTACTTTCTACAGCGAACTGACCCACTACCGGTGGCGGATCCACGCATGACGGTCAGAATTTTGGAGGGGCAGCCGGCGCCCTGCTCCGGGGCTCAGGCGACGCAAGCGCAAGCCAACCCGACTTGGGGTTTCTCCATCCAACCGGAAAGCCAACATCTGTTTGGAAAAGGCTCTGGGCATGGTGCGAGTAGACCGACTCTGTTCCTTGGCTGTGGCTAAACCTATGAAAGTGACCCTGGCTGTATTCCTGGCATTCGTGTTCTGCCCAGGCTGGGGGCAGGCCAAGGATCCCTCCCATTTCGCGAATTTCACGGGCCAGTGGGTTCTGGATTTCGGACAGATGAAGAACCCGCCGGCCGGCCTCGAAGACTACGCCCTGGTTGTGAATCAAGATGGGCACGAGCTCAAAGTGGTGACAGTCATAAAAGGTGATCTGCAGCCCACTCCGGGCGCGGTTAATCCCGGCGGCACGATGGTTCGCTCACCGGGCGGCGCTTATGGCGGGAGAGGTGGCATGGGCATGTCGGGGCGCATGGGCGGGGGCATGCCGCGCGGCGGAGCGACGGTGCCCAGCGGAGTGGGTGGAGCGCCTCGCGACCTGGAAAATACACGGGGCAATCTTGCCGCCTACCAGGTCTACCCCCAACAAGTGGTCTACAAGCTGGACGGAAGTGAATCCACCGCACAGTTTGGCGACCTGGGTCATACGGCCGCGACCTCCAAAGCCGAGTGGACCACGGACCGCGAGGTATTGAAGCTCTCCCTGGCAGGAGATGACGACACGGGTCAGGGGGGAGGCAAAATTAGAGTGAAGGATCAGTGGCAAGTCTCCGGAGACGGAAAATTCCTGATCGTCGACCGAAGGATCAAGTCTCGGGACGGTACGGGGACCGCGCACCTCGTGTTCGCGAGAAAACCCCCGACTGTGACGAACGGGCCGGCAGGTCTCCAGGACTGAAACCCGCATTCCTCCGGGACCAAGTCCCGGCCACAAGGAACAAATTCCATGAGGATCGCACGTACGGTGAAACAGGCCAATCAACCTCAAGGCAGCGTCACAGAATGCCAGCCCTGGGGTTGGAAAAGATCCGGTTTTGTGCTCGCCGTGATCTTGCTGCTCCTGCCGAATCAACGGCTGGGAAGTCAACAACCGGCGGGCAGCCAGCAGCCACCGGCGATTGCCGTCGACGTCAAGGTGGTTAACGTGCTCGCCTGCGTGCGCGAGAAGCACGGAGCAATCGTCCGCGGCTTGACCAAAAGCGATTTCACCCTGGAAGAAGATGGCCGCCCGCAAGAGATTCGTTACTTCAGCCACGAGACCGATCTCCCCCTGACCTTGGGGCTGCTGGTCGATACCAGCATGAGCCAGCGGCGCGTTCTCGGCCAGGAGCGCAGCGCCAGCTCAACATTTCTCGATCAGGTGCTGCGGGTGGACAAGGACCAAGCCTTCGTAATTCACTTTGACCGCGAAGTGGAACTCCTGCAGGACTTCACTTCGTCCCGGCAGAAGTTGCAGGCAGCGCTGGACCTGCTGCAAACGCCGCAGCGTAAAGAGGAGGAGAGCGGTAGTTCACCGGATTCCTACCCGGGTTCGGGCCGGGGGGGTGGCGGACGCAATGGGGCGGGACGTGGCGGAGCGGGCACGCTGCTCTATGATGCCGTCTATCTGGCGTCCAAGAACCTGATGAGCAAGCAGCAGGGACGCAAGGCGCTCATCGTCCTTTCCGATGGCGTGGACCACGGCAGCAAGGAAACTCTGGCCAGTGCCATCGAGGCCGCCCAGCGCGCCGACACGCTGGTCTATTCCATCCTGTTCGCCGATGAGCAGGGGCGCGGCGGCGGAAGCTACGGGCATTCCGGCATGGGTGGCATGGGTGGCATGGGCGGCATGGGTGGGATGGGCGGTAGGGGGGGCATGGGCCGGCACGGCGGGGGCTCAAGGTATCCCCAAGAAACACGGCCGGACGGCAAGAAAATCCTCGAACGGCTTGCCAAGGAAACGGGCGGCCGCCTCTTTGAAGTCTCCTCCAAGCACTCGATTGAAGAAACCTACGACCGCATCCAGGAAGAACTCCGCAATCAATACAGCCTGGGCTACACGCCTGACCGGCCCAATGCTGAACCGGGCTATCACAAGATAACCCTCACCACCACGAAAAAAGACCTGATCGTGCAGGCGAGAGACGGATATTACGCCGACCGGTAGGAAGGGTGGAGACCCAGGCTTGTCCGAATTACGCCCGATCCGGCGGGTGGCAAGATGCGGCGTCCCGCTCGGCCAGGACGCGAATCTCCACTCCCATCATGATGAACCCTGCGCCGGATTCTATTTCAGCGCGCGCTCGATGGCCGCTGCGGCGACGGGCGCCATCAATTCATAGCCACGCGCGTTGGGATGCAGGCCGTCTTCCGAGTAGCCTTCACGCAACATCCCTTTCTCGTCCACGAGCGCCGTGTAATAGTCCGCGATCTCGGCGTGAATATCCGGAGCGTAGCTTTGCAGCCAGTGGTTGAGCTTCAGAATATCTGCCGGTGGCCGCTGCTCGGTTTGCTTTGACTTGGTGTAGTCGCTCACCGGCAAGAGCAGGCTGAGAATAACCTTGATGCCATGACCTTCGGCGAGCTCGCACAGGGCGCGGAAGTTGTCGCTGATCATCTCCAGAGTTTCGGGGCCCGTATTGCCGGAAATATCGTTGGTGCCGGCCAGGATGATGATGGCCGCGGGGTGGAGGCGGATAACGTCGGGATACATGCGCACCAGCATCTGGGGGGTAGTCTGCCCGCTGATGCCGCGGTTCACATAGGGCTTACCCGGGAAATACTTGGCCAGGTCCCAACCATCGGTAATCGAATCCCCCAGGAAGACCACGCGGCCCTTCGTGGCAGGCATCTTCTCCAGACGCAGATTGTCCTCATGGTTGCGGCCCAGTTGGTTCCAGTCCTGGAGCTCGTCGGCAAGGTGAGCCGCGGCCCACCGCAGGCAACATTGCGCCTGCGGGGGATGGAAATCCGGAACCAGTTGCCCTCTCACTGGAAACGACAGACACAGGCTAAGGCAGAGCCCAAGTGGGACTTTCGTCGCATTGTTCATCGTTCCCTCCTTGCGTGGTGTTATACCCGAGCCGGGGGTAAGCGTCAAAGAGATAACCCCTTGCCAGAAGCCACTGCAGCGCCCCGTTTGCTCGGCGCGGTGAATCGACCTGAAGTCCCCTCCGCCGGGACGAGGGTGCATGTTTGGCCCTTTCGGATAACTGCCCCTGACCAGTGTACAATGACCAGCGATAGGGGACCACGGAGAATCAGCCGGGCGTCCGCCGCCCTGGGCGTATTCTCCTTTGCAATGCCATGAGAGTGCCAGGCGGCCGGCGCGGATTCAAACCAACGGGGGAATGCCATGTTACAGGGATATGGAATTGGGAAACTCCTAGGATTGTTTCTGGGGGTCTTGGGGGTCTTGGGGGTCCTGGCGCTCGTGCCACTGTCGGCGCCGGGTGCTGACCAAGAGCCGTCAGCGAAGAAGCCTCCGACGCTCCAGGAGGCCGAGGCCTTCATCAAGAACGCCGAGGCCAAGCTGCTGGAGCTTAACGTCCTCTCCAGCCGCGCCGACTGGGTGAAGTCCACCTACATCACAGACGACACGGAAATCCTGGCCGCCCACGCCGACGAACGCTCCATCGCCGCGCAGGTCGAACTGGCGAAGCAAGCCACGCGCTTCGATCATCTCCAACTGCCCGCCGACCTGGCGCGCAAGATGATGCTCCTGAAGGTTTCGCTCGTGCTCGCCACGCCCGCGGACCCCAAAGCGAGCGCGGAGCTCACCGCCATCACTTCCCGCCTGGAAGGCACCTACGGGAAGGGCAAGTGGTGCCCGCCCGGCAAGGACAAGTGCCTGGACGTTGAAGATCTGGGCCGCCTGATGGCGACCAGCCACGACCCCGGCGAGTTGCGAGACGCCTGGGTGGGTTGGCACCTGATTGCGCGGCCCATGCGCCAGGACTTTGCGCGCTACGTCGAGCTCTCGAACCAGGGCGCGCGCGAACTGGGCTTCCCAGACACCGGCGCTTTGTGGCGCTCCAAGTACGACATGCCTCCCGATGAGTTCGCGAAGGAACTGGACCGGCTATGGGAGCAAGTGCGCCCGCTCTACTTGCAGCTCCACGCCTACGTGCGTTGGAAGCTGCGCGAGAAATACGGCGACCAGGTGGTACCCGCGAACGGCCCCATCCCCGCCGACCTGCTGGGAAACATGTGGGCGCAAACCTGGGAGAACACCTATCCTCTGCTCGCGCCGCCGAACGCTGACCCAGGCTTCGACCTGACGCAAATCCTGAAAAGCCGCAACACCGACGCCCTGGGAATGGTTCGCTACGGCGAGCACTTCTTCACCTCCCTGGGCTTTCGGCCGCTGCCCCAAACGTTTTGGGAGCGATCGATGTTTGTGAAGCCGCGCGACCGCGACGTGGTTTGCCACGCCAGTGCCTGGGACGTGGATTTCGAGCAAGACCTGCGCGTGAAGATGTGCATCGACATCACTGCCGAGTATTTCTCCACGATTCATCACGAACTCGGCCACAATTTCTACCAGCGCGCTTACGCGCATCAGCCTTACTTGTTCCGCGATAGCGCCAACGACGGCTTCCACGAAGCTATCGGCGACACTATCGCTCTCTCCATCACACCGCAGTACCTCGTGAAACTCGGGCTGCTCGACAAAGCACCCGATCCCTCAAAGGATATCGGCTTGCTGCTGCAGCGGGCGCTCGAGAAGATCGCCTTCCTGCCCTTCGGGCTGCTCATCGATCAGTGGCGCTGGAAAGTATTTTCCGGCGAGATCACCCCGCAGCAGTACAACCAGGCTTGGTGGGATTTGCGCTTGAAATACCAGGGCGTAGCCCCGCCCGCCCCACGCAGCGAGGAGGACTTTGACCCCGGCGCCAAGTACCACGTGCCGGCGAATGTTCCCTACACGCGTTATTTCCTGGCTGACATTCTGCAGTTCCAGTTTCATCGCGCCCTGGCGAAAACCGCCGGCTGCGCCGAACCGCTCAACCGCTGCTCGATCTATGACAATCCGGAGGCCGGCGCGCACCTGGCGAAGATGCTCGAAATGGGCGAGAGCCGGCCGTGGCCCGACGCGCTCGAAGCCATGACTGGCCAGCGGCAAATGGATGCGACGGCGATTCGTGATTACTTCGCGCCGCTGGAAAAATGGCTGGAAGAGCAGAACCAGGGGAAACCGGTGGGATGGTAGAGAGCAGTAGGCAGTGAGCAGTGGGCGGAAGCGGGTAGCGCAGCGCGGCAAGCGAGGGGAGCCTTGATTTGAGTTTACAGCCCTCGCCCCCTTGGGGGAGAGGGTGGCCCGCCGCCGGCGTTTTCACCAGCCGGGGCGGAACGGGTGAGGGGGTCCCCCACGAGCAAATTGACAGGCAGGTAGCGCAGCGCGGCGGAACCACAAGAGAAACTCAAAACGCAAAGCGCAAAACGCAAAGATCAAAGCCGGGTGTGCCGTGCGGGTGGAGCCGCGCTGCGCTACCCGCTTTACCAGGCACGAGAATCCTACAGGCCCAGGAGTGGGGCGAGGCGGGCGAGGACTTCCGAAAGAACCTCCTCAGGCACGCGGCCGGCCGCTTCGGCTCGGCGTTCCTTCCAGTCAAGACTCTTGATGTGGTCGGCCAACACAACGCCTGCGACCGGCAGGCCGGGCGGCAGCGGGACTTCGAAAGGATAACCTTTGACCTAGCTCGTCACGGGACAGACGAGGGCGAGGCCGGTCTTGGCATTGTAGGCCGCGGGCGATAAGACCAGCGCGGGCCGACGCCCGGACTGCTCTCTGCCCCGCTGCGGGTCAAAGGTGAGCCAGATGAGGTCGCCGGCATCAGGCACGTGGGCGCGCATCACCAGATTTCTTTCCCGACCGGCCCGCCCCAGTCAGTTTCATCATGCCGGTTCCTAGGCGTGATACTGGAAATGAGTTCGTCCAGGCGATACTTGCGGCGCGCGGGTCGCATGACGACCGCGCCGTCCTTCCCCACGCTCAGGCTGAGCGGGTCACCTTCCCGCAGGCGGGCGACTTGGGCGATGTGCCTGGGAATTCTGACCGCCAAGCTGTTGCCCCACTTCGCAAGCTGACTTCTGTGGGCGACTCTCATATGTATCTACAAAGAATATACACTGGTTACGGCAGTTTGTCGAGGCCCGCCGCGTGTCAATATGCCAGGACCGCACGGATCCCCGCCGGAACCGTACAGAACAGCAGGTGGCAGGAAACAGGCGAGAAGCCGGATGCAACCGAAACCCCGCTCAGCACAGCCCGGAATGGGCGTTCCAGGAAAGAAGGGCGGTTCGCGACCGTCTCCAGGCAAGCCGCGAACCGCCGCCTGCTCAGGGTTTCATGACGGCCGGATACACCTTCCGCACTGCCGCGATGATGTCGTTCACATCCTGGTCCGTGTACTTGGGATCCATGGGGATACCCGCATACCGGTTATAGACGTCGAGGGTGCGCGGGCAAGCTGCGGCGCCGTATTCGATGGTTTTGCCACGTCCCACGGTAAACGACGGCCAACCCGGCTGCAGAGTTTCTTTCTTTTCGATGTGCTTCGCAATCGGCAGGATGGCAGACCCCTCCATGGGCTCCGCGGGGACATTCTCCGCGCGCATGGCCCGCATGAACTCGTCGCGCTGCGCTTTGCCACTGGTACGGATGTAGACCCAATTGCCGAGTCCCCCGTCGGGATCGTTTTTCTTGCGGAACGTGATGCCCGGAAGGTCCGCGATGCCGTTCGTAACGCGCGTGGATTTGTCACGGAAGTCCGCGAGGATGCCGTCGAGCTTGCGCAGTTGCGCGCGCATCACGCCGCCGGTGAATTCATTCATGCGATATTGGGGGCTGGAGAAGTTCTTTACGCGCGGCGGCTGACCCAGGACATGGGCGTGCCCGTCCCGCAGAACTCCGCAGTCATGGAAACGCGTCCCGCGCTCGAAGCGGTAGGAATCGCTGGTCACGAAGGCGCCGCCATCGCCGGAGGAGATGGTTTTGTTGATCTGGAAACTGTAAATCCCGCAATCGCCCATGGAGCCTACGGGACGCCCTTGGTAGGTCACGCCCATACTCTGGGCGCAATCCTCCAGCACCTTGAGGTTGTGCTTCCGGGCGAGGGCGAGAATGGGGTCCATATCCGCAGCCGCACCCAGGATGTGCACGGCCATGATGACTTTGGTCTGCGGAGTGATGTGGCGCTCAATGTCGGTAGGATCGATATCCATGGAATCGTCCACCTCCGCAAAAACCGGCAGGGCGCCCGCGGCGATGATCGCGTCATAACAGGCATACCAGGTCCAGGCCGGAAGTATGACTTCGTCGCCCGGGCCGACCTCCAGCGCCGCCATGGCGGTCATGAGCGCCGTGGTGCCCGAAGTCACTGCGATGGCGTACTTGGTGTGCTGGTGCGCGGAGAATTCTTTCTCGAAGTTGATGCACTTGTCTGGCGCCTTGCCCTTCGCGTCAATTCCCCACCAGCGGAACGGGCTGCGGTTGTTGATAACATCCAAGACTTCCTGCTTCTCCTCCTCACCATAGTACTGTGGGCCGGAGAGCTTGGCTTCCAGCATGGTGGAGCGAACCGGCGCCCCACCGTTCATAGCCAGCGCCGCCGCGGTTGGAACAGGAGCGGTTCGGGCAGCCGTGGGCGCTGCTCCGGCCACCAGGGCCGACCCGGCCAACCCCGTCGCAGCAGCCAGGAACTGCCGCCGGTCGACGCGATCTCGACGAGTATCAATCTTGCCTTGCTCTGTTGGATTCATCGGCATGAATACCTCCCGGTATGGTTTTCGTAAGATGAAAGCGACTTTGCAGTGCGCGAGCGGAACTATACCACTTCGCAGGATAGAGGGAAACCCCTGCCGCCACCCCCTGCGAGGGCTGCGGAGGTCAGACGAGATCGCTTGCGGAAGAATGCTGAAAACCGAACGAGGGCACCCGGCGGGGAGACAGGGGTGGTTCCGCGATTCCCCCAAAACCAGTCGCGAACCTCCCCCGCCGGTCTTGGCGTGTGCCGTGGCGCGCGAGGCGTCTGCCTGCCCGGGCGCAGCGCCGTTCCGGCCGCGCTCCTGCTGCGCAACTCAGGCTTTGGTCAGGAAGATGGGCAGGCCCAGCTTGTTCGCATAGTTGGGCCGGTAACGCGCGGTGTTGTACATGCTTTCGACGTCCACCGTGCGCGGGCCCAGTTTAGGATCCGGGATGGGCACGATGGCATAACATCCCTGGTTGATGGCCGTCATCCTGCCGTGCTCGCCCTTCTCGATGCAATCCATGGCCATGCTGGCGAAAGTGGAAGCCACCAACTTATCGACGAAGTCCGGGCTGCCGCTGCGCAGTTCGTAGGTGAGGTCGCTGACGACGGTCTCCTGGCCGGTGGCCTTCTTGATCTCATCGCTCAAGTCCTCGCCCACGTTGGCCTTCTTGCGGTGGCCGAAGGCGTCGGCCTCCCCGTACTCGCGTATCTCGTAGCCTTCCCACTGGGCGCCTTCGGAAAGGACGACCAGCGAGTAATTGCTGGGATTGGCCTTCTTGTCCTGCACCAGCAGTTCGATCATGTGCGGCAGGTCGAACTTGTACTCCGGAATGGCGCAGCGCAGGGAGCTGACATAAGCGGTGTAGAGCGACGTGTAACCGGCGTCGCGACCGAAGACGCGGAAGATGCCGATGCGCTCGTGCGAACCCACCGTGGTCCGCTGCCGGTCGATGGCGTCCATGGCGCGCGTGATGGCGGTGGAGAACCCAATGCAGTACTCGGTGTTGCGCACGTCGTTGTCCATGGTCTTGGGAATGGAAATGACCTTTACGCCTTCCTTGTCCAGTCGCGCCGCGTAGCTGAGGGTGTCATCTCCGCCAATGGCCACCAGGTAGTCGAGGCCCAGCTTGCCGACGTTCTTCAGCACCTGCGCGGTGACGTCATAGACGACCGAGGTCACGCCCTTCTTGGTGGTTTCCGACTTGGGGAAATCGGCGCCTGCACAGACCGGCGGCAGTTTCTTCATCTTGGCCGGGTTGGTGCGCGAAGTGTGCAGGTACGTGCCGCCCGTCCGGTCGATGGTGCGGGTGTTGATGCGGCTGAGGGGAAGAATGTAACGCGACCGGCTGCCCATGTCGTCCAAATCGACGTGCGTCAGCCCTTCCCATCCGCGGCGAATGCCGACGACCTCAGCACCCATGTCGCTGGCTCGATAAACCACCGTCTTGATGACGGCATTTAACCCGGGTACGTCGCCACCACCCGTAAGGATTCCGATACGCTTTGCAGCCATGAAAACTCCTTTAGATAGGCAGTTTCAGATCTCTCCCAGGTCCGGCATTCCCCGCCCCCTGGGAAGATATGAGTTTACACTGCGCCGCCGTGTTTGGGAATGCACCGGAGCAGTTAGCGGGGA
>Ga0208457_1000617_pt1 | contig 32921 bp, 28 predicted proteins | sample June2015DPH_10_1_FD_185513 | JGI IMG/M metagenome (GOLD analysis project Ga0208457, IMG submission 185513) | Peatland microbial communities from SPRUCE experiment site at the Marcell Experimental Forest, Minnesota, USA - June2015DPH_10_150... | ecosystem: Environmental > Terrestrial > Soil >... | reverse complement strand
ACTCGCTGGGCGATCTGGACCCGCTGCGGCGGTACATCATGCACTTTCCCGAAGAGCGGCTCATCTGGAGTGTCGGTTCGGGCTATGGCGGCAACGCGCTGCTGGGCAAAAAGTGTTTTGCGCTGCGCATTGCCAGCTACATGGCGCGGCAACAGGGCTGGATGGCCGAGCACATGCTCATTCTCGGACTCGAATCGCCCGGCGGAAAAGTCACCTACATGGCTGCGGCGTTCCCCAGCGCTTGCGGAAAGACGAACCTGGCCATGATGGTCTCCGCGCTGGAAAGCCAGGGCTACAAGGTCTGGACAATCGGCGACGACATCGCGTGGATGCAGATTGCGCCGGATGGCTATCTGCACGCCATCAATCCGGAAGCGGGATTCTTCGGCGTGGCCCCGGGCACGGGGATGAATACGAATCCCAACGTGATGCGGGCGCTGAGCCGCAACACCATTTTCACCAATGTCGGCGTGACTGCGGAAGATGAGCCGTGGTGGGAAGGCATCGGTGGCGGCCCGCCGGAAGGACTGGTGACGTGGCGCGGCGAGAAGTGGGACCTCTCGAAGGGACCCGCGGCCCATCCCAACGCGCGCTATACCGTGCCTGCGCAGCAATCCCCCTGCATCTCTCCCCAGTGGGAGGCGCCCGAGGGCGTGCCCATCTCGGCGATTATTTTTGGCGGCCGCCGCGCTCGCCTGGCTCCCCTGGTGTATGAGTCCTTTGATTGGCAGCATGGCGTCTTCGTTGGCGCCACGATGGCTTCGGAAACAACCGCGGCCGCCACGGGCGATGTGGGCATCACGCGGCGCGATCCCATGGCGATGCTGCCCTTCTGCGGCTACAACATGGCCGATTATTTCCGCCACTGGCTGGAGATGGGGAAAGGCATCCCCAAGCCGCCCAAGATTTTCCATGTGAACTGGTTCCGCAGGGGCGCCGACGGCAAATTCCTGTGGCCGGGCTATGGGGAAAATGTGCGTGTGCTGAAATGGATTCTGGAGCGCGTCGAGGGCCGCGGCGAGGCGCACGAAACCGAGATTGGCTATGTCCCGAAAAAGTCCGGTCTGACGCTGGATGGGTTGACGATTCCACGCGAAGCGTTGAATGAATTGTTCCGCGTAGACCCGGATGATTGGGAAATCGACCTCGCCGATAGCCGCGAATTCTTCGCTCAATTCGGCCCCCGTCTGCCCGCAGAGCTGCTCGAAGAGCACATGAAGCTCGCCCGCCGCCTCGAAAATTCCATCCCCGCCTGAGCGCCGGGCGCTCGACGTATTCCTCGCCGTCATCCCGAGCGGAGCGACCCGATTTTCTCCTCCGCGCCGCAGTTTGGCGCGTCGGGTCGCGCAGTCGAGGGATCTCTCCGTCACCCGACTGGGCTGTTGCACGTGCAACATTTCCGTCCCGCGCCACGAAGGAAATGTCGGCGGGCCGACAATTGTACTTAACTTTCTAGTTAACATGGTCATAGAAAACAAAAGAGTTATGGGCGAACGCATTTCGCTAGAAGACCCCCACCCCCTGTTTTTGCGTATGTACGGGAATAATTGGACTTACGGGCGACCCGCGCGGATGTACGGGAATGATTGGACTTACGCAGTTTTAAGTGATCAGTGGTCAGTTTTGAGTTTAGGAGAAGACGGAAGAAAGAGAGAGGCGGCGCAAGGCGCAAAAATGTCGGCGCGCCGACAATGGCAATTGATGTTGTAGTAAACGCAGCCGTTAGAAAAGCGGGTTTACAGTTCACAGTTGAAGGTACAAAGTTCAGAGCAAGATTCTCCAGCCGGTTGTAACCTCCGGGATTTGAGAGGCGGAGAGGTGCGCTTAGGAAGATCATTTGGTTAGATGTACCCCCCACCCCCCTGTTTTTGCGTAAGTAGGGGAAACAAAGCACTTACGGGAGAATTTCGTGGATGTAGGGGAAACAAAGGAGTTAGCAGAGATCGAGGGGCGGGTGAGGGTGTGGGGAGGGTCGAAATGGCACAGGAGCAGCGTCCCCTCAGCATAACAGGTGAAGCATAGCACATTATTTATCAGTTGTCTACTCTTATTTAGTGGGTACTAGTTTCGAAACTGGTACGATGAGCCTGGGGCATCGCAAATCAAGGTCAAAGTCCGCACCCTTACAAACCAAAGGGTGCGGCACCCAAAGTCGTTCCGACGGCTAGCCCATTGGCTGGCTGCCCCTTGCTACTTGACAGGCACTGCACGGGCGAGTAGGTTTTTATTGAACCAGTTGTCTGCGGAGCCTTTTGCTAGGCGGGCCTATGGCCTGACCAGCACTACGCAAAGCGGGCAGCGAAGAACTGAAGGCCTGGCATAGCCGGGACCAAAGGAAAGGATAAGATAATGAACCGCAGAAGTGTTCCCTCTCAAGTGTCTAACTCTCCCGTCTCCCTGGGAGAGAATCCTGTAAATGCATTCCACGCGAGAGAATATGCAAAGGAGTCGTCACCCAGCATTCTCGCAGTAATTTTGGAGCTTACCGAAAATGCTCGGGACAATGCGACCGAGCTTACACTCACGATAGATGTCGGGAAGTCGCGGCAAGAGGGTCCTGTTCACGTATTAGTCCCCAAGAAAATCACTTGCGTGGATAACGGCACTGGACTCACCCACGCGGAGTTTCTTGATAAGTTTTGCGGCGCATATTCAGAGTCCGAAAGCCATCATGAGGTTGATCGTGCAGGCAGAAACGGGGTCGGCACGAAAACCTATACTTCAATCGCGGAGAAAGTCTTAGTTAAGACTACGACCGCCCGGCCGACCGAGGGGCTTGACCAGCATCGCGACGCTCTCCGGCCGAAGCTCCCCGCGGGCGTACATTTGCCGGCCGATGGAGAGCCCGACGACGTGTGGAGGGTATACGAATTCCGCTTACATACCCGGGATGCACAGCCCGCGGAATGGACGGTTGCAGACCCACGAGAAATGGGCACGCAAGTTGATTTATGTGACTTAAGAGACCGCACAGAAATCCCATATGAGACACTCATCGAAAGGTTGTCCTACAGCCGAGAATGGCTGCAAAACACGGCCCATTCCTTCACCGTTCAACTCACTGGCAACGTGCCAACTACGCTGGGAAGTGCACGGAGGGTGGTTCTGCGGCCATGGTCGCACCCGGTAAAAAACTGGTTGGTGGAGTCAAAGGGTAGGTCGAGCGAGGAAATAAGCATTTACGACCCAACGTTGAAGACGAAGGAGATCATTCCTACATGCACCAGCCTCCCCGGGGTGATCGAGTTCGACTTCCGTGTTGTCGGAAAAACAACCGACGGCCAAATGCAGAATCTCGAGAAGCCTGCGCTCCTGCTGGAGATTTGCGGTGCTCTCCCATACGCGCCCAACCTTGAGGGGGTTCTTAGTGCACGCACCCTGCCACTCCTGACTTTTCTGGGCCTGGAGCATGCCTCCTCAATCGGGGCGTTCTGCAACGCGGCGTGCGGCTACGCCAGGATAAATGCGTTGGCGATGAAAGAGGCGTTACGAAATAACAAGACGACGCTAGCGTCCGGACCGGGTGGAGAGCCTGTGGAAGCTTTGAGACAGTATCTATGTAGCCTGTTCAGGATTCTGCATCGGGCTTGGTACAACGCAACCAGGTCAAGTCAGGACGAGGCCGCGCGGGATGCGGTAAAAGAAGCTGAAGAGGAAGTGAATCTGGCTCTCAGGGGGGCAAATAGAAATCCCTTCAAGGGGGGCGACATCCGCAAAACCGATGCAGAGGGGAAGCCTCAGCCAACTCCCCCGCCTGCGCGGCGGCACCGTTGGGAGTGTGGCTCATGCGGCAAACGGTGGCTGTGCGCTGCAGGGTTCACGCCAAAGGTTTGTGCAGAGGTGGGGCCCGGGATCGGACCAGGCCCTGGGTGTGGATCTGACAACATTGGACTGGCTAAGAATCAGCCTAGGATCGGTGACTGCCAAATTCGAATTGAGCAATTAGGTGACTCCCGGATCCCTGCAGTTTTTCAGTTCGAGAAGTTCGCGGAGGACCTCGATGTTCCGGTGGTGCGAGTTAATCTGGTAAGCCCGAGATATATCGAGCTCCGTGGAATGGGTTCCATGTCCGGCCAGGCTCAAAAGAGATTGAAGCAGTATCTGGTGGACGTATCCCTAGTAGCAATCGCGGATTACAACTCCAAGACTCGTGGCTCAGATTTTTCTGAGGAGTTCGGGGAGTTATATTTCAACCGAATGCTACGGTGTATCGGGATTAAGCAATACGAGGCGCAGCTCGCGAAACTTTTAGAGTCCACAACAGGCGCTGACGAAGAGAAGGCTCTTGCAACTGCATAGACGAGCGGGGCGTAGCTCGGGATGCGCCCCCAGCGTTTTGTTATTCGGCGGATGGCTAGTGCGTAACGGCTGAGCAATTTTTGGTGGCGCACCTCCGGCGCTGGATGTTCTTTCCTTGCGTGGTCCCCGCGCTTGCGCACGGGGCTAACTTGTGGCGCACCCTCCAGAAAACGGTGGGCGCCCCGACTGGGTCGGGGTAAACGCCAGGCACGCCTACGGTGCTGGGAAGGAGGAGGACGGCTGCGGATTCCTCGGGGGCTTTTCCGGCTTCCATGAGCCATGTGGCTCTTCTGGTACGCTTGACGTAACGCGTAATGCCTGCTATTTTGTGCGAGTGATCGTCAGCTATCGGGATAAGCGGACCAGAGAGTTCGCGGGCGGGGAGCGCGTCAAGGCTTTTTCTGGAATGGAACGTTCCGCGCGCCTGAAGCTGGACCGTCTGGAGGCGGCTACGTCGCTCGCAGACCTTGCCGCGTTGCCCGGCAACCGTTTTGAAGCGCTGCATGGCGACCGCAGGGGCCAATACAGCATCCGCATCAACGATCAATGGCGCGTGTGCTTCGAGTGGCCCAGCGGGTCGCCGGGGCCGTCGAATGTGGAGATTGTCGATTATCACTAGGAGAATGGCCATGGCTATCGCTGCGATCCACCCGGGTGAACACCTGGCGGAAGAACTGAAAGAGCTCGGTCTGAGCGCGGCGGAACTGGCGCGCAAAATGAACGTGCCAACGAACCGCATCACGCAAATCTTGCACGGAACACGCGCCATCACGGGTGATACGGCTCTGCGACTGTCTCATTTCTTTGGCACAAGCGCCCAGTTCTGGCTCAACCTGCAGAGCCTCTACGACCTGCGGCTGGCCGAGGAGAAGGCCGGGAAGTCCATCAAAGCGCTCCCCAAGCTGAAACGGCGCGAAGCTGTGCCTGTATGAAGGATTCAGAGGGCGGGGACGTGGGGGCCGAGTGGCAAATAGACTAGCGGGCTGGGCGATTTCGAGTGCCGCACCCTCCAGAAAACGGCGGGCGCAAAAGGCACGCCTCCGGCGCTGGAGGTTCTTTCCCGGCGGGGTCCCCGCGCTTACGCGCGGGGCTAACTTGTGGCGCTCCTCCAGTGCTGGAAAGATGCCCTCTACAGACAGCGGAAGCGTTGTTCTTCCTTCCGCAACCAACTACAGCATGGACTGGATGCCGGAATCGATGGAGAGGTGCGTGACGCGGGCGCCGCTGATGACGTAGGCCTCGCCCTCGGCGTGGGAGAAATGCAGGAAGCGGCTGAGATGGTAATCCTCGTCGAGGACGTTGAAGAGCGCCTGGATCTCCGCGGCACTCAACTGGAAGGCGGACAGGGCTACGGGGTGGCCGAAACTGCCTGCTACGGCGAGGTAACGATCCACAACTTCGCGAAGGCTCAGCATGGGCGCACGGCGAGCGGCTGCGGCACTTGGAGAATCATCGCGCCGAAGTTTAGCGCCCCCGGCCAGCCGAGGGAAGCGCGAGTTTGGCGCGCCGCGCCGGGATTCGGTAAGATGCTGGGCGGCAATTCCAACGACGGAAAGGAACACATTATGAGCTTGGCAGTCGGACACACTGCGCCGGATTTCACCTTGAAGGATCAGAACCAGAAGGAAGTGAAGCTTTCGGCCTTTGCCGGAAAGAAAAAAGTCGTGCTGGTGTTTTATCCACTGGACTGGAGCCCGGTCTGCACCAACGAGCACGCTTGCTTCGTGAACGAGATGAAGCAGTTTGAAACGCTGGATGCCGAAGTCCTCGGCGTCAGCGTAGACAGTGTGTGGTCGCACAAGGCCTACGCGGAAAAAATGGGCATCAAGTATTCGCTGCTGGCGGATTTCCATCCCAAGGGCGCGACGGGCGAAAAGTACGGCGTGTACCTGGGCGAAAAGGGCATCACCGGCCGCGCCATTTTCATCGTGGACAAGCAGGGCAAAGTGGCCTGGGCGAAGAATTACGACATTCCGGTGGTGCCGGATGTGAAGGAAGTGGCCACGGCATTGGGCGGAGTGAAGTAGAGCGAACCCGGCCGCACAGCATGGCTCAATGCTTCGCCGGAGCGCCGGCAAACGAGCGCACCAGCAGGACGAGCTGCCAGCGCTGTTCCTCCGTCAGGCGCTTTTTGAACGACGGCATGGGCTTGCGCCCCTCGGTGATCTGGTGGTAGATCTCCCCGTCGGTCAATTTGTTAATGTGGGAGGCATCGGTCAGATCGGCGGGGCCGGGGTCGTACATCATGGCGTCGGAGCCGTCGCCCTTCCCCGTGTCACCGTGGCAATTGGCGCACTGCTCGGCATAGACCTGCTTCGCGGCCTTCAGAGCGGCTTCTGACGGCGCGACGGGATTTTTGCGCTGTTTCTCTTCTTCGGGGATCGTCCAGTTCGGTTTCTGGAACGCGGCAAATCCAATCGAGAGGCAAACCAAACCGAGGGTGCAGGCAAGTAGAAACTTGCGCATAGTGCGGCTCCGTTGCGAGGTGCTAGTCATGGGTACGCAAAAAGTTTCGCACAACCGGGGCGTGGCGGGAAGCGCGCCATGGTGTCGCAGGAGATATCACGTGAAGGCCACGTGAGGCCGCGTGGCGAGGCCGGCCCCATACCGCGCGAATCCATGGGAGCGGTGAAGGCTGTGATACCTTGGAGAGGAACTTCCGGGGGAAACTTTATGGACGAACAACAGGCACCGCCGCAGGGACAGGTTCAAATCAAGGCCGACGAGAAAGAACTCCAGGGCCAATACAGCAACCTGGTGATGATTCACCACCACGCCGAAGAGTTCACGCTGAATTTTGTGTACGTCTTTCCCAATGCGCAGCAGGGCAAGCTGCTGGCCAGCATGATCGTCAGCCCGGGCCACGCGAAACGCATCTGGCGGGCGCTAGGCGAAAACATCGCGCGCTTTGAAGCGCAGTATGGGCCGATCAAGGAAGGCCCGGAAGGCAACATGCCCCCCGCGAACATCGGATTTGTGCAGTAAGACGGAGAGGCAAGTGCGCTTTCGTGCAGCAAGCGACCAAGCGGTGCTCGTCTACCTCGGCGAGGAAATCGGGCTGGCGAGCCACGAGCGCGTGTGCAAGCTGCTGCGGCTGCTGCAGGATGAACCAATCGCGTGGGCGCGCAATCTCCAACCCGCTTACTGTTCCCTGCTAGTGAGTTTCGACCCTTGCCAAGTTGATCACCGCGAAGTTGAAACCACGCTGCGGCGCTACGAACAGCGCGCGGAGAAAATGGCGTTGCCCCAGCCGCGCACCGTGGATTTACCCGTTTGTTACGGCGGTGAGTTTGGCCCTGATCTCGATGAATTGGCCGCGAGGCACAAGCTCTCAGCCTCGCGCGTGATTGAATTACATATATCGCGGCTCTACCGCGCCTACTTTCTGGGATTCGCACCGGGCTTCGCCTATCTGGGCGATTTGGCGCCGGAGATCGCCACGCCGCGCCTGGCAACGCCGAGAAAGAAGGTTGCGGCGGGGAGTGTCGGGATTGCGGGCACGCAGACCGCGGTGTACCCCTTCGCGACGCCCGGCGGGTGGCGGTTGATCGGGCGAACACCACTCGAGATGTTTCGCAAAGACCGCGAACCGATGGGATTGATCTCCATGGGCGACGAAGTGCGTTTCCGCGCCATCACGCGCGAAGAGTTTGCCGCGTGGCCGCCGCCGTGAGTTCCCTGGTAGTGGAAAATCCGGGACTGCTGACGACGGTGCAGGATTTGGGCCGGCCCGGCTATGGCCCGCTCGGCGTTTCGCCCTCGGGCGCGGCGGATGCGGTGGCGCTGCGGCTAGGAAATTTGCTGGTTGGAAATGCGCAGGGCGCGGCGGCGCTGGAAATGACCCTGGTGGGCGGGCGCTACAGGTTTTCGGAAGGCGCGGTCATTGCTCTTGCGGGCGCGGATTTTGGCGCGATGCTGGAGGGTCAGCCGATCGAGTTGTGGATTCCGCATGCGGTGCGTCCCGGGGGTACGCTGGAATTGGGATTGACGCGTGCAGGGGCGCGCTGCTATTTGTGCATCGCGGGCGGGATTCAGGTGGAACGCTTTCTTGGAAGTGCTTCGACGCATCTGCTGAGCGGGTTGGGAGGATTTGCGGGGCGCGGGTTGCGCAAGGGCGATGTGCTGCAATTCGGCGCGATGGAGCGGAGGATTCGCCGCAGAAGAATTTCGGCGAAGGTTCTGGAGATGCTGAAGCCGAGAAAATCTTTGCGCGTGAGTGAAGGCCCGCAGGCGGATTGGTTTTCGGAAGAGACGACACGCGCCTTTTTTGAGGGCGCATTTCGCGTGAGCGAAGATTCGGACCGGTTGGGGCTGCGGCTGGTGGGCGCATCGCTGATGCCGGAATCCACGCGCGAGATGATCAGCGAAGGCGTTTCGCTGGGGGCGGTGCAGGTCACACCTTCCGGGCAGCCCATCATTTTGTTTGTGGAGCAGCAGACGGCAGGCGGTTATCCGAAAATCGCCAACGTGATTGGAGCGGATCTGCACAGCATCGGGCAATTGCGGCCGCGCGATGAAATCCGGTTTGAGCGCGTTTCGCTGGACGAGGCGCGGGCGCTGTGGATTGCGCAGCAACAGCTTTTGAACTCAGGGGAAGAACTTTTCGCGTGATGCGCATGGATCTCAATTGCGACGTGGGCGAACTGCCGGAAGCTCTCGCGGACGGCACGCAGGAAGCCATCCTGCAGCAGGTGACTTCGGCGAATATCGCCTGTGGCGGCCACGCTGGTGACGAGCAGATGATGCGCGTGACGATCGAGCAGGCGCAGCGCTGCGGCACGGCCATCGGAGCGCATCCAGGCTATGAGGACCGCGCGAATTTCGGGCGCATTGAACTTAGGTTGAGCAGCAAGGAGATTGCGGCGTCCGTTTACAGACAAGTTGCCGCGCTGGCGGAGGTCGCGGAGCGCTGCGGTGCGCGCATTGGCCATGTGAAGCCGCACGGAGCGCTTTACAATCAGGCGGCGCGGGATCGCGGGATTGCGCGGGCAATTGTGGACGGCGTGGCACGATGGCGGCGGGATGTCACGCTGGTGGGACTGGCCGGGTCGGCAATGCTGGAGGAATTTCGCGCGGCAGGATTCGCGGTGGCGGCGGAGGGCTTCGCCGATCGCAATTATGAAGCTGATGGCAGCTTGCGCGCGCGCAAGTTCCGGGACGCGCTGCTGCACGACCCCGCGGAAGCTGCCGCGCAAGCGGTGCGCATTGCCAGGGAGGGAAGCGTCGTGGCAGCAAATGGCGCGGTGGTTCCTCTGAAGGTGGAGACCATCTGCATTCATGGCGACACGCCGGGGGCACCCCAGATTGCTGCGGCCGTGCGCCGAGCGTTGGAAGAGGCGGGGATCACTTTGCGGGCGCTTGGCGGGTGAGTAGGCTGCCGGCGTGATGCGGAAACTTCAGAAGAGCGAGTGAATTGCCATGAATCGGCTGGTACGATAAAGTAGAACGGTTGTTTGCCACGCGGTATGCGGGCCTGTAGCTCAGGTGGCTAGAGCGCGCCCCTGATAAGGGCGAGGTCGGTGGTTCAAGTCCACCCAGGCCCACCAGTTCTTCCCCAAGTTCGCCAATTCTGATGAAATTGTACTGTGAGCGCATCCCGGGTAGCCGCGTGTGCGGCTGGGGCGCTGTGACATAATCCCTGGGTGGCTCAAGAACTCCCAATTCCTACGACACAAACCAGTCGGCGAATTCAGATTGTGCAAACCGTCACCATATTGTGGATGACCGTGGAAGCTGGCGCATCATTGTTGGCGGCGTGGACGGCACGTAGTCCTGCGCTAGTCGCTTTTGGTGGTGACAGCCTTGTGGAATTGTTTTCAGCGTCAGTGGTGTTGTGGCGGTTTACAACGCGCACCACGCAAGAACAGGCTGAACGCGCAGGTGCGCGAATTGCAGGTGCATTGCTCTTTGTAATTGGCGCTGGAGTGGTGGTTGGTTCGGTAATGATGCTCTTCGGCTACAACAAACCCAAACCCAGTCTTTTGGGAATTGGAGTCCTTGTCGCGGCCTGCCTGGTCATGCCATGGCTTGCCCATGAGAAGCGGCGCCTATCGTCTGCCACGGGCAGCGCAGCACTGAGAGCCGATGCAACGCAATCCGATCTGTGTGCCTATCTGGCATTAGTAGCTTTGGTGGGACTGACACTGAATGCGATTTGGCATATTGGATGGGCTGACCCGCTTGCGGCTCTGGCAGTTGTGCCGTTCATTGGGTATGAGGGTGTACAAGCATTTCGCGGAAGACATTGTGGATGTCACTCAGAATCGATTTAGTGGTGCTCCGAACCACTTCAGGACGATGCGAAGCCTGGCAGCCCGGTGCAAAATCGTATAGAGTGCCCACCAGTTCTTTCCTCCGACTCCCCACCTACGAGAAGTTGAATTTCCATGTGGTCCTGCCTCGCCTCAACACCGCTTTCGGATGCGGGCACCTTTACCGGGTCACGGCGTCGTGCGAGAAAATCCATAACACGTACTAGATCTGATATCGCCTGACTAACTCTATTTGTTACAGATATTTAGGTCAGTATTCGGGGCACGTAACTTTGTCCCTCCTCTGCACCATCTAAGACACAAGAGTGGTTCGCATATCGAGGGACCTGGGAAACTCCTCGCTGGTTTCCGGGTTTAACCCAGAGGGGCTTTGCTGCGATTTCGGTCTCCCAGCGGACGTGGGATCGCACGAGAAACTTGGCAAGAGAGTGTGTCAATGGGATCGCCTGCCTGATCCTGCCTGCGCTAGACCTGGCAGCGCCGGCCTGGGGCAATTAAACATCATGCAATCGCATGCAAAAGGAGAAGAGAGACCGATGAAGCACCGGATCGCATGGTTCCTTGCAGTTGCAGCGTTTTTATTGGCAGCCGTTTCCACGAAGGCTCAAGGGCGATTTGAAGTCACTCCGTTTGTCGGCTATGAGACTTCCGGCACTTATCCCATCGACGTGCTTTCGGGCTCGGGAGGATCGTTGGCGCTTGTGGACCACTTGCGCGTCAACGATGCCCTATCCTACGGCTCTTTCCTGGGATACAACCTCAGCGAGAATTTCCAACTCGAATTCATGTGGGACCGCAACAACACCTCCTACAGCGCTCGCGACATTACCACGCTGCAGTATTTCAAAGCCTACAATTCGGACATCGACCAGTTCCAGTTTGGCGGACTCTTCATGTTTCGCGGGAGCGAGCACCGGCTGCGCCCGTACTTTGCGGCCAGCCTGGGATTCACCCATGATTCCAACGGCAGTGTGACCACCAGTGGGAGCGCCCCGGTGGGCACAACCCCGAATCGCACCGCGTTTGCCTACAGCATTGGCGGCGGCGTGAAGTATTATCTCAACCGCCACGTGGGCTTGCGCGGGGATGTTCGCTTCCTGCCGACATACGGGAGTTCGTCCATCGGGGAGTATTGCGATCCGTTCTTTGGCTGCTATAACGCAAAGGTCCGGAATTATCTGGACCGCGGCAATTTCGTTGGCGGCCTCATTTTCCGGTTCTGAAGAACAGCCTCCTGCTAAAAAATGGGCCACGGGAGATCGTGGCCCATTTTTATTCCTGCCAATCGCAAAAAAAATCGTGTCACTTGCTCTAATCTATTGGCCTGGCTTCTCGCTCGGCATCACGAAGAGTTTTTCGTCCACCGGAATGTTCTGCTGCACCTGTTCGATTTGAATGGTGAAACTGCCTCCGGGCCGCATCAGGGTCCACTTGTACGGAATCTTCACGCCATCGGCGATGCGGAAGTCCGCATAGTCGATTTGCGTGGGATTGCGCCCCAGCGGCGTGTCGGCATAGCGGATCAGTCGCAGCAAGAATCCATTTTCCTGGTCAAAATAGAGACGTAGGTCTGGTTTGCCCATTGCTTTGGCGCTTACCAGTACAGTCTGCCGGCCGCCAATCTCCTCGCCAGGCCGAACGTGAAATTCCTTGTACAGTTCGCGGAGCCGCACGGGGAAATGAAGCTGCGCATCAATGCGCGCGGCTTCCGCTTCCGCAGAGGTCATGCGGTGGAAACCGTATGGCAAGCTCAGCCAGCCCACTTCCCCATTGAAGGCGGTGACGCTGTCTCCACTGGACGGGTGCGTGATGGAGACGCGCTTTTCCGGCACCTCGGAATAGACTTCCGCCGGATACTGCGTGCCAGCGGCATCAATCCTGCCCTTTTGCACGCGCGTTTTGATCTTGTTCACGGCTTCCGCGCCTCCGACCGCGGCCAGATACTTGTCCAGCACCAGATCGGGCGTCGGCAACCCGGCGTGTGATTCGTCTTCGTCGTCGTGAACATGTTCGGGCCTGGCGACGGGCTCAGCGGAGAGAAGCGGCGTGCCCACCGGATGCGGCGCGCCCCGGTGGCAGGTGTAACAGGTCACCTCAAGCTCTCCGTTGAAGTGCGCCTGGTTCAAGGCCAGCACCATGGTGATCATCTTGCGCGCGGCAAGCTTGGTTTTCTTATCATCCTTGTCCATGGCGTGCTCGACGTGACAAAAGTCGCATTCCACGCCCAGCGACACGGTGATGAATTGCATGGACGGGATCAGTTGGTCGGCGGGAATACCCTTCAGCACTTGGACATTCTTAAATTGTTGCTCCGCGGTTTTCGGCTGATCCGCCGCGGGTTTCGCAGGAGGCTCCTGCGCGCGTCCGCCGTTCATGCCTCCCGCGAACAAGAGAATTGCTGCCACTAGCGTGAGGAGCATCGATGAGCACTCTTTTAGTTTCTTCATGACGACTCCGGGAATCTCCGTACAAACAGAACTGCAGCTAAAACGACACAGAAATGCCCATTGCACTTTCAGGCGGCGTGATTGCCTTGGCCCGCCAGTTCTCCCCGCTTCGCGAGTGCGGTGATGCGGTCGGCCGCGCGGTAAGCCAGCGCCTGGATGGTCATCGTAGGCTGGCCACGGCCGGAAGTGACCAGGCTGCTGCCATCGCATAGGAAGAGGTTGGGGACATCGTGCGTGCGATGGTCCGGATTGATCACCGAGGATTTGGCATCATTGCCCATGCGGCAGGTGCCCAAAAGGTGTACGGCAGATCGCTGCTCGGTGATGGGAGGGTGCCACTTCGTTTTCGCACCCGCGGCTTCCAGAACCTCCATCGCCCGGTCCGCCATCCACGCGACCATTTTCAGATCGTTGGGATGATCCTTGAAGGTCATGCGCAGGGCAGGAAGTCCCCAGGCATCCTTCACATCTGGGTCGAGAGAAAAATTGTTCGTGGCGACTGGCAGCGACGTAGCGTGACAGAAGATCTCCATCGTGCGTGTGAAATTCTGCTGCAGCGCCTTCTTGAACTCTGTTCCCCGGCTCGGCGTGCCCGGCGGCAGGCCGTTCATGGCAAACGCCACGGGGGTGAAATCAAAGCGTGCATCGAGCCCACCACCGCCGCAAAAGCCCAGCTTCTTCGCATCCAATTCGTAGAAGTCATGAAAGACGCGGCTGACCGCGTAGCCCTTATAGTCGTTCAGCGGTTCGTCAAAAACGCCGTAGGCGATCGCGCTGCTGTTCGGCATCAAATACTTTCCCACCAGCCCGCTGGAATTGGCCAGGCCGTTCGGAAAGGCATTGTTGGCGGAGAGCAGCAGAAGCCTCGGGGTTTCCGCGCCGTTCGCACAGACAATCACCGCCTTGGCTTTTTGCAGGTGCGCGTTGTGGTGCGCGTCGAAATACACGGCTCCGGTGGCACGCCCGTTCTTGCCGGTCTCAATCCGGTGGACGTAGCAATTGGGGCGAATCTCGCACCGGCCGGTGCGCTCTGCCATGCGAATTACGCTGGCTAGAGAGGAGGACTTTGCGCCCACTTCGCAGCCAAATCCCAGACAGAAACCGCAATTGACGCAGGCGCTGCGTCCGGCCCGCGGCTGAGAGAGAATGGCCATCGGCGCTGGAAACGGGTGGTAACCCAATTTGCGCGCCGCGCGCTCGAAAAGCACGCCCGAACTCTTCACCGGCAGCGGCGGCATGGGATAAGGCTTCGAGCGCGGCGGATCGAACGGGCTGGCGCCTGCCAAGCCCGATACGCCGACCTCCCATTCCACTTTTGTGTAGTAAGGCTCCAGGTCCGCATAAGTGATGGGCCAATCAGTGAATCCCGTGCCGGGAATTTCGCCCACCTTACTGCGCTCGATGAAATCGATTTCGTGGAAGCGCCAGAAGTTCGCGGTGAAGTGCACACTGCTCCCGCCCACGCACCTGCCATACATTAGGCTGGGTTGTAGCACCGCTTTTTCCGCTTCGGTCTGGCGAAACGTAGTCGGCTGACGCTTCGGGTCATTGGTCAAACGATGCTTGGTGAATATCTCGATTTCATCGTGCGTGAAGTCCGCCTCCGCCAGATACGGACCTTGCTCCAGAACGACTACGCGGAAGCCGTTAGTCGAAAGCTCCTTGGCGAGCACGCCGCCCGCCGCGCCCGACCCGATGATGACGAAATCCACTTCGTCCGACGGCTGGTAGGTGACCTTGGCCTGGGTCATTTGGAATCCGTTTCCGGCGAGGCTGGCTGCCAACCTGGATAGTCCTTGTCGTAGAAGCCGAACGGCGGCGAAAAGCTGTGCGCGGGATCCCGCCCAATCACTTTCCAGCCTACGTAATCCTGGTTGCCTCCTCCCTCCGGGTACACCAGAAAACCGGCAATCGTGTGAAACCGGATCGTCTCGGTAAAATTCATGCCCGACGAACTGAACCTCCGGCGGCTTGTGCCATGCGCGGTTTGCGACTCCTCCTCCAACTTTGCGAAGAGTTTTTCTTGCTGGTCGGGCGTTGCGGCAGAAAAACGTTCTACGCCGGGAAACATCTCGCCGACCATGCGATTCAGATAGGCAAGTCCGTGTTCGTAGACGGGTTTCGCGTCATCGGCAAAGGTCTTCAGCGCGCGATCAATGAAGTAGACCACGCCGGCTTCGCGCGCCCCCGGCAATTCGTCGGTGGGGATAATCAGGGAAGAAATGGCCTCGATCTCTGCCGCCTGCGCTGGCGTCAAGACCTCAAAGGCCAGCGCCGGGTTCGCACGCGTTGCCGCGTGCGCGTGTTGAGCGGCCGCGAGCATTTCGGGCCATTGCGCGGTCATCCAGGCTGCTCCGGCTGCGCCGCCAATTTGCAGAAGAAAATCACGCCGCGTCGAGTTGACGGTTTTCATGGGCTCCTCAGTGACTTGAGCAATCTACGGATTCGCCTCGCCTTCGTCAAGCACTCTCTCAATATCGTTCTGGCCCGCGCAGTCGAAAAAATCCAGGAAATAAGCGCAGACCATTTGGCTACGGCCGCAGCCTGCAGTATTATTTCCCCTTGGCATAGACATGAACACGTTTACAGGGGCAATCGGCACCGGCGGGAAATGGCTGCTTGATCGCATTGTCGGTGCGCTCGCGGCTACCGGTATCAACCCTAACCTGCTCACCTTTCTGGGACTGCTGGTCAACTTCGGCGCTGCGGCCAGTTTTGCGGTCGGCAATTTCCGCACCGGGGCGATTATCATTTTCATCGCGGGTTTCCTGGACATGCTGGATGGGCAAGTGGCGCGGCGGCAAAATCGCGTCACGCCGTTTGGCGCCTTCTACGATTCCACGCTGGATCGCTATGCGGACATGGCGCTCTATATGGGACTACTCGTGTATTACAGCGTGAGCGGCCGCACACCGTATGTCGTGCTGGCCGCGGTGGCGACGGCGGGTTCCGTGATGGTGAGCTACTCCCGCGCGCGCGCCGAATCGCTCATTCCTCTGTGTAAGGTCGGCTTCATGGAGCGCCCTGAGCGGATGGTGCTCCTGATCATTGGAGGAGTCTTCAACCGCATGGGGCCGGTGTTGTGGGTGATTGCGGTGGTTTCGACGATCACCGTCATCCACCGCATAGTTTTCACCTGGCAGGAAACCAGAGCGGGACGTACCCTCACCGGGGTCAAACTTAACCTTTGAACTTCGCTTAACCTTTTTCAGTGTTGAATGGCGGACCGCTCACTGCGCTCTTAACCAGGCTTCCACAGGGCCGGCAATTTGCTGCCGGATGCGCTCGTGCAAGGCGGGCAAATCTTCTTTTTTCATACCTGCGGTCTCGATCGTTTCGTGGAGATGCACGGTGATGGTCGTGGGCCGCAGGATCCAGTCGCCCGTGCGCAAATGGTGGAACGAGCCGACCAGGCTCACGGGCACGATGGGCACGCCGAGCTGTTGGGCCATGCGAATTCCGCCCTGTTCAAAATCTCCCAAATGGCCGTCGCGCGTGCGGCTCGCTTCCGGAAAAATAATCAGGCTGACGCCGGAGTGGATGGCCCCCCGCGTCAGACGCCACAACCTCTTGAGTTCCTTGGGACCGCGCACGTCCGCCACGGGGACGTTGCCGAAGCGCTTCATCAGCCAGCCATAAACAGGAATACGGAAGTGAGATTCCAGCTCCCATCCGCGCACGAGCTGGGGAATGGCGCAATACAGAATGAACGGGTCAAACAGATTGACGTGATTCACCATGAAAAAAGAGGTGCGTTGCGCATCGAAGCCCGGGGAAGTTTCTACCTTCACCTTGGCGCCCGAAAAGAAGGCGATGCGCCGGCAAAGCCCGCGCTGCAGCCAATCGTGCTTCCGCTGATCCAAGATCACCGCGAGCCCGACCAAAACCGGCACGACAATCAGAAAATGCAGCCAGCTCATGCCCCAAAGAAAAATGCTGCGCAGCACCTCCCAGGTCTTCTTCATACGTAGACGTCCATCGCACCCGGCAGAATATCCAGCGTTTTGCAATCCAGCGTGACGATCTCACCGTCGATCATCACGTCCACCGGAGCATCCAAGGCAAATTCCACGTGCTTCACCGCGCGCCGCTCGGCGAGCCGGTGCTCGATATGCGTCCCGTCGTACAGGCGCGGCAGCATTTTCAGGAGGCCGAGGCGGCCGATGGGTCCCCAGCGCACGTATTCGATCAAGCCATCGGTTGGATCGGCGTGCGGCGCAATCATCATGGTGCCACCGGTGTACTTGCTATTGTTGAAGGTCAGGAAGAGGCAGCGGCGCTCGTCCCAACTTTCATCTGCATCGGAGCGCATGCGGAATCCACGCCGTTTCAGTTGCACGACGCGCACGAACACACCGAGGAGATATCCCAAGTGCCCGAAGGGCTTGAAGATGCGGTTGGTCAGCGCGCCGACGTCCGCGGTAAATCCAACGCTCAATAGGTTGAAGGAATAAATTGTTCCTGTGGCGTGGCGCAGGCGAAGCAAATCCACGCGGCGCTTGCGTCCTGTGAGCAGCGCTTCGATGGAGCTGTTAGAACCTTCTTTCGTGAAGTCGCGCAGAAACGAGTTGCCCGTGCCCAGCGGCAGGAATCCCAGCTCAATTCGCTCGGCAAGCGTTGCGCGTCCGAAAATTCCATTGAGGATTTCGTGCGCGGTGCCGTCACCGCCCACGGCGAGAAACCGGCGATAGCCCTGTTCGTAAGCTTCACGCGCCAGTTGGGCGGCATGGCCCGGCCCGGACGAAGCGATCACGTCCACGCGCAAGCCGCCTTCCCGCAGACGCGCGAGGTGCGCCCCGGCAAGCTTCACCGTACGCCCGCGGCCCGCCGCAGGGTTCACAATGGCAAGAAAGCGTTCTCTCACGGTTCTTCCGGTAAGGGGATTCTACCTTTTCCGGGGTTAAAGCGGCAGAACGGCATTGTTCCGGTCCAGTGCGCCCAGGCGTTGTGCCAGAGCCTTACGGATGATTTTCAGCGACGTGGTCAAAGGAAAATCCTCGGGGTAGACGACGATGCCATGTATGCGCTTGTAGTTGATGAGCCGGTTGTTGCGCACGGTGATTTCAGCGCGCAATTCCTCGGTGAAAGCCTGGCCGGGCTCCAGATGGATGACCAAGACCAATTGCTCTCCCACCATTGAGCGCTGCGGCCAGATGAAGTTCGCGGCGAACACGCAGAATTCCTTCACCTTCATCCCTTCAAACGCGTTTTCCACGTCCTCGGCGTAAACGTTTTTCCCTTCTTCGGTCACGATCATGTTTTTCTTGCGGCCAAAAAGCTGCAAGTGGCCGCGGACGTCAAACCGGCCCATGTCGCTGGTCATCAGCCAGCCATCCACAATCGCCTCCGCGGTCATCTGCGGCTCGTTCAGATAGCCAGCCATGACCGTTTTGCTGCGCACGGCCACTTCACCAATGCCATCGGCATCGGGATTGACGACGCGCACTTCCATGCCGGGCAGCGGCTTCCCGACCGTGTCCGCGCGAAAGGGCTTCAGATCATTGACCGTGACCGCGGTTCCTGCTTCGGTCAGGCCATAGCCGTTCGCCACGGGAATACCCAAGTCGTAGAAAAATTGCAGCGTCTGCGGCTCCGTAAAAGCTCCGCCAACGATAATCGCTTCCAGGCGCCCGCCAAAGGCTGCATGGACTTGCTGCAGCAGGCGGCGGCTGATGGGCAAGCGCGGGCGGCCCTTCGTCAAGACGATGTTGATGTTTCGCAACGCGTGGAAGACACGTTTGCGCATCGGCGGCAGTTCGTCGAATCTCGCTTGCAGTCCCTTCTGCAAATTCTTCAGCACCAGCGGCACCAGGCTCACATAGGTGATGTGATACTTCGCAAACGCCTCGCGCACATATTCCGGCCGCAACGTTCGCAGATGCACCACCGCAGCACCGCAGGTGAACGGCCCCAAAAATCCCACCATGAAATCAATGGCGTGGTTCGTCGGCAAAATGCTCAGGTAACGCACGCCGGGCCAGAAGGGATACCAGGCCGTCAAAGACATGCACTGTTCCAGGTAATTTTCGTGCGTCATCATGCAGCCCTTGGGACTTCCCCCCGTGCCGGAGGAATAGACGATGCATGCGAGATCACCGCGCTGGCATGGCACAAAGCCGGGCTCGTCGGTTCCCCTTGCCTCTTCCCAACGCCGTGCTCCGGCCAGATCGGTGTTGGCCGGCGCTTCCGTCACAAATATCGTCTTTACGTTTGCGGCTTCCGCGCGACCCGGCGAGGCGCTCAGTTGCCGCCAGATGCCGTACTCCGTGATCAATACGCTGGCGCCAGAGTGCTTCAGCAACTGCCACTGCTCCTCGGGCTTCAATTTGTAATCGAGCGGCACCAGCGTTCCGCCGTCGTGAAATATCGCGTACGCCGAAATCAGCCATTTGGACTGATTCGTCATGATGATGGAAGCGCGACCGCCGGCAGCGAAGCCCGTGTCCTGCAACGCTTTCGCGAAGGGCAGCGCGCGCGCTTTGAAATCGCGGTACGTCAGGCGTTCTTTCTCTTCACCGCGGTCTGATTCGAACAGACACACCTCAGCCGGAAAAGTTTCCAGAGCCGTTCGCAGCGCTTCGCCAATCGACGCGTATTTGTTCAAATCCAACATGCAGACTGACCGTACTTCCAAAGTGGCAGAGTTCTCCGCGCAGGGAATGCCAAAGGATATAGCGTTGGGTAGCGTGAGTCAAAAACCGCGACTTGAACTCAATCAGACGCCCCACTGCTGTCGTCGATGCTCCTGCGCCAGAATCTTGCACCTACAAGCGCGCCTGTATGCGTTCCGCGAGCGTCTTGAAGTCGCTCACGCCCTGAACTTCGTAGTCCGGCAATTCGATCTTGAAATGATCTTCCAGCCGCGAAAGCAGGTCCAGCGTCTGCAGGCTGTCAATTCCAAGCTTTTTGTAGAAATCATCCTCGGCTCTGAGCGAGCCTTCGGGCAATTTAAACTGCTTCGTCGCCAGGTCCAGAATCTCCCGGGTGGTTTGTTCCAGTGTGCGCATATGGCATCAATTTATCATTCCCGTGGAGAGAAAGAAAACGTGGGGCGCCTATAGCAAAATCTAACCGCGGCGCGAGTTCCCCAAATTGCAGATTACGAGATTCCTTGCGCTAGCCTTCATACTTGCACTCGCCAACGATCTGTTGTCAGGAATTTCGGGAGCGATCCGTTATCGGCAAATGTTTCATCGGGTCGTCGGTTTCGACGAAGCGCCGCAAGCTTTCCATCACCACGGGCCGGTTGAACAAATTGCAGAAAAGATCGATTTCTTTGCACAATTCCTGGTAGGGGATCGGCTTCAGGAATTTTTTGGCCGCCACGCGGGTCTCCGCGTCGAATTTCGTCACCTGCTGGGCCATGGAGCGCGCCACTTGCAGCGCGTAGCCTTCGCCCGCAAGATGCGACACGAGGCCCGCCTGCTGCGCGCTCTCGGCCTTGACGGTCCGGCCGGTGAACAGCAGATCGCGGATAACGCTATTGCCAACGTCACGCCGCAAGCGCGGAATCCCGCCGAATCCGGGGATCAAGCCGAGGCGGAGCTCCGGAAAGCCAAACCGCGCCATTTTGTCCGCCACGATCAAGTCGCACACCAGCGCAAGTTCCAGCCCGCCGCCCATGCACAATCCGTGGACCGCCGCGATGGTAACGAACGGCGCCGCATCCAGCGCGTTCATCACCGCATGAATGCGCTTCAGGAACGCGCGCATGCCCGCCGCACGTTTTTTCGGAGGAAGCGGCAATGCGTTCTGATACAGCTCCTTCAAATTTGCGCCCGCGCAAAAACCGCCGGGGCGCGCGCTGGTGATTACACAAGCGCTGGTGATTGGAGCCAGCCCTCCAAATGCGGCCACGAACTTCTCCAGGTCCGCCAGCATCACCGTGCCAATTTCATTGAGCGGCTCGAAGTCCAGCGTCAATTCGACGATGGCATCGCGCCATTCCCATCGCAGCGCCGCGCCGCGAAACTCTTTCACCGGGCTTCGGCTGGTTCGCCCTTTGTTCATGCGATCCCGCCCGCCGCCGCGGCTTGTTTCCAGTACATCTGCTCAATTTCTTCGCGGAACTTTTCGTTGATGGCATCCCGGCGCAGCTTCCCGTTCGCCGTGAGCAGGCCGTTTTCCGGGGTGAACGCGTCGCGCAAAATCGTGAAGCTGCGCACCTGCCGGTAATGCGGCAATTCCGAATTCACGATGTCCAGCGCGGACTGCACTGCTTTTGCTTCCACGGCGCCGGTAACGAGCGCGCACAAATACCCGCGCCCGTCGCCCACGACCACGATCTGTTGCGCACCCGGCAGGAGCTGCGCGAGCTTCTCTTCGATCGGCTCTGGCGCAATGTTGTGCCCGGAATTCAGAATAATCAGATTCTTGATCCGCCCGCTTATCCGCCAGTTCCCGCGGGAATTCACCTCGCCCTGATCACCAGTGTGAAACCAGCCGTCTTTCAGCACTTTCTCCGTCTCCAGCACGCGGTTCCAGTAGCCCGGGAAAATGTTTGGGCCGCGCACCAGAATTTCGTCGTTCTCTCCGGTGCGCATCTCAATCCCCCGTATGGCTTCCCCTACGCGGCCAGGCTCCGCGGCGATCCGCGGATCGTCCAGGGTGCAAAGGGCGGTGGTCTCCGTGAGGCCGTACCCCTGCAAGACGGGAATGCCGAGCATCGCGAAGAACTGCTGCGTTTCCGGGGCCAGCGGCGCGGAGCCGCATATCAGCGCGCGCAGATGGGGGCCGAAGCGCGCGCGAATCTTTCGGAAAATCAGTTTTCGCCCCAGGAACAGCCAAAGGGCGTCTGAGGCGCGCCGCTGGTTTTCCTGCCCGCGCTCCCAGGCTTCCTGCGTTTTCTGGAAGATTTTCTGAATCGCGGTGTCGCGCTGCGCAATCGCGTCGAGCACGCCCCGGCGCACGCGCTCCAACAGCGTGGGCACATTCAGGAAGTAGTGCGGCGAGGCCACGCGGATTTCATCGGCCAGGCGGTTCAGGTCCGTGGAAAGAGTCAGCGCGCTTTCCCGCGACATGCAGGAAAGAAGAATAATCCACGACCCCGCAAAATTGAACGGCAGATAGTGAAAGACGCGATCCGGCTCCCGGGTGGCGCCCATCAACTGATCCAGGCGCTGCGTGGTGCACGCCAGCATATGGTCCAGATTGCGCACGTTCAGGCAAACGCCTTTCGGTTCGCCGGAGGTGCCCGAAGTGTAGATGATCGTAACGAGATCTTCGTCGCGCAACGGGTTGGGCATGGCGGTGACGCCCTTGCCCGCGGGAACTTTCCAGAGCACCTCGTCGAACGTCACGCGCGCCGGCGCCTGCGGCCACACGGCGGCCACCGCCTCGCCAAGCGCCGCATCACTTGCGATCAGGAGCCGCGGGCCGCAATCCTCCATCATGCCCGCAAGCTCGTTGGCAGCTTGCCGCGGATAGAGCGGCACGACAATCGCGCCTTCCGCCATCAATGCCAAATCGAAAGCGACCCAGCGGATCGAGTTCGGCCCGAGCAACGCGCAACGGTCCCCGGCTTGCACACCCGCCTGCCGCAAATACGCGCGGGCGCGGGCAACAAGATCGAGCAATTCCCTGCCAGAGACGCTGACGAACTTATCGCCTCGGACCTCGCGCAGCACCACGTGTTCCGCTGCCTTTTGCAGCTCTGCAAAAACGTTTTCGAGGAAATTCGTCATGGATGTTCAGCGGCCCGCCGCCAATGCCGCGGGCGTGCGATCGTACGTTTCCACCAGCTTACGCAAATTCTCGTTCAGTGGCGGCAGATTATCTTCCCAGCTCATCACGCCGCACCGCAGCGGAAATTCCGGATAGGTGCGGCGCACTTCATCTTCCATGAAAATGGCCATGCGCGCCATGGCTTTTAGATTGCTCACCACCGTTTTTCCGATGTTTTCGCGGATGGCTTCGGCTTGCGTCACCAGCGATTCCATCACCTGCAGCAACTTGGGCTCGAGATCGGGATCGTCCACGGTAAGGACCAAGTGCTGGTGGCCGCGTTCGCGCATCAGGTTGCGAATGCGCTCATCCATGGTCACGCCCGCGGAAACCACCTGCGCCGGCATGCACGTGACTATTCCGTGATAGCGCGAAGAAACCAGGTAGGTGCACGCGCGCAGGATGGACACCAACTGGAACATGTCGTAATCGTCGGACGTCAGCACCGGCGTGCCGGGAATTTCCTTGGCAATTTCCCGGCAAGCCACCGCGTCCAGGCGTTCCATCGCCACAAGAATCGGGAACACGCGATGCTTCTGCAAAAATGCCTTGGCGGCCTTGGCGTAGCCGGCAACGTAGTGCGCGAATTTGCGATCCACCTCGGCGCCCGATTCGAAGAAATAGACGGTGCGGTACTGGCTGTCCTTGTAGGCGCCGGTGGTCATGCGCGCCAGATATTTCCCGATGGACGCGCGCACCGGCCACACAAAGGGATGGATGGGGCAAAGCGCAAGGATGGGCGTCTTTTCGTCCCAGCCCGCTTCCCGCAAGGCCTGGCGCGCGTATTCCGGCGGATGCGGCTCAAAGGTCCACGCCGTGTCCGCGCCCAATTCGTTCGGCACGCCCAGCCCGCTGAGCAATTGCTGCGATTCCAGGCTGCGGGTGATCACCAGCGATTCCCGGGTGTAGCGCGCGCACATCTGTTTGATCAGGTCGTCCATGTGGCCGGCATCGCCGCCATAGGCCACGGACAATTTGTTTTCCGCCGAGGCTATCCCCAGAGACCCAATCATCATCGTAGTCAACGCATTTGCGAACTTGCTCTTGAACATCGAGCCTTCGCACGCCACCACCCCGTGATTCGCGTGCACTTCGCGGAACAGAAAAGGCGGGTATACGTCCGGCAGGTGCACTTGCCGCGAGCCCTCGAAATATCCTTTGGTGCGGTCAAAATTCTGCGTCATCACGCTGAACTCGACATTCTCCGCACCCAGCACGTGGCGCACCTGCCGCAGAATCTCCTGCACGCGCACGTCGCTGCCGGTGTTGCGCGTGCCGTTGTAGCCCGCGAACAGGATTTTCAGTTTTTCGCCCGGTGTCCAACGCCTGCCCAGGCCGAACATCCAGCCAAAACGCCGGATCTCGATCAGCGCGCTCACCCATGCCACGAGTAGAAAATCCGTCATTCGCCCGCGCTCCCCGCACTTTTCACTGCCTGGCACGCGGAATCCCCCGGCCAAGGCTTCTGCGGATACTTGAACTTATTTTCCCTGCTGAATTGCAGCAGCGGATAGGCGTAGCTGGAAAACTTTGCGGGAGCTTCGCCCATTTCCGAAACCACACGAGTATTATCGAACACCGTATTCCAATCCAAGTACGGCCAAAAAACTTTCATCAGCGAAGCGCCGTAACCCACCGCGCCGCGCTTGAACGCCAGCCAATTGACCGTCTTCGAGAACGGGCCTCCCAGCCACGGCTGGTAAGTCGGCTTGCTCCAGCCGCCCTGTTGCGCCAGCGCGTCCGTTAATTCCTTGTAGGTCTGCGAGCCCGTGCCCGACGACAAATGATAAATCCCAAAGCCGGGCTTCTCCATCTGATGAATTTTGACGATGGCCCCACCCACATAGTTCGCGGGCACGATGTCAACCTTGTCGCCGGGGCGCAGTGGCAACACTGGCAATCGCGCAAGCATGGCGAAGGCCTGCACCATGTCGAACTGTGACGTCTCAGGCCGACGGCTGTCGCCCATCACGATCGAGGGCCGGAAAATCGTGTGCGGCACATCCGGCAGAAGCTGGTGCACCATGTGCTCGCAGAATTTCTTGGTGCGCGCGTAAGGGTCGTAATCGGAACGGCTCCAGTCAATGGAAGCGTCTTCCGTGACTACTTCATTTTGCCGCTTTCCCGCCACCGCCACAGTGGACACGTGCGAGTAGCGCCGCAGTCCGTTACGGTTCTGCGCGCGCCGCGCCAGTTGAATCACCTCCAGCGAGCCGCGAAGATTCACGTTCAAGCACTGCTTTTCGGATTTGCGGTTCAGCGAGGCGGCACAATGCAGGATGGAATCCGTGGAATCCACCAGTTCGTGGTATTCCTCATCGCTCAAGCCGAATCGTTCGCTGGTCAAATCGCCACGGAAGATGCGCACGCGCGATTCGAGATACTCGAGGAATTCGGGAAACGCGAAGTGCAGTTGCAGCGATTGCCACAGGCGTTCGCGGGCTTTCTGCTCCGACTTCGCGCGCACCAGCAGGTTCAGGCGGTCCGGGTGCCCCGTGAAGAGTCCCGCCACCAGGTAGCTGCCGAGATATCCCGTCGAGCCCGTCAGGAAAATGGCCATATGAGGATCGCGTTGCGGCTTAGCGCGTCGCCGCCGATGCTCCCGTGGAAACCGCGGGCCAATCGAGCAAACGCGGCTCGCGCGCTTCCAGCGGCCGCCCTTCCATCAAGGGATAGCACCACCGCCGCAGCGCCGGTATGTGAATGTTAATCCAGTAGTCCCACCAGTCAATCGTTTCCGGTGAAAAGTCGAACATCTCTTTCTCTTCGGGCGGAAGCGCCGCTGAGAGCAGCCGGGCATTTTCGCACTCGAAGACATGCTCGTTGTGCAGAATGAACGGTTCGTAGAGTTGAATGAGCTTTTCGGCGCGCCCCAGGTCGCGCTCGGTCTTGGCCAGCGGCGGCTTGCCCAGGTGCAGGATCTCCGCGACCTTGTTGATCCGAGAGACCACCGCCTTCTGCATGGGAATGGACATGCGCTCGTAGCGCAACTTGGATACGGGAATGGTTTCCATCTTCACCTTCAGCCAGTGATCGATGCCGGGCTGCGATTTGTAGTGCTTGCGGTGCGCGAGCCCGGTTAATTCGATGGAGCGGCCCATGTTCACGGGATTGATTCCCGAAGTCGCCAGTTGGTAGAGCCGCGCATTTTTCCGCAGCACCAGCGCCGCCGCGATCAGCGTCATCCCGCGCGTCACCATGTCCACGGGAATCACGTCCAGACATTTTCTGGCGTTCGAGGGGAGCTGCCGGAAGTTCGTGCCCAGCAAGTACGACAGCGGTCCGGAAGTATTGATCCCCTCATTCCAACCGGTGAAGGGCGTGCGCGTGGAACTTTCCACGATCGAGGGCCGCACAATGGCAATGGCCAGATCGCGGCCACGCTGCGCCAGCAACGATTCGCCGAGGCTTTTGGTGAACGTGTAGGTGTTCGGCCAGCCCAAGTGTGCTGCGCGCTTCATCGCCGCGCGCACGAGATGGTTGCGTACCCAGCGCGCCCGGTTTCGTTTCAGCACGCCGTCGAGCTCTGCGGCCGCTACTTTGTTGGGGTCGCCGCTGCGGCCCAGCGCCTGCCGGCGCAACGCCTTCTCCAGTTCCAAGCTTTCCGCGCGTTCTTCAACCCTTTTCACCAGTTCGCGCAGCGAGGCAATCTCCCGCTCGGCATCAAAATCAGGGTGATTCGCCGGGTTGTAATTCTCGCGCAGCTCTTCGCCCACGCGTCCATCTCTCATGCCCACGACGTAGCACGTGGAAAGGTGTATCAGCCCGGCATGATCGCAATGGCGGAGAAACTCCAGAATGTTATTCGCGGAGTCGACGTTCGAGGAGAGCGCATCGCGCAAGTCGGGATTGAAATCGGTGAGGCCCGCGCTGTTCGCAATGACGTCCACCGATTGCTGCAGCCGCGTCTGCGTTTCCGCGTCAAGCCCCAGGCCTGGCTGGCTCGCATCGCCTTCCACCACTTCCACTTTGTCATGCAGGAATGCCGCCAGGCCGCCTCCATGCCGGTCCTGCAGGGTGTCGAAGGTGGGCGACTCCTCCACAATTTTCTCGAACCGGCGTTGCGCGGAGGTAGTGCGGCTACGCCGGATGAGCAGCGTGATTTTGCGTATGCTGGGGATTTTTTCCAGCAGGTCCACCAGCCAGACTTTGCCGATGAAGCCGGTCACACCGATCAGCAGGATGTGTTTCCCGGCCAGGGTCTCGCGCACGTTGAGCCGGTCGACGCGTGGCGTATCGCTGAACAGTTCCACCGGCCGCCCTGCGGGAGGCTGTGGACGCGCGACGGGCTGCACGGTCGTTTCCAACAGCTCGGGCGTTTTCTTCCAATCCAGTTGCGAGAGCAGCTTGTCTTTACGGAGGCGCCCGTCCGCCGAACCGCTGGCCAGCCATGCAAACGGGCCGCGCGGCCGGATCACCGGCTCGCGCAAACGCCCGGTGGCCACGCCGTCGCGGAATTCCAGCCGGTTGGCGATGAAGCCTTGCACACTGAAATACTCCGCCATAGGCCGCAGAATATGTTCCAGGAGCTGCCCGACCAGCACGACGCGCTCGCCGCCGCGCACAGCATCCACCAGCTTTTGCACGGCTTCCTGCCGCATCGCCGGCTTCAGCACATATTGGAAATACTCCTCGCCCAGAAGATCCAGGCGGTCGCGCGTGATTCCCCGCAGCACACTGTGGAGAAACCGCGTGGAGAGCGTGCGGCTGGAGAGATAAGCCGGCGGCCGCAGTAACGCCACAGCCGCCATGCCGCTGCGGCGAATCCAGCGATCCAGGTAACTTTGACTGTTCCAGTTGAAGAAGCCGACGCTGCGCAGTGCGCTGATTTCGAAGAGCGAGCCTTCCACGCGCCAGTAGCTCACCTCGCGCACACGCCCGGCTGCATTGCCATTCGGGTTGGGAGAATGATCCAGCATCTTTTTTCTACAAGCCATCTCATAAATGCTTCTTAGGGGGTCGGAGCTTCAGCTCCGACATCAATTGCCTGACTACCATTGGGCTCTGTAGCCCTGGGCTTCAGCCCAGGGCGCGAAGCGCCCCTGAGGAAACACTTCCCTCCCCGCGGAACCCATTTATGAGACAAGTTCTAGAGACTCGAGCGTTTGGGAACTGAGGCGTTCTGCAATTCTGGGCAATTCCGCTCGCCTTTGCTGCCGCGCGAGGTTCTGCTCCGGAATTGTGGCCCGGCCGCCTCCCGATTGTTCAGGGCCCCCAAACACGCGCGTCCAGACCGCTTGGAGTCATCAAAATTAGCACCCCCACGCGCTTCCCGCAACCCGTTGGCGCAGCCCCACGCGCTCTCCGGCGCTACGTCGCTTCACGTTAGCGCACATTTGTCGTCCCAGTGCTCCACTTGTCCGATTAGCGTTAACCAGGGACTTGTGGGTTGCGGAGGGACGGTTGCGATAATTTGCCAGATGCCGATGGCTCGCGAAGCAAGCGATTCTTCCGCTGTGGTAACCGATTTGGCAATCCGCTCCGGGTACCGTCGTGACATACCTTCAGTCGTCGGAGTAATCTGAACCTGTAACAGCGGCCGTTTTATGGACAAATCACCCTCCGTGCCAGTATTGCTCTGCATTCTGCTGCTTGAAGTGGTTGTTTGCGCCCAGACGTTACCAGTCAAACCTAGCGATAAACTCTATCTGGGTTTTCTTGATGATGCTCGCGAGGAAATGGTCAATTGGAAACCAGGCGTCGCTGGGCAGCGGGTCATCCGGCCCTCTTTTGAGAAAACCCTCTCGGGATGGAAACTGATAGACCCATCGTCTTTACCCCCACGCATGAAATGGACCATCGCTTTCGACGGCAGAAACCTTGGGCAAGTGGAGAGCCAGGCCGACCCGAATGGAGGCCTAACACCATTTCAGACAATTTTGACTTCTGTCGCTGCTGTTCCGAGCGTTGGGTCACCGTCCGAGCAGTTTGCAGGGATCTTGGCGAACCCTACAATCAAGGTTCGCCGCCCCCTGGTAACAGTCTCAAAGCCTTACTTTCGGGACCCCGACGGTTGGAAGCGCACGAAGCTGGACGGTGAGACTGCAGCGTCAGTCCGCAAAGCATTTCGCCGCGAGTTTCCTCACGTTGACCGCTGTAAAGAAGAACAAATCGCGGAAAAGAACTGGAAGTTTCCAGACTCGGCCTTAACCTTCCCTGTCGCATACGCCTCTAACAAACATTCCTTTCTAGTCGAGGCTAGTCTGAACGCGGGGGAATGCGGATACGTTGATGACCCCAACGACCCACTCTCCGGCCCTTGGTTTTTCGTATCGCCGGAAGGTGCGGTTCGGAGAATAGGCTCCTTTATGGAGCTCCTTGACGCTGGTGACTATGACAACGACGGTCATTCAGAGGTGGTCTTCTTTCTGAGCCAAGGCGAAAATACGGACGGCTTTGTGTTGTTCGACGCGACCTTCGGAAAACCGGTGACCTTCACTTGGCACTACCACTGATTCTATGGGTCACTGCTCACCCTGACACGCAATCCCAAGAAACTCCACTTGCCTTACCGGGAACTGGCCTACATACCAATTGTGTTCGGCAGGAAGAGAGATTGTCTTGAGCCGTAGGGAATCGGGAGTGCGGAGAAATCAGCCTCAGACGCCCCAACCGTACTTTTCGGCGTGCTCGAAGGTGCGCTGCATTTCTTGGTGCAGAACTTCCAGGAACCCGGAGGTGCCCACCGTCTTCGTACCGGGTTCGCTGATGTCCGTAGTGCGATAGCCGCCGCCCAGGACGCGCACCAGCGATTGTTCCACCCAGTCGGCTTCCAGCCCAAGGCCAAACGTATCGCGCAGCATCATCGTGGCGCTCAAAATCGAGCCGATGGGATTGGCACAGTCTTTCCCGGCAAGTGTCGGCGCGGAGCCGTGAATGGGCTCGAAGAGCGGCGCGCTGCTTCCAAAACTGGCCGAAGGAATCAGGCCGATGGAGCCGACCAGCGCCGCCGCCGCGTCGCTCAAAATATCGCCAAACATGTTGGAGCTGAGCATCACGTCGAATTGCGTGGGGCGCAGCGTAAGTTGCATCGCGGCATTGTCCACGTACATGTGCTCAAGCTTCACGTCCGGGTACACCGTGCTCATCGCGGTGACGGTGCGGCGCCAGAGCTGCGAACTCGTCAGGACGTTGGCCTTGTCCACGGAACACAGCCGCCGCGACCGCGCTTCCGCCCGTTTGTAGGCAAACACCGCGATGCGCTCGATTTCCGGCGTGGAGTAGGACTCCGTGTCAAAGGCGCGCTCGACGCCGTTCTCGTTCACATTGCCCCGCTCGCCGAAGTACATCCCTCCGGCCAGTTCGCGCACAATTTCGATGTCCAGATCGCCCAGGCGCTCCGGGCGCAGGGGCGAAATCCCGCGCAACGGCTCGAGCACTTTCACCGGCCGGAGATTCACGTACAGCCCAAGCCCTTTCCGCAAACCGAGCAAGCCCGTTTCGGGCCGCTTCCCCACCGCCAGCGCATCCCACTTCGGGCCGCCCACCGCGCCCAAAAACACCGCATCGGCTTTGTGGCAAGCGTCCAGAGTTTCATTGGGCAACGGGCTCCCGGTCTTGTCGATAGCCGCGCCGCCAATCGGGAGCTCAATCGTTTCAAATTGATGCTGGAATTCCCGCGCGCATTCCTGGAGCACATTGGCGGCCGCGCGCGTCACTTCCGGGCCGATACCATCACCCGGCAGAAGCACAATCTTCTTCTTCAATTTCATCGTGGGGTCCCCGTCCTAACAGATTGCTGAAAAAGCCTTTCTTCAGGGGCTAAAGCCCATTGGTAGCTGGAGCATTACGCCGGGGCTGAAGCCCCGGCCTCCTAAAGAGGGCCTCCTAAAGAGAAGGACTTTTTCCGTAGCCTGCTAAAGACTGTAGCGCGGGTCAGACCGCGGGTGCGGCTTCGCTGGCCATAGGCACGGCTTTGCGGCGCATCACTTCATGGGCGATGGTCATGAGGTCGCGCGCGCGCACCTGCTTGGACGCATCGGCTAGCGTGGTTACGCGGCGGTAGCACTCGGCGAGTTCGGCGTCGTTCGGGTCGTAGCCGAGTTCCGTGAGCGAAATCCGCAGCGCATGGCGACCGGAGTGCTTGCCGAGCACCAGCGAACGCGATGGCACGCCCACGGCCTCCGGCGAAATAATCTCGTAGGTCAGCGGGTTCTTGATGATGCCGTCCTGGTGAATGCCGGCTTCATGCGCGAACGCGTTTGCGCCCACCACGGCTTTATTGGGAGCCACCTGCGCCCCGGTAATCTGCGTCAACAGGCGGCTGGACTTGTACAGCTCGTCCAGCTTGAGTTTCGTGGCCAGGCCAAAACTTTCCTTGCGCACCGCCAGCGCAACAGCGACTTCTTCCAGTGCGGCGTTGCCCGCGCGTTCGCCAATGCCGTTTACCGTACACTCAATCTGGCGCACACCGGCGCGGACCGCCGCCAGCGAGTTCGCCACCGCCAGGCCCAGGTCATCATGGCAATGCGCGCTGAAGATAATGTGATCCGGATCGCCCAGGTGCGCGCGCACCTTCAGGAACATATCTGCATACTCTTCCGGCACGGCGTAGCCCACGGTGTCCGGCAGATTCAAAATCGTGGCGCCCGCATCCATGGCAACCTGGCAGGCCTTGCAAAGAAAATCAACTTCCGTTCGCCCGGCGTCTTCAGCGGAAAACTCCACTTCCGGAACGAAATTCCGCGCCAGCTTGACCATTGACCCGATGGCTTCCAGCGCCTGCTCCCGCGTCATGTGCAGCTTGGCCTGCAAGTGCAGGTCGGAGGTGGCCAGGAACACATGCATGCGCGGGTATTTCGCCGGCTTCAACGCTTCCGCAGCAGCAAGGATGTCGTCCTTGCGAGCCCGCGCCAATGCTGCAATCGGCACTTCGCGAACTTCCTTGGCCACAGCCAGCACGGCTTCCAGGTCGCCCTTCGAAGCGATCGGAAAGCCGGCCTCGATGATGTCCACGCCCAGCGCAGCGAGCTGGTGCGCCATGCGGATCTTCTCTTCCGTGTTCATGGAGAACCCCGGCGACTGTTCACCGTCGCGGAGGGTCGTATCGAAAATGCGGACGTGGCTCATGGGTACCCCCAAAGCTGGAACTCCAGTAACGCATGTCCGGAGGGCTTTAGTCCAATTTATCTTGGTTCTATAATTTATAATTTTAGCTTATACTAGGCAAAACGGGCCGGGGAGCCGGCAAAGTCCCCCGTCAGCCCCAGCGCGGCGGGCAGTCTTTCTGCGCGCCCGAAAAGAGGCTCTATCGCTATGGATCTAGGCGAATTGCAGGTTTTTCTCATGGTTGCCAAGGAAGGCAGCTTTTCTCGTGCCGCCGAACGGCTTTACCGCACGCAGCCCGCGGTCAGCCTGGCCATCCGCAAGCTGGAGGATTCCCTGGGCCAGCCGCTCTTTGTCCGCGGCGCCCGCCCCGTGCGCATGACCGATGCCGGCACACTCTTGCGCGAATATTCCGAGCGCTTGATCAACCTGCGCGACGAAGTTAAGAAAAGCCTTATGGAGCTGGAGGGGCTGAAGCGCGGCGAGCTTGCCCTGGGCGTCAACGAAAGCTCCATCCACGCCTTGCTGCCGGCGTTAGCGCAATTCCGCGAACTGCATCCGGGCGTGCAGGTGCGCGTGCATCGCATGTTTTCGCGCGATATTCCACATGAGGTGGTCAATTACCGGTTGGACCTGGGAGCGGTTTCCTTTGTGCCGCGCGAAGCGCAATTGCAGGCCACGGAAATTTTGAAGGATGAGTTGACGCTGGTCGTGCCGCCCAAGCACGCCCTGGCCAAAAAGCGCGAAGTGGAGATCGAAGAGCTGGGCAAGGAAACGTTCATTGCGCACATCGTGGAATCGCCCTTCCGCCGCAAGGTGATCGAGCTTTTTGCGCGGCACCGCACGCCGCTGAACATGCCCATCGAAATGCCCACCATCGAAAGCATCAAGCGCTTCGTCCAGATGGGTATGGGTGTGGCCATCGTGCCGCGGATGTGCGTAACCTGGGAGATCGAGCACGGCTGGCTGAAGGAACTGAAGATCCGCCAATTGAGTATTCCGCGGCATCTCTACATCATCTCGCGCCGCGGCGCACGGCTCCCGCATGCCGCCACAGAGTTTATGCGCATTCTGAAAGGGGAATAGACGCCTCGGGCGCGCTGCGGAAACATTCGCTCTTTGGCAACGTTCTCGA
>Ga0208457_1000613_pt1 | contig 33037 bp, 25 predicted proteins | sample June2015DPH_10_1_FD_185513 | JGI IMG/M metagenome (GOLD analysis project Ga0208457, IMG submission 185513) | Peatland microbial communities from SPRUCE experiment site at the Marcell Experimental Forest, Minnesota, USA - June2015DPH_10_150... | ecosystem: Environmental > Terrestrial > Soil >... | reverse complement strand
CGCCGAACGTCCCACCAAATTCGTTCCTTTGCAGCGGGGGGACCGCCGTCGTCGAGAAGGCATTGTGCGCGTCGAAGACACTGTTGCGCACAAACTCAAAAGCGCTACCGTGAAATTGGTTGGTTCCCGTTTTGCTCACAAGCTGCGTAATGGTGCCCGCGCCTTGCCCAAACTGGGCCGAGTAATTATTCTGCTGCACCTTAAACTCAGCGATGGCATCGAGGTTGAAGTTCCAGAACTGGATGGTGCCCATCTCCCGGTCGGTAGCGTCGGCATTGTCCAGGGTCGCGACCGAGGTTTCCCCACGATTGCCGTTACCGATCCACATCGGGCTCAGCCACCCCATATGGCCGGTATCTGGGGCCATGCCCGGCTGCAACATGATCAGGTTGCCGATGCTCCGCCCGTTCAGGGGGAGTGTCTGGACTTGGTCCCCTGATACCAGACCGGCGAGCGAGCCGTTGGTCGTGTTCAGCAGAGGCGGGGCGGCAGTCACTTCCACCGTGGAGGCGACTCCCGCCAGGGCGAGCCTGAAATCCACTTCTCTCTGTTGGCTGACGTCCAGAGTGATTCCCGTGGCCGTTCCGCTTTTGAAGCCCGTGGCCTCTGCGGTGACGGAATAAGTGCCGACCACCAAGCTGGGAATAGTGTAAGTTCCGGCGCCGCTCGTAACGGTTGATTGGGAGACTCCGGTGTCTATACGGATGGCCGTTACTTTGACGCGCGGGATGACTGCTCCGCTCGGATCCGTGACGGTCCCCACAATCGCCCCCACTGCCTGCGACCAAGCCGGCACGGGGATAAGAAAGAAAACGAGCGCGAGGAGACCCCATCTTACGAGGCAAAAATCTGGCGGCAAATGTAGGAGTCTCCAAGGCATTCGTAGGCTCAGAGTTTTGTCCTTTTGCGGATTCGTAATCTTCATGACTCCTCCTTTGGTGAACGATGAATCGACATTTGACGTGTCTCGCAGAGGCGAGACTGTCGACAGATGGTATACAGATGAATTCTGGATGTCAACAGAAATTTTTCTGGTTGCAGATTTGACGTTATGGTGTATATTGAAAACGTATTTGGACGAGGCGGGCTGTTCTTAGGCAGCCAATCACTCTTCGGCTCGGGAGATCAACCATATGGACAGGAAGGTGGGCCACCGTCGCCGTACCCCCAAGTCTTCAGTTCGCGAAAGGGCCTATCTCCATATTCAGCGGAGAATTGCCTCCGGAGAACTGAGTGCCGGTCAAGCCATTTCCGAACTTTCACTCGCCAAGGAACTTGGAATTAGTCGCACCCCAATCCGCGAAGCGCTCGGACAGTTAGCCGCCGAAGGCCTATTAGAGCAGAGCCCAAACCGCAGAGCCGTGGTCGTAAAGCTTACGCGCCAAGACACCATTGAGCTGTACGAGTTGCGGGAAGCACTCGAGGTCTATGCGGTGGGCAAGGCCGCGCGCCAGCTCCTGCGGCGGGCGGATCTCGACAAGCTACAGAGTCTGACAGATGCAATTCTGACACTAAAGGACGAATTGGATCGATCGGGTAAGTCTGGGCTAGACCAGGAGCAAATGCACCGGTTTGTGGCCTATGACCTCGGCTTTCACACGCTACTGATGCGCTTGGCTACAAACCCTCGCATACTGAAGGTCGTGAACGAAACACGCCTGCTGACCCGGATTTTTGCGATTCGGCGTCAGGGGCACACGACGCCGTTGCTGGAGGACATCCACCGTCGGCATTCCGAAGTGGTGCGTGCCATTGCGGAGCAGGACCCGCAACGCGCGATGCGCGCCATCTCCGAGCACATTCAGGTCAGCCTGCGTGAGCGCCTTGACGATTTCGACCATTGGGAAATCGAGGCCTCGCTGCGGGAAACAATCCCGGCAACGATTCGAAAGGAAGCCTTTCTAATGTCCAGCAAATGATTGGACAGTTGGCGAAGGCTCTGTGTCCGGTGGTTCGCCAATAATGGAATCAGTAATATCTCCCATCTCGGGCGGCTGAACGGCCCTCGGTTCTGGGGTGTCTTTGGCCAGTCCTAAGTGAGTCCGGCTGCGGTGATGAGCCAGCACGACCAATACAAATAAAACGCGAAACGTGGCGGTCGGAACCGTGAAGAAATCGATCGAGACCAGATCCTGGATATGGTTGTTCAGGAAAGCCTTCCAGGTCTGCGACGGGGATTTGAGTCGCTTGGGCATGAGCCTTGAGACCGTGCGTTCGGAGACGTTGATTCCCAACTTGAGTAGTTCCCCGTGGATACGCGGTGCTCCCCAAAGTGGATTGGCTTCCGCCATCTTCCGTATCAGGTGGCTGGCTTCGGGACTCACACCGGGGCGACCGGCTCGCTTGCTGGGATATCATCGGGAAGGCCTTGGGTCAGCCCATCTACAACCTGCTGGGTAGCCGTTACCATGAGAAGATTTGCGCTTACGCCACCGGCTGGTATCGCTGCCCGCGTACGCCTCAGGACTTTGCCAAATAGGAATATCCATGCCGCCATCGAGGTGGCGAGGCGCGTGGATGTGCCGGTGGGAACCGGGGAAAGGCTCTCCTCCAAGCAGCAGTTTGCCGAGTCGCTGCGAGAGGACGCCATCACTGTTATTATGCTCGAGCCGCTGCATGTGGGAGGAATCCTGGCCATGCAACGTCCTTGCTGATGCATCCACCGGAACGATTGCGCTGCTCGGCGTGACATCCTTGCGCTCGCCTGTCATGCTGTCATTCTGATTACGAATTCGGGTTGAATTCCGCGCTCTCGCGGCAGATTGACAAGGAATCGCCATGCTCATGAAACTCGGTCCGCTCGATTTTGCCATCATCATCGCCTACTTCGTCGCCGTACTCGGGGTTGGCTACTGGCTCAAGGGCAAGATGAAAACCTCTTCGGATTTCCTCTTGTCGAAGCGTTCCTTCCCTCACTGGATCACCGGCATTGCCTTTATGTCGGCAAACCTGGGGGCGCTGGAAGTGATGGGCCATACCGCCAATGGCGCAAAGTATGGCATGAGGACGAATAACTGGTACTGGATCGGAGCCATCCCGGCCATGGTTTTTCTAGGCCTGTTCATGGTGCGCTACTACTACCAGAACGGCCTGCGTAGCGTTCCTGAGTATTTGCGCATGCGGTATGACCATCGCGCCCACATCCTCAATGCTTTCAGCTTCGCCACGGTCACCGTGCTGATGTCGGGAATCGACATGTTTGCTTTTGCGGTGGTTTTCCGCAGCATGCTGGGCTGGCCATTCACTACCAGCGTGCTGCTGGCCAGCGGGGTGGTGCTGCTTTTTGTTTTTTGGGGCGGACTCTCTTCCTCCATTTACAACGAGTTCCTTCAGTTTTTTCTTATTGTCATTGGATTCTTGCCCTTGACCTTCCTCGGGCTGCACGAGGTAGGCGGGTGGAGCGGACTGGTGGCCAAACTACCGGAGCAGTATCTGCACACCTGGAAAGGCATGGCCGGCCCCGGCGATCCGCTGGGTGTGCCTTGGTGGGTGATGGTCGTGGGCTTAGGCTTGTGTGCTTCTCCGGCGTATTGGTGCACTGACTTCCTGCTCGTGCAACGCGCCCTGGCCGCCAAGGATTTGGCTTCTTCGAGAAAGACCCCGCTGGTGGCCGCAATTCCCAAAATGCTATTCCCGGCGATCGTGACGGTGCAGGGAATGCTCGCCCTCGCCATTGCCCCCTCGATCGTCAAAGGAAACTACAACCTGGCTTTGCCGACTCTCATGGGTCGCTACTATCACAGTGGGATGCTGGGGCTGGGGTTAACGGCGCTGTTGGCCAGCTTCATGTCCGGGATGGCCGGCAACATTACGGCCTTCAACACGGTATTCACGTATGACATTTACCAGACTTACTTCGTGAAAAACCGCCCTGACCACCATTACCTGAGGGTGGGGAAGATGGCCACCGTGGTGGGCACTTGTATTGCCTGCGCCTCGTCCTACATCGTCCTGTACTTCAACAACCTGATGGATTACATGCAACTCATCGCGATCTTATTTATCTCACCTTTCTTTATCGTGTTTTTCCTCGGCATGTTCTGGAAGCGCCCGTCGGCGACTGCCGGGTTTTACGGAATGGTCGCAGGGCTCTCCGGAGCAACCCTCGAGTACGTGCTCTACCGGCTGGGCGTGCTGAAGTTTACTTCTCCCATGGCGTCGAATATTTGGACGGCCGTATGGGGACTCGTTGCAGGACTGGCGGTGACTGTGGTTCTCAGCTTCCTGACTGAAGCTCCCCAGGCGGAAAAACTTAAGGGGTTGGTTTATTCCGGGGCGATAAAGGAAAAGGATCCTACCCCTTGGTATCGCACGCCGGGATTCTATGCCATCGTCGTCTTGAGCGTGTTCATTGCCCTCAATATCAAGTTCTTCTGACATTGGTGATTTGTGATTGGTGATTGTCGATTGCCGATTGCCGGTCGCCGATTGAAAAAGTAGCGCGCCAACTTAGTCCGTTGTCAATCGGCAATCAGCAATCAAAAATCGGAAATGCGGATGAGGAACATCGACAAAGTGAGGTAAATAGACTGTGGTTAGTCGCCGGAAATTTGTGGCCACGCTGAGTGGGTGCGCGGTTTTGCCGGCCGTGTCGCGGGCCCTGGAAGGTCCGAGTCCAAGCCGGCAGAAGCTGCGGCGGGGGCACGCTCGCGCGTCGACCTGAACGGTCAGTGGGAACGGCGGATTGACGGGGAATTGTATGACGTCGTCCAAGTGCCCTCTTCGCTGCGGCCCTCGGGCTGCTATCACCTCAAGCGGCAGTTTCTCCTGCCCGAGCTTTCCGGGCACGAGCGTGCGATTCTACACTTCGATGCCATTACCTATACCCACACCACCGCTACGTGGTCGAACTGGCCGATGAGTTGGGTCTGCTGGTGAGTGAAGAGCCCGGTTACTGGGGCATGGACTTCGACAAGATGCCGCGCTCCATGGTTGAGTTGGGTTACCGGATCATGGAAAAGACGATCCGGCGCGACTGGAATTCCCCCTCGGTTTTTGCCTGGCTGCTCTCCAATGAATGTCAACTTACTTTGGAGTTCTTGCGCGAAGGTAAAGAGATTTGCAATAAGCTCGATCCGATCGGCCGATTGGTTTCTGCGGCGAATAGCATGCCTAAGGAGAAAGCGAAGCCCATCTTCGAGCAAGCCGGAATGGATTTCTTTGACCAGCATCCCTATACGTTTAACGTCGATGATTTCAACAGGGAAGCGGAGTTCGACGGGCCCAGCCGGCCGCTCACCTTTACAGAATGGGGCGGCAAGGCGATAGGCCAATCGCAGATGGTCATGCAGTCGAGCGTCGAGCGCTTGCTCGACCTCCTTCTGTGGCAGGGATCGGAATTGACGATCGCGGGCATCCCCTTTCGCGTTCCGGTGGTGAACGGCTACGTGCGGCCGGTGCTGCTGGCGCAGGAGGCGCCCGAGGTCACGGTCTCTGTGGGTCAGGAATGCGAACGGTTGCACATATTGGGGCAGGTGACGTTTCCCGTGGGTTATCCCGTGGTAGGGAAGCGAGGCGAGAAAGTGGCGACGTACTGGTACGCGCCATACTTTCCAGCTTGCGGCTGGCAGCCTGGAGTCTGCTGCGCAGCCAGAGTGCCTTGGGGGCCAATTTCCGCCGCCTGCGCGCTCGTCTTGGGGCACCCAAAGCCATCACCGCCATGGCCCACAAACTGGCCCGAGAAACTAGGAAGCCGCGTGCTCAAACGGGGCAATCAGGAGCGAGGCAAGGTGCATTTTTCGCAGTCCCACTCGACCGCACGAGGCCAACATTGCCGGGCCGGAATTGCTTGCAATCAGAAACCGAGAAGGCTAGAGTTGCAGCACAGAGAGAGCTGAGGAGGCTCGCCCGCGTCATGGACACAAAAACAGGGTCGTTTGTCTGGAGGACCAGTTGCTTCCTAATCCTGTTGCTCGTGCCGGCGGTTCGCACCGCCGGGCAGGAGCGCGTTGTTGCCGTGGCCGATGTCCACGGAGCATACCTGGAATTCGTCGCCATTCTGCAGCGCACCGGCTTGATCGACGCGAACCGTCAATGGATCGGTGGCTCAAGCGTTCTGGTACAGACCGGGGACGTCCTGGACCGGGGAAAAAGAACGCGCGAATGTTTGGACCTGATCATGGAGTTGGAGCGCCAGGCGAAAGAACAGAACGGGCGCGTTGTTCCTCTGCTGGGCAACCATGAAGTGATGAACCTCATGGGGGATCTGCGCTACGTCGCGGACGAGGATTATGGAGCTTTCGTGTCAGACCAATCGGCGAAGAGGCGCGACGAGGCTTACCGCGAATACATGAGATTTGTCTCCGAGCATAGCGCTCATCATCACACGCTGTATTCGGACGACGAGGCCGGGCGACAGAAGTGGATGGCCGATCACCCGTTGGGCTTTTTTGAGCGCCACGACGCCTTTGACCCGTTGGGCCTGTATGGGCGATGGATGCGCAATCACGATGCGGTCTTGCAATTGGGTGACGTGCTGTTTGTGCACGGGGGCCTGAGTCCCACCCTCAACTTCAAGAACATCGGGGAATTGAACCAGCGCGTCCACGGCGAGATCGCCGACTTCGATTCCCTCTGGCAGTCGCTGTGCGCCAAGAAGATCATTTGGCGCTATATGAAGCTGGACGAAGCCACCCGCCAGGTCCAGGAGGAGTGGATGTGGATGCAAGCCCGCGGGCAGGTGGAGGACCCCGAAGCCGCGGAACTCATGCACAGGCTGCTCGGCCTACAGAATTGGTTAATCCTTTCTCCGGAGGGTCCGATCTGGTATCGGGGGCTCGCCCTGGAACCCGAAGCCAACTTGAAAAGTGGCGTCGACGCGGTGCTGGCCCGGCTCAATGCGCACTACCTCGTCGCCGGCCACACCGTGCGGCCCAAGTTCGATATCGTTCCCCGCTTCGACAACCGAGTCTTTCTGATTGACACGGGGATGAATCGAGAGGTTTTCGGGGGCCGCGCTTCGGCCCTGGAGATCCAGAACGGACGCTTCACCGCCTGGTACGCTGACCGCGAGCCGGTGGTCCTGCGGGTCCCGCAAGCGGGCGGAACCTCCCCCGCCGCCGGCTCCGGGGAAGCCCCCCAAAAGCAGTCGCCGTGACCAACTACCTTGAGAACGCGCTCAATGTTCGCCGCAACGAGTTCACGCCGGCCTCGCTGCTCTTTATCTACCTATTCCTGATCATCGGCTGCTACGTGATGGGTCAGGCGGTGGGCGTGAGTCTCTTCCTGAATGCCTATCCCAAGTCCCTCCCCCACGCCATGATCGCCACCGCCATCGTGGTCGGCGTCTTCGCATCGGTGTACATCCGGCTCTCGCGCCGCATCCGGATGGAATTCCTGATGATCGGTTCGCTCTTGTTCTTCGCCTCTTCCTTCGCGCTGTTCTGGTGGCTGACGCGTTCCTCGGGCAAGTGGGTCTACCTGCTCATTTACATCTGGGTGTACATGACGGGAGCGATGGGGCCCACCATGGGATGGACGCTGGCGAACTTCGCGCTGACCACACGCGAAGCCCGCCGCATCTTCGGCTTCATCGGCGCTGGAGCCGTCCTCGGCGGACCCTGCGCAGGCTTCATCACGGCCGACGCGCTTCGCCACGGGCGTGTGCGTCCCGAAACGCTCCTGCTGGTCATGGTTCTGTGTCTGGCCAGTTGCGCGACGCTTGTCCACTTTCTCTTCCAGTCTACCCGGCATCGGCTGGCAGGAGTGAACCTAGCCGTGAGTGCGGATCGGGACGTGCCTCGCAATCTCCGTCAAATGTGGGCGTATATCCAAAATTCCCGCTACCTGCTTCTGATCACCGCCTTGATCGCGGTCGGTTGCGCCTCCACCATGATCCTCACCTATCAATTCCAAGTGATCGCCAAGGCCAGTTATGGCGCGGACAAAGCGGCGCTGGCGGCCTTTTTCGGCCGCTTTAATGGCTACGCAGGGCTCGCCGCCTTTCTGCTCCAGATGCTGCTCACCGGGCGCCTGCTACGTTGGTTTGGCATCCGCGTGACGCTCTTCGTGTTGCCGGTGGTCTTTATCGCCGGCAGCCTGGGAGTGCTGGCGGCTCCCATGTTGCTCACCGCCTGCATCCTCAAAGGCAGCCACAACCTGCTGCGCTACTCGCTGGACAAGTCCTCCACCGAACTCCTCTACTTGCCCGTGGTGCCGCCGGACGTCAAAAACCAGATCAAATCCTTCATCGATGGCTTCGTTTGGCGGACGGCAGACGGCGTGGCGGGCGTGGCGCTCTTGCTCTTCGCCACCGGACTCAAGCTCAGCCCGGGACGAGTGAGTCTGGTGAACTTGGTGTTCCTGGTCGCCTGGCTGGGCATTGCCTACGGGGTGCGCGGCGAATACCTGAAGGTCTTGCGGAGGGCCATCGAGCGACGCACGCTCGATCCCGAACGCACCGCTGCCGGCATCCTCGACTCGACCACCACCGAAGTGCTCGCGCACGCTCTGGAGCGGGGTGGCGAGCAGCAAGTGCTTTACGGCCTGAGCCTCTTTGAAGTGGGCCGCGAGACAGGCTGGCACCCGGCGCTGCGAGGTCTCCTGGAACATGCTTCCCCCGCCGTTCGGCGGCAGGCTCTTCGCCTGCTCGCTGAAGGCGGCGACCGCGAGATCCTTCCCCAAGTAGAAGGGATGGTGGGTGACGAAAACTTCGATGTCCGCACCGAAGCGCTGCGCTATCTGGTGGTGCATGCAGGGCGCGATCCCCTCAGCCTTCTCACCGCCGAGTACGATTTTCCCACCTACGCGCTTCAGGGCGCTATAGTGGTTTACTTGGTGCGAACCGGAGACCCGCACTTCTCGGCCGCGACGGGACTCATCTTCCATGAAATGCTGGCGCAGACCGGCCCTGACGCCGCCCCCTCGCGTGCCGAGGCAGCGAGGGTACTGGGTATGATTCCCCCGCCTTTTGCCCTGCACTCCGAGTTGTTAAAGCTTTTGCGCGATGAGGATCCGGAAGTGGCGGAGCAGGCATTACTGAGCGCGGGTAAAATCCAGGGCCGCGAGTTCCTGCCTTTAGTGATCGAGAAGCTGGGAGAGCCGCGCCTGATGGTGGCGGCGCGCGCGGCGCTGGTCCAATACGGCGACCGCGCTTTGGGCACGCTCCAGGACTACTTGAAAGATCCCTCCATTCCCTTGCCGACCCGCAAGCAGATCCCTCACGTGCTGGCTCGCATTCCGCTCCCGGAGTCCGCGACGGCCCTTACCAACTGCCTCGTTCAGAGCGATCCAGGCCTGCGTTTCGACGTTCTCAAGGCGCTCAATAAACTGCGCCGACTCAACCCCGCTTTGGTTCCAACCCATCAACTTTTCGCCGACCTGCTCGAGGCTGAGTTGATGGGATACTACCGCTCATTCCAGGTTCTGGCCGCGCTCGACCCGGTCGCCAGCACGGCGCAGCATCCACTGGGCAGCGAGCCTCTTTTGACCTGTGCGCTGCGCGAACGCATGGAATACGAGTTCGAGCGCCTCTTTCGCCTGCTGGCTCTCCTCTATTCCCCCCAAGATATCCATAACGCCTATGTCGGCCTCGCGTCGGGCCGCGCGCAATTGCGCGCCAACGCTCTGGAGGTCCTGGAGCATTCTCTCCGGCAGGACCTCTATCAACGGCTCCATTACGCCCTGGACCCGGAAATTACCCTGGAGGAGCGGCTCGCCTTCGCGCGGCGACTATGCCATACACACGTCGATTCCAGAGCCGAGGCCCTGCGCATTCTGATCCACTCCGCCGACCGCTGGTTATGTGCCTGCACGTTGTATACTGTCGGAGAGCTATGCCTCACGGAATTATGCGGTGATGTCCGGCAGATGCGATGCGAGGCCGATCCGCTATTGGCCGAGACGTGGCAATGGACCTGTAGGCGCTTGGACGCCTCACTTGCCGCTTAAGGAGCCATGATGCTGACGATCCTGGAAAAGGTCGACTACCTGCGCAAGACCTCCATGTTCCACCACGTTCCCACCGAGAGCCTGGCGCGCCTCGCGGCGATCGCTCAGGAAGTTGATTTCGAGGCGCGCCAACCGCTGTTCATCGAGGGGGACCCCGCGGACGCCATGTTCGTCTTATTGGAAGGTGAAGTGACGCTGGCAGGCGAACCGAACTGGGAGCGCACCCTCCAGGGTCCTCAGGTGGTCGGGGCACTCTCCCTTTTGGCGGGCGCTCTCCAACCCAAATCAGCCGTGGCGAGCCAGCCGGTTCGTGCGTTGCGCATCGAGCAGCAAGACTTCTATGATGCCATGGCGGAAGACTTTCATCTCACCCGTGGCGTTCTCCGCGCCCTGGTGGGCATGGCGGCCGGCGGCGCGGCGTGAGCGCCCAGCCGGCCCCCAGCCCGCGCGATCAGCAAAAAGAGTTTACTTCGGTCTTGGGACGATGATTTCGTCGGCGATGTACTTCTTGCGTTGGTCAACTGCTTGAAAGGCGGCATCGTGGGTCAGCGTGCCGTCACTCAGCGTCAATCGCCAGGAGCTGGTGACACCTTTGCCGATTTGTTTGCTGTTGACTATCTTGGCGTGCCGGAGGAATTTTCTCTGTTACTCTTCGGTGAAGTCTGGTTCAGTCCCGGGGGTCTGCCCATTCGCTACGACGACGAGGCCTGGGGCAGCCAAGTAGACCGACGCGGCCAAAACCAGTAAGCAGCGGCCATGGAAGATTCCACACCTACACCCTCGCTCACGAGAGCTTCAGCGGGAGAAGTCCACTCCCGCCGGAGCAATTATGAACGTGTTCTTGCCGCCAGCTTCAAGTAGCTGACGCGCCCCTTCGTTTATGCCAGCAGCGACTTTCCACTATGCTGGGAACCGCAGCGCTCTACTTTCCTCTGACAGCGCAACCCGTGCGCTTTCCCTCCCTGCGAGAACTGCCACGGGGGAAGTGAGCCCGCTATGGACGCCGCAGATCGATTTGGGTGGCGTGGAACTTGCCCTTCTCATCGTACGTGCCCGTGCAAATCACGTCATCCTCCTCTTTGAATCCGCTCATTTCCAAAATCTTCCCTCCCTGGGTCCACTTGGTCGAGCTGTCATAGTAGATCGTCTTCATGATGCCTTGCCTGCGGACGTCCAAAGTGGACAGATCCTTGTCCATCCTGACGATGCGGCCGTGCCAACGGGCTGCCTTCACAGCGGTCGCCTTCTTCTCTTGCGTTTCCTGGGCCGTGGCTTTCTGGGTGGTGAGTCCTGCTGCCGCAAACACGGCAGCCAGCAGTATAACGATCACTTTATTCATAGCATTCTCCTTTGATTGTGCGCCGGCATGGAGCGGAATGGCTCTCGGCGCATTTGTACTCTGGGGATTCCTCCTTATCAACACAGTGCAGAACTGGCGCCCAACGAAGCGAAACCCTCTTGGGCGGTTTCCGTTGCCCGTGGACAACGGAGGGCTTTGAGAGCAAGGGTCCGAGCACAGGCTCATTAAATTGGAACAGGGCTAGTATAGCACTGCACCCTCGCCCTTTTGGGCAACGAGCTTCTCGAAATGGGCCACAATCTTGTCCCGCCGTGCCATCACCGCCTTGACCTCCGACTTGGTGAGGTGCGGCTTCGTCTTGTCCAGAACCTCGTCGTAGCTCAACTGACGCAGCTTCTCCAGCAACCGCCGGTCGCATTGCAGCAGATCCTTGGGGTCCTGCAAGTCGTGGATCGGCCGGAAGGCGCGGGTAAAGTCAATTCTCCAGATCTTCCAATCTTCCGTGATCAAGACGTTGGTGAGGTTGGGGTCGCTGTCGTAGAAGAGCTGATCGAGAACCCTCACTTTGTACATCTGTTTGTTCCAGGCGTCCGCGTCCGGCGCACTTAAATGCTGCTGATGCCGCATCGCCTCATCCCACTTCCAAGGGATCCACCAGCTCAGCGCACCAGTCTGGCCGTTCCAGCGGCGCTCCACATATACCGGGACCATGTCACTCATGCCCAGCAATTTGGCCAACTGGTATGCGGCGATGTTGTAATGGTACGAGTCGACGAAGTTGTATTCTTCATGCCCGTTTTGGAATGTCATTTTGGCCTTGTATTCATCAACGGGTTGAAAGGCCGCGTCGTGGGTTAGTTCCCCATTGCTCAGCGTCAATCGCCAAGGATGTGTGATCCCTTTGCCGAGCTGTTTGCTGTTCACTACGTTGGCGTGCAGCAGGAATTCACTCTTCTGCTCTTCCGTGAGGTTTGGTTCACTGCGCTGGCTACCTTGATTGGGTGCCTGAGCTAAACAGGCGACGGTCAGCCACAATAACGCGGCCAATGTAAGCGGACTACGTCGGTGCCACATCAAACACTCCTTCCCTCGCTCCGAGAGGGTCTTCCCTGCGCAGAGTAGACTAATGTCTCGCCTCAAACGCTCCTGGTCATAGAAGGTGAAGTGCCGCCCCAGTCCCTGCCGGGCCTCCGGCACCGTCGCGTAGTCCTTCAGATAAACTTCCTCTCCAGCGTTTGCGCATCCTTGGCCAACTGCTGGGGCAGGAATTTGAGGGCCACCGACCGGCCAAGCCATATCCTCGGCTCTATACATCATAAAGTGTACCCCGTTGTCAAGACCTTTTTGAGGCAATAGGACCATCGGATGCTGGTGTCATTTGGAATGGGATCCCTTTCGGGACACTGGTCATTCCCGTCCCCCCATGGCGGGAGGAATCCACTCCGTCGTCGGCGCATTTCCAATGGCTTGCGGAGTAGATTCGCATTTCCAACGATGAGCTAAACCCGATGCTTCAGCGGCTCATCCGGACGGGCTTATGCCATCTGAGCAATGCAATCTTACACCTATTACCTGGTGATGCGAGGGTTCATGCGATTGCCACTTCCCGCGTAGGTTTATTGAACTCCTGTTGATTTTGAATTGGCAAAGTTCTACCCTATATGCAGTCCTATCACGAAAACTGTAAGGAGGCGCTTCATGCGTAAAGCACTGTTCCATGTGAGTCGGGGCGTTGTCGTATTATGCCTGGCGGTTCTTTCTCAAGCTGCGGCGCAGGAACCTAATCTCACCGAGCAAGAGATAAAGCAATTCCTGCTCCAAGCCAAGGTCATCAATTTCAAGCATACCTCCAATGGTGTGACCTCGCCGTGGCGGCTTACCCTCAGCGACGGCAAGCTGACTCATGATGCATCCTTCCAATCTATCGACGAGAGCAAAAGCAATGTGCAAATGGAGGGAGGCACCGAGCCCACATTTCGCAATTCGTACCATTTCAATATTGCCGCCTACGAGCTCGCCAAGCTGCTCGGAATCGGTGACATGATCCCGGTATACGTGCAACGGAAATGGAAGGGGGACAGTGGCTCGTTGTCCTGGTGGGTCCCGTCAAAAATGGACGAGGCGACTCGCAGGAAAAACCATATCCAGCCACCCGACCGGAGCGCCTGGAACAAGCAAGTAAGCAAAATGTGGGTGTTCAGCGAACTCATTTATGACACCGACCGGAACGCAACCAACATGCTGATCACAGAGGACTGGAAACTCTGGATAATCGATTTTTCCCTAGCGTTCCGCCCATATCATGACCTGCTGGAGCCTCGGCACTTGGGGATGTGCGACCGCCAGTTGCTGGCAAGCCTGCGTCAGCTCAAAGAGGCTGACGTCCTGGAGAAAACCAAGCCCCATCTCACCAAAGATCAAGTCAAGGCGGTGATGGCGAGGCGCGACAAGATTGTGGCCTTTTTCGACAAGCGGATTGCCCAAGAGGGAGAGAGCGCGGTGCTCTACTGAACTAGTCGACCGGCCGAGGCGACGTGGCGGCGCCACAGCACGATCCCCCCGACAGCTCCGAGCATCGGAAAGGCCGCAAGAATTAGCTCCGTGAGGAACCGCCTGTGGCGCAGTCCCGCGACGGTGGTTTGAAGAGTGTCTGCCGCTTCCCTCCGCCCCGCACCTGGTCGCGCAAGTCTTCTTTAAAGAACGCTTTTCTCTCTTCACAGGAAAGCTTAAGACGGCCTCCGTCGAGGACTTCCTGTTCTCGCATCAGGGTGTACCTCCTTCGGTGGGTTTAGTCGCCCCCGAAAAAGTACACCCTGCCTCCTCTCTTCAAATCCCAATTTACACAAAAGAAGTTACGCTACCGGGTCTATTGGGAGGAGTTCAAGGAGGGGAGGGGGTTCGCGGAAGTGCCATCTGCGGCAACACCTCTCTGTGCTGGATCAACCGCGAAGTGGTCCCGGCTGCAAAGCAGAACTTCCCTAAAGGTCGCAGTGAAACTCACGGGCGCTGGGCGCACAGAATGGATTGGTAATGATGAGTCGGCTTCCCGTCAGGAATCGGCTGACTTGCCCCACTCGGCGCAAAGCTTGTTTCACAGGCACAATCTGGCACAGGTGGTCGGAAGGGCTGTGTTCCCTTGTTGTTATTTATGCCAGTCGATTGCGCAACTGCGCATTTGCGGAACGGAATCGAATCGGGAGGCGCACGTAAGAAATGGGAGAGCCAAGGGCCGCGGGCGACCTTGCGGCGGGAAGTTCATGCGACGCAGCAGGTCCTGAAAGCATGTGGCGCACGGTCAGTTTCCTGGCCGCTCAAGCGTCGCTTACGAGCTGCTCCGAGGCCCGGATGTCCACAATCCGTGACGTTATGATGGTCCGAAATACTGGGTGCCGGAATTCCAGGCGCATGCCTCGCCCGATAAACCGCACCTTCAGCATCGAGCCACCCCACGTTGATCCTGCGATCCTCACCGGGACGGGATCAGGACAGTATTTCGGATGGCCGGAGATCAGCTCCCGACCGCGCCCGCGAATGACGATGGTGTACCCATGATGCTGCGTCTCAACTTCCAACACCGCGCCCTCGCAGAGCTCGTCCAGGTACACACCACCTTCGATCTCCGACTGCACGATGTTCCGGTTCACCTCATCACTGAAGTTGGGATGAGGCATAAACGGATTGGGAACGGGGACCGCCGCCGTGGTATCCATTCTCGTTGTCTCTGCCTGCCTTCTGCCTGCTGCCTTTCCCCTGACTCCAAACCTCGAATCCCTGACAACTGAAACCTGTAGCCTGCCCTTACGACTGGAAATTCATGCCGCGCTGGAGGTCCTGGAAGCGAGGGTCGGAGCGCGGGGATTATTTCAACTTTGCGTACTCCGCCTTGGCTTCCTTCAGGATAGTAACATCCGGGTCGGCGTCTTTCCAGAGGGTGAGGAAGTCCTGATAGGCGGCGCGGGCCTTGGCGAGGGCGTCAGGCTGTAGCGGCGCTCTGCGAGCACCGTCTTCTTTTCGGCGGTCATAGACCGCCGCTACAGGAAGACCCGCCTGCAGGGCGTAAGCGCGGGCCAGTCCGAGGCGGGCCAGCGCGCCCCAGGGAAAGTTCACCACCAGTCCTCGGTGGTCGATGAATTTCTGGAATTCCGCTGCCGCTCGGTTGCCGTCGTGGAGCATGAGATAGGCTTCCCCACGCAAATAAGTGGGGCACAGGAATATCGTGACGTTCGTTGCTAGGGCAAGTTCGCCCGTGCTCGCCGCCTTCAATAGTTCGATTGCCCGGTTCGGGTCTTGGCGTTCCAGGGCGACCCCCGCCCGGATGGCGGGCAGCCAATACCTCTGCACTATCGTGTGCAGCGGGAAGGTCTTTGCAAGTTCGGCCGCCAACTTCTCCGCCCCTGCCGTGTCGCCTGCCCGCCCCAGGGCCAGCGCCGCCATGGCCCGCACATCGCGGTTCGGGGCCAGCTTCACCGCCGCATGGGCCTCGGCACGCGCCTGCTCCCGGTTTCCCGCTTCGGCCTCGCGCAGCGCTGCCGCTGCCTGATAGGCTGCGGCCGCCTCTTTGGCGTCGTTGTGCTGGGCTGAATCCATCGCCCGCCCGGTCAGCTCGTGCGCGTTCTTCAGCTTGCCGTACCAACCTTCCGTGTCCGCTTGCGTGGCCAGCATTATGTCTTCCGCGCCCGGCTTGCCCATGGCGGCTGAGGCCAACTGCGCCATCTGCGCCGCATCGCCCTTCATAAAAGCCAACTGGTAGCGGCTCACGAGCAGGCCCTCGCTCTCCAGCTTGCGCTCCTCCGCCTGCTTGTACACCCCCTCTGCTTCATCCAGCCTGTTGAGGGCCGTGTAGGCGAGGCCAAGGTTGCGATAGTTGTACACAGCATTTGGCTCCAGGCGCAGCGCCACTCGCCATTCCTCCAATGCCTTTTCCCAGTTTCCCAGCGTCCCGGAAATGCCTCCCAGCACACTGTAAGGCACGGCGTCTCTTGGGTAGGTCTGCTGCCACAGCTCGTAGGGCTGCGCCGCCTTCTCCAGCTCTCCCGTCGCAATAATATAGTACTGCCCCTCGATGAAGAACCGCTCCCGTTCGCTTACCTTCTCCCGCAGGTCGTAAGCCTTGCGTATATTCTCCACCGACCGCCCGTCTTCGCTCAGGGAGGCGTAGATTACCGACATCACGGCATAGGCCACGGAAAAATTCGGGTCAAGCTCCACCGCCCGTTTGAAAAACGGCAGCGCGGCTGTGACCCATTTCGCATTGAGCGTCTTTAGTCCCAGGCTGAAGGCTTTCAGCGCCTCCAGGGATGGCGTGGTTGCTTCCTCCACCGGCGTGGCGTATTTCTGCACGGAGCTGAGCGACTCGCCCAGTTTGCTCCGCAAGCTGACTGCCGCAGCGTCCAGAGCCTTCAGAACCGCTTCCTTGCCCGCCGCTTGCTCCTGCGCCTCGGCCAGCACATCGCCCGTGCTGCAGTTCACCGCCTTCAGGCCAATCACGTACTGGCTGCCCAGCCCCGCAATCGAGCCGGCCAGCATGGCCTTGCTGCCCGTGCGCAGACAGACCTCGTGTGTGACCTCCGGCGTCAGCCGGTCACCGGCCGGACGGCCCATCAGCTTCAATGTCTCATTTACCCTGCGCTCGGAAACCAGGGCGAGAAAGGGCGATTGCTCAAGCTGTACCGAGAGCCCCTGCTTCAGCGTGTCGTCGAATACGCTGTCATTGGTCTTGTTGTCAAAATCGGAGAGGACGATGGTGTCCTTGTCGGTCAGGCGGGTCGTGGCTTGGCGCGAGCGGAAGTAGAGTGTTCCCCCGATGGCAGCAGCGGCAAGGATCAGGGCAGCGGGAACAAGAACCTTCCAGCGTTTTCGTAGGGGCGCCCCTCGTGGGCGCTCCCGCCCTGGCGGGACGGACACCGATTGTATGGGGGCGGGCACAAGGCCCGCCCCTACACGCTTGGATTCCGTGTCGCGCTTCAGTCGCTTCAGATCGGTGCATAGCTCGGCGGCGCTCTGGCAGCGCAGGTCTCGGTCTTTCTCCAGCGCCTTGTTGATGATTTCTTCCAGCTTGGGCGAAAGTTCAGGGTTCAGCCGCACCGGTGGGGTCGGGGCCTGGGTGAGGATGGCCGTGAAAATCATCGCGGAAGTGTTGCCCGTGAAGGGCTGCCTGCCCGTCGCCATTTCGTAGAGCACCGCGCCGAAGCTGAAGAGGTCTGTGCGGGCGTCGAGTTCCTCGCCTCGCGCCTGCTCTGGCGACATGTAGGCGACCGTTCCCATCACCTCGCCGGGGCTGGTGAGATGCTCGGGTTCGATGGAGGCGGTGGGCAGCGCAGAAGCTCCCACCATTTCCGCCACCCGCCTGGGCCTCGGCGCGAGCTTCGCCAAGCCGAAGTCCAGGACCTTCGCCTGGCCACGAGTCGCGACGAAAATGTTCGCTGGCTTGATGTCGCGATGGATGATGCCCTTGGAGTGCGCGGCGTCGAGAGCGTCGGCGATCTGGATGGCGAGGTCGAGCAGTTCATCCGTTCGTAGAGGCGGCTTTATGCCGCCACGTTGGGGCTGGCGAGGTAAACCCGCCGCTACCGCTAGCCGCTGCTTGAGCGTCTGACCCTCCAGATACTCCATGTCAATGAAGAGCTGGCCCTCGTGCTCCTCAATAGCGTGAATAGTGCAGATGTTGGGATGATTCAGCGCCGACGCCGCGCGGCCTTCGCGCTTGAACCGCTCCAGGGCTTGGTGGTCCTTCGCAAGTTCTCCGGGTAGAAACTTGAGCGCTACCATCCGGCCGAGCTTAGTGTCCTCGGCCTTATAGACCACACCCATGCCCCCGCCACCGAGCTTCTCAACGATGCGATAGTGACCGATTATGCGGCCAACCATGTAAGGAAACCTTCTTTGACTGCAATCTTAGGCCCCGTTTGCAGCTAAGTCAACGCAACAGGATTATCCGGGACAGTTCAAGTAGCGGAACAGTTCCCAGGAGTGCTGTGTGCAGCAGCACTTCTTCGTGCTGGATCAGCCGCGAAGTGGTCCCGGCAGCAGACCAAGATTTCCCCAAGGGCTCCTGTGCGCATCGCGGGTGCTGGGCCCACAGAATGGATTGGGAATGAAAAGTCGGCATCTCGGAAGATGGCGCCTTTGGATCGCACTCGTCGATAAGTGTTGGGATCAGCCCTAGTATCAAAGGAACACGCTCATTTTCGGAGAGGCGGTCACACGGGCAGATGAGCGACGCCCCTGAATTGCCGATTTTCGATTGCCGATTGATCTCGCCGAGGCGGGACTCATCGACAGGGGAGGAAGCCGCCACACCACTTCTTCAATCGACAATCGGGAATCAGCCCGCCGCGGCGGGGCAATGAAAACCTGGTGTTTGGACCGCGGCTATGCGGCGCTGTGTCTCTGCGATGGGAACAGCTTGGGGGAATATGATCACCGCTTCTCATTTTGGAACGTTCCCGGCCAGCTTTCGGCCTCATGCTCTATGAGATGGTCACTGGCAGGCGAGCTTTCGCAGGGGAGGCGGCACGCGCTACAGGTCCTTTCTCTCGAACCCGAGATGCGCCAGGAAGGGCAGGACGGCCGTGGCGGGGATCATCAGCAGGAGCGCTCCGTAGTGTACCTGCTGGTTTGTCAGCAACCAATCGTAGGCGCCCAGAGCGTAAGAATTCCTGGGCAGAATCCAGAAGGACCAGAAGGACCAGTCCGGCCAGAAACCACTGACGACCTGCTTGACGGCATAGTAGACGACCAGGAGGGAAAAACCCAGCTCGAAGCCGTTCCGGCTGCTTCCTGTCGCGAGGGTCAAGGCAAAGGTCCCACTGAACACCAGCACGCTCAATTCGAACATCCCCAGGCTCAGCAGCCATAATCGGTCCGGGCAGAGCCGCGAAGTAAGGGCATAGAGAGTCATCACGGCAGCGGCCAGGGGAATCAGTGCCAGGAGGCAGAGCTGCGTGCATCCCGCCAGCCACGCGGTCCAAACAAAATGCCGGCGTGTGCGCGGGCGCGTGAGCAGAAAATCGTATTCCGTGCGGGCAGCGGATTCTCCCACTCCCAGGGACCCGAGGTCGGCGGCGGAGAACAGCATCAGGAAGATCATGGCGAGGGCCACGTGCTCGATCCCAAAGCGCCACGCGTCCATTGCATCCTTGACGGTGTTCGGATGCACCCATACCCAATGGCCATGCACCGAGCTCATGGTGACGGGCAGCGTCCCGAGCAGAATCAGCGCGCAACCCAGCACTACATAAGCCACCAGCCGGAAACGGTTCCTTACCCAGCAGTTCCAAAAGAACACCGCGATCTCCTTTCTGCGGCTCACACCTCGCGAAACCTGATCCAGGCCACGGACGCTCCCAGAAAGCCCGCCGCCGTGGCGAGCCAGAATGCGAACACACTCCAGTCAAATGGACTCAGCGGCCAGGAGCCGTGATCGAAGATCCGCAACGTCCACTGCGTGGCCCTCAGCAAGGCATCCGCGTGCCACCACTCGCGCAGAGCGGTGGGAAGAAAAAAGTACGTCAAGACCGTGGCCATACTAAGGATCAGGCCCTTGGGGGCGCTGCCTGCCACTAGCGTGGTGAAATGCGAAAGGCCATAGATCGCGGCCCCCAGCACCCACAACCCGGGCAGGCCGGCCAGAACGTTCCCGGGGCCCTTCGCATGGATCAAGCAGAGGAAAGGAAGCGCGCCGAAGGCGAGACCACTCACCATAATGACCATTGTCGTCAGGCCCACCGTCCAGTCCGTGAGGACGAAGTTCCTTCTCGGGCCGGGCCGGGTCAGAACAAAGTCCATCGTTCCCGCGCCATATTCCCTTCCCGTGCTGGCGGCTCCCAGGCTCAGACCGGCCAGCAGCACTGCCATTTGGCCATAATCGAGAACCAACCAATCAAGCGTTGAGAAGGTGACATCAATATAGAAATTATAGTTATACCTAGGACTCAATCGGCGGTGTGTCATCAAGTAGGCGTGCCAGTTCGCCCAGGACACCAAATCCAAGCCGAACAGCACGCCCACGCTCAGCGCCGCCAGGATGTAAAGCACTACGCGGGTGCGGGAATCGTGCCAGGCTTTCCAGAGATACATGGCATCTCCTTTCGCGTGAGCCCCAGGAAAACTTCTCCCAGGCTGACGGGCAAGATTTCGAGGATGGTCATGCCCTTGGCGCGCAACATCGCGGCGAAGTCCTCCGCGTCGCGCGCCACCAGGTAACTCCAGAAATTCCCCGAACTCTGGGCCGCAACGAGATGGGGCGAAGAGACAGCGGGCGCAGTTTGAGCGGCGGCGCGGATGAGCCGGTAGTTTTGCCGGATGTCCTCCAGGCGCGTTTCCAGCACAATTTTCCCCTTCTCAATGATCCCCACCCAGTCGGCGATGCGCTCGACTTCGGCGAGTTGATGCGAGGAGAGGAAGACTGTCCGGCCTTCGCTCACCTGGTCTTCCACGAGCACGCGCAGCAATAAATCCGTTATCACCGGGTCGAGGCCGATGCTGGGCTCATCGAGGATCAGCAGGTCGGCGCCCTGGCAGAGCGCCAGCAGGTGGCACACCTTCGTTTTGTTCCCCAGCGAGAGCTTGGCGAAGGGCACGTGCATGGGAATCTCGAAAAGCTCGGCATAGCGCCCCACCAGTTCGCCGGACCATTTGGGGAAGTATCCCTGGTTGAAGCGCACCAGTTGCGCGGGCGTGAGCGAACCGAAAAGCGTCTTGTTTTCCGGCACGAAGCCGGTGCGTTCCAGGATCGCGAGCAGGTGCCGGCGGATGTCGTAACCCAGGACCTGGGCTGAGCCGGCGGTGGGCCGCAACAGACCCAGAAGGGTCTTGACCGTGGTGGTCTTGCCGGCGCCGTTGCGCCCCAGGAATCCGTAAACCGAGCCGCGCGGGACATTCAGGTCCAGGCCATCGACGGCGCGCGTCTTGCCGAAGAACTTCGCGAGACCCTGAGTGTGGATCGCCAGATCGTTCATCGCTTTCCTCCCAGTCCGTCCAGTTCATCCTCCACGAGCTTCACCACATCACCCGGCGCGAGGCGTAGTTGAAAGCTCTCCACTGCCAGTTGCCGCGCCACGGGACGCAGCCGGCGCAGCTTTTCGGATTTCAAGAGTCCCGGGCTGCTGTCCGCCGCGTAAGTTCCGCCGCCCGGCACCGTGCGGATCACCCCCTCGCGTTCCAGGTTCTGATAGGCCTTGGCCACGGTGTTGGGGTTCACGCGCAACTGAGCGGCCATCCTGCGCACGGAGGGCAGCGCGTTGCCTTGTTGCAGCGCTCCGGCGGCGATCGCCTGCTTCACTTGGCCTTCGATCTGCAAGTAAACGGGAACGCCCGAGGAGGTGTTGACGTGGAGTAGCATGCTGTACTAGTACAATAATACGGATACGATGTCAACAGATTTTTTCGGGGGGCATGGAGGCGCGGAACCTCTTCCCCGCGCCGGGCCAAAAGTGGAGGTCCCCGCGACCGGCAATCTGTGCTCCGACCCGCACTTTCAGGACCTGCTGTGGGGCATGAACTTCCCGCCGTCGCGATACGTGTACCTAACTTGGAAAGGTGGTGCCGCGGGACGGAGTTGAACCGCCGACGCCAGCCTTTTCAGGGCTGCGCTCTACCACCTGAGCTACCGCGGCGCCATGCGATTATTCTGGGGCTGATTTGATTCCCTGTCAAGAAACGCAAAGCAGTTTGTCAGCATCCGTCCGGTGACCCATCTTCCCCAGTTTGTCACGGGCTCCTCTTGACAACCCGTCTGTCATTCCGAGCGCAGCGAGGAATCTCGCTCTGCTTGGGGACGCGGGACAAAGAACCAGTGCGAGATTCCTCGCTGCGCTCGGAATGACGCGGAGTGAGAGTGCGGTTCGAGGTCTACCGCAACGACTCGTCCACTTCCCGCAGCCATTCGGGGCGTTTGAGGACCTCGCGCGGCTTGGAGCCATCGGGCGCGCTGACGATCCCGTCCTTTTGCATCAAGTCGATGAGTCGCGCGGCGCGCCCGTAGCCAAGTCGCAGGCGGCGCTGGAGGAGGGAAGTGGAAGCCTTGCCGGATTCCACCACCAGGCGCACGGCCTCGTCGTAAACCGCGTCGAGTTCCGCCGATTCCTGGTCGTCTTCCCCTCCCACTTCTTCCTGCTCTCGCTCCTTCACAGGTTTCAGGAATTCCTCGTTGTATTGCGGTTGCGACTGGGATTTCCAGCAATCGACGACCTTGCAGATTTCCTGTTCCGTCACCAGCGGTCCGTGCAGTCTTTGCAGGCGGGCGCTGGCGGGCGGCAGGAAGAGCATGTCGCCACGGCCCAGCAACGCTTCCGCCCCGTTGGCATCGAGAATGGTTCGTGAATCCACCTTGGAGGCCACACGGAATGAGATGCGCGCCGGCAGGTTGGCTTTAATAAGTCCGGTGATGACGTCCACGGAGGGGCGCTGTGTGGCGAGAATCAAATGGATACCCACGGCGCGGGCCATTTGAGCCAAGCGCGTGATCGATTCTTCCACTCCCTGGGGTTCCACCATCATCAGGTCCGCCAGCTCATCGATGACGATCACGATGTAGGGCAGCGGTTGCTCGGGCACGCCGTTGTTGTCAAACAAGTTCAGGGTCGATTCGGGGGCGAAGATTTTGTTGTACTGCTCGATGTTGCGCACGCCGTGCTCGGCCAGTTTCTTCAAGCGTTCTTCCATCTCGAAGGTGGCGCGGCGGAGCACGTTGGCGGCCTGCTTGGGCTCCGTGATGACGGGCGTCAGCAGGTGCGGGGTGCCCTCGTAGAGCCCCAATTCCAGCCGTTTCGGATCGATCATGATCAGCTTCACTTCATCGGGGTTCGACTTGTACAAGATGGACACGACCATGGAATTGAGCGCGACACTCTTGCCCGACCCTGTCGAGCCCGCGATCAGCAGATGAGGCATCTGCGTGAGGTCGGCGATTCTGATCTTTCCGGTGATGACTTTGCCTAGGCAGAGGGTCAGCTTGGAAGATGAGGCAGCAAACTCGCTGGACTCGATCGCTTCGCGCAAGTGGATGATCTCGCGGTGGAGGTTGGGTACTTCAATGCCCACCGTCGATTTGCCCGGGATGCGGTCGATCAGGATTGACTCCGCCTTCATCGCCAGGCAAAGGTCGTCCACCAGGTTGGTAATGCGGCTGTATTTGATTCCTGGTTCAGGCTTGAACTCGTAAGTTGTGACGACCGGCCCGGGATGAATTTGCGTTATCGCTCCGGTGACACCAAACTCGCTGAATTTCGCCGTCAGACGAGTGGCGCGATCTTTCAGCTCATCTTCGTCGATGCCTTCCGAATCGTCAGGCGGGCGCAAGAGGGTGGCGCTGGGAAGTTTGTAGGGGTGCGATCCGCCGCCGACAATCTTGAGGGAAGTGCGCGCAGACTCCGGCTCGGCCTTTCTTACGCGAAGCACGGGGCCGGCTGAGGACCCAACCGGAGCTTCGACCGTAAGCGCGGGCATGATGCGCGGAGCGGCGGGTTCGGTTTGCGGCGCCTCCTGCGGAGGTGCACTCGGCTGCGGCTTGGTGACGATGGGAGTGGCTTGGCTTATCCCCACCCTCTGGGCGATGACGGGCAACTTCCCGAGCCTTCGCACCCTCTCGGCCCGACGCCGCCGCCGCTCCGCCGCCGCCGCCGCGCGGGCCTCCTGCCACGCCTTCCATCGCGCCGCGACAGGGCGTGCCAGCGCCTGCCAGCGCGCTTTTAAGAATCCTGCCGCCCAGGAGAAGGAGAAGCGTGTGACGAGAAACAGCGAAGACAGGAACACCGCGCCTGCAACGATGCCGGCCCCCACCCGATTGAACGTGTGGATCAACCCTGCAGCCGCCAGATAGCCCAGCATGCCGCTGCCATGGATCAGCCCCCGGACAGCCGGCGTGTAGGGAAAAAGCTCGAGAAGCGCGCTCAATGAAGTGACCAGCAATCCCGCGCCAACGGCCTTGGTTTTCGGAGCATCGAAAGGCCGCACGAGCAGCAAGCGTGTACCCACCACCAGCATGACCATGGGGATTAAGTAAGCAACCCAGCCGAATCCCTGGAAGAGCAGGTCAGCGGTATACGCGCCAACCGGGCCGATCCAGTTTCGCGTCGTGGTGCCGGCAGCCGTGGCGGTGTTGAGCGAAGGGTCCTCGGGCATGAAGGATGCCAGGCTCAGCAGGACCAATAGCCCGACAACCGCGACAAGGAAACCCGCAAGCTCCGAGCGGCGGCGTGAGTCTAAGAGCGGCTCTTTTTGCTGGGAATTCTTCGCGCTGGACTCTCTGGACTTCGACGGTGTGGCAGGGGATGAGGCGCCCATACTTTTGCCTTCCTTATGCGAGAGCAGGTGCCAGGTGTCGGGTGTCAGGTGCCAGGGAAAAAATCCCCGACACGCGACACTTACGCTTCTCCACCTAGACGTGACGCAATCCCCATCCGAGAACCAATACTATCACGCCCAGCACAACCCGGTAAACAACAAAAACTTTGAAGGTGCGCCGCTCCAAATACCGGATGAGAACCGCAATCACCAGGTAACCGACTACTGCCGAGATGATTGCCCCTCCAAAAAATGGGAGGCGCATGTCATGGGGCAGTCCCGCATGGCGAATTTCCAGGCCTTTCTTCAGCGCCGCCCCGGCGATGAGGGGTGTGGAGAGCAAGAAGGAGAAGCGCGCAGCGGTTTCTCGTTTCATTCTCCGAAAAAGACCAGCAGTCATCGTCACGCCGGAGCGGGAAACGCCAGGGATCACCGCCAGCGCTTGCGCCACGCCCACAAGGAACGAGTCGAGAAGACCGACGTGGCCGAGGTCGCGCTCGCGTTTTCCCAGCCAGTCTCCTGCCCACATAAAGAGACCGATCACAATTAAGGCGGCGCCGATGATTATCGGCGACCGCAGTTGCTCCTCAGCGGCATGCTCGAACCGCCACCCCGCCAGGGCACCAGGGATGGTGGCAATCACCAGGTACCACAGCAGCCGGGGATTTTGCCGCAGGTCCGTGCTGGCTGAATGACCTGTAACGCCGGCGTTCGGCGCGGCAGCGCCGCCTCCGCCCAGGCCCAGAGCCATCGTGGTCATCTCCACCCAGTAGCGCCAGAAATAAACCAGCACGGCCAGGAGCGTCCCGGCGTGCAGAGCCACGTCAAATGTCAGGCCGGGATCTTTCCATCCCAGCAGCCAAGGAAAGAGCCACAAGTGTGCCGTGCTGGAAATGGGAAGAAACTCCGTGAGGCCTTGAACGATGGCAAGAACGATCGCTTGGTAGATAGGCATGGTAATTTTGGATTTTAGATTTTAGATTTTGGATTCACGAACATTGCCTCTACCTGTCACCCACGGTAGTTTTGGATTTTAGATTTTGGATTCGAATTGCCTCTACCTGTCACCTACGTGCTCAATGGCTTTAGACTTTGGATTGGCGGACTTTCCCTCTTCCGTTGCAGCAGCAACTTCGAATCCCTAATCCAAAATCCAAAATCTAAAATCCGAAATTCTCTAGGCGGCGCGCAGGTTGCGACTCCGCAGGGTCTTAATAGATGCGACGGTCATAGCAAGCAGTTCATTTGCTTCCTTTTTCAGTACGTCCACGCGATCCGGCGCTACTATCCCGGCTTCGACCAGCAACTCGATCCAGTAAATCGACTCGTCTGCTTCCTCTTCGACAATGCTAAGCTTGGCCACGACATCGGAAGTGGATTTCCCACGGCACGCAGCGCGGTAATTTGCCCCGACGGATGTCCCTGCACGGAGCAACTGCTTCCCAAGGACCTCGGCTGTGCGGCTACGCGGGAGGGTTTCAACTAACCGTATCACTGAGAGTCCGAACCCCTTGGTCCTTTGCTTGAAGGTTTCCTCGTCCATGCTCCAATCCTCGGCCTAGGATTTTGGATTCACGAACGTTGCTTCTTCCTGTTATCCAAAACCCTAAGATTCCCAAAACAGCTATCCCCTCCGCTACCAGAAGACTTTACGGCAGCAACTTCGAATCCCTAATCCAAAATCCAAAATCCTCAGTCGCGTTCCGCGTTGACGTATTCCTGCGCGTCGATATTGTTCCAGACTTCCTTGCCCAGGCCGCGCAACTCGGTGATCTCATGCTCAGGCTCTGACGCATGTTGCGTTAAGGCACGGATCAGGCGTTCACGCTCCTCTGGGCTAAGCTGGCTGGCGGCTTGGATGAGTTCTTCAACTGTTGGTCCCGTCCTCACGCGCTTCTCCCTCTGTCTAAGCTTACAACAACCTTGGAGCAGATTGTGGATTTACGAGGATTCGTGACGCGAAAAGCCGCAGACTTCGAAAAGCACGAAGTCCGCGCTAACCGCTCAAATCACAAATCGCAAATCACAAATCACCAATGCCTAATCCAAAATCCAAAACCTAAAATCCTCAGACTTCGAGCACCACCGGCAGAATCATGGGTCGCTTTCCGGTCTCCTCATTGAAGTGCTTGCGCAGCGCGATGCGGATTTTTTCTTTAATCACGCCCCAATCGCCGACTTCCTCGAGGTTGGATTTTTCGATGGTTCTCAGGATGACCTGGCGGGCGCTTTCCACCAGGTCTGGCGCCTCGTCGAGCGGCACAAAGCCCCGCGAGACGATTTCCGGCCGGGTCTCGAGCTGGCCGGTGTGCTCATTGATGGCCAGGATGGGTATGACGATGCCATCTTCCGAGATGTGTCGCCGCTCCTTGAGGATGATCTCCTCGACCTCATCGAAGGTGCCCACGTCGATGCACACCCGTCCCACCGGCACACGGCCCGCGCGCCGCGCCCCCAGCTCGTCGAACTCGAGAACGTCGCCACTTTCCAGCAGGAAACCCTCTTCCGAAACTGCCGCAAGCTCCCTGGCCATTTCCAGGTGGCGGTAGAGTTGCCGGTACTCGCCGTGGATGGGCACGAAATACCTGGGTCGCACCAGATTGAGCATCAGCTTCAGCTCTTCGGCGCTACCATGCCCGGAGACGTGGATGGGCGGCTGGCTGCCGTCGTGATAGTAGACGCGCGCCCCGCGGCGATAGAGGTGGTCGATCATGCGGAAGATGGGTTTCTCATTGCCTGGGATGACGCGTGCCGAAATGACCACCTCGTCGCCGGGTTCCACCGTGACCCACCGGTGGTTGTTCACCGCCACGCGCGAGAGGGCTGCCATGGGCTCGCCCTGGCTGCCCGTGAGAACCAGCGCCACCTGGTTCCGCGGCAGTTTCTTGATATCCTGTGGCGGGATGAGCAGACCTTCCGGGATGTGCAGCTTGCCCAGGCGGAGCGCGATCTCGGAATTCTGAAACATGCTGCGTCCTACAAAGCAGAGCCGCCGGCCGTGCTCCTGCGCAAGGTCGGCGACGATCTGCAAGCGGTGCATGGAAGTGGCAAAGCAGCCAATCAGGACGCGCCCTTTCGCCTCCGAGATGATGTGCGAGAGGCGCTCGCGCACCGCTCGTTCGGAGGGCGTGAGGCCCGGCCGGTCGATGTTCGTGGAGTCGGAGAAGAGCGCCAGCACGCCGCGCCGGCCATAGTCCGCCAGGGTGTGCAGGTCGCTCACCTGCTGGTCGGTGGGTGTGGGATCAAACTTGAAGTCGCCGGTGTGAATGACGGTCCCCAGCGGCGTGGTCAGGGCCAGCGCACCGGCTTCGATGGTGCTATGGGTGAGGTGGATGAATTCCACATGGAAGGGACCAACCTCGAAGGGCTGGCTGGGATGCATCTCCACGAGTCGCACGCTGTCGGCCATGCCGTGCTCTTCCAGCTTGGCACGAGCCAGGGCCAGAGTGAACGGCGAACCGTAAACGGGCGCGTCCACTTCGTCCAGCAAATACGGCAGTCCCCCGATGTGGTCTTCGTGCCCATGGGTCAAGAGAATGGCGCGCAGGCGTTCCCGGTTTTTCCGCAGGTAGGTGAAATCCGGAACAACGATGTCCACGCCCAGCAGTTCGGCGTCTGGGAACATGACGCCGCAATCGACAACGAGCATGTCGCCATCGTATTCGTACGCCATCATGTTCATTCCGAACTCGCCCAGACCCCCGAGCGGGATGGCTTTCAGCTTGGCATTTAGGGATGGAATATTAGTCCTCCTGAACGGTTCTCATTGTCCACTCGGTCCCGAAAATTGCCTGAAAAGGGCTCGCAATTCCGCTTTGATTGGCGTTTTCGAGGCTGAAAAAGGAGTTCGTTTTTAGGGTTCTCCTGATGTTAAGTCCTTTGTTTCCATCAAATCCTTAGCTTCGTTCCGTCGGAAATAACATCTTTTTCGAAAAAACGCGTTGCACCACAGGTCTGAGAACACTACGTACCCTCTCACGGGACGGCTTGGATGGGGTGGGTGCTGGCTTGGTCGCGGTCCATTAGTCGTGTCCCTTTCATTGAAATGCAACCACCTGACGCGAAAGACTCTCCGCCAGACCGGGAGTCCAAAAATCTAGCCTAGCACAGTTTCGGAAAATGTCAAGCCCTTTTTTCTAACAAGTTGTCGAAAAAGACCCGGACCCCGCTGGAGCGTATTGGTGTCATTTGCGAGACTTGGTCATTCCCGCGAAAGCGGGAATCTACTCCGGAAAGCTTTGGAAGTGTGCCGTCGCCGGACTGGATTCGCTTTCGCGGGAATGACCGGCGGCTTGAGTGGATCCCCATTCCAAATGACACCAGCACCCGCTGGAGCGGCAGTATTGCACCGTCACAACTCTTGTATTTCCAATATGGCATTGGGACGTAAAGGCGCCCCACGATTTTTCTCAACAGGCCGTCAGAGATGTTCTGGGATCGTGAACGGCGGGCGGTAGCCACGGTCATCGCCGCGCAGCAGGCGGTTGGCTTCCTCGTCGGCTATCACTTGTTCGGTCTCAGGATCAAAATTCAGCGTGCGCCCCAGGCGGTAGGACACGTTCGCCAAGTGAACCAGCGCGCTGGAGAGATGTCCTTCCTCGATCGGCGCCAAGAGGTCTTCTTTCTTGCGGCTCCGGATGCACTGGATGAAATTGGCCCATCGGTTCTCGCCCCGCGTCGCGCTGGGGCCGGGTTCTTGTTCTTCACCCAGCCAGGTCCGGTATGATTCGTATCCCGTCATGGCCATATATCCCTTCGAGCCGTAGAAGAGGTTTCCGCACATTGCCTTGGGTTGTTTGAACGAAGAAGCGGCACGACCTGCCGCCTGGGGAAGGGCAGCGGCGCCTGCGCCAAATCCGGGCATCCCGATCTCCGCCTCGGTGTTGCTGATCCAATGGCGGACTTCGAACTCCAGCAGGCGGCTCTTTCCGTCCGGCAAGCGGAACTCGAAGGCGCAGTTCAAGGCGTTGGGTGTTTCCTGATCGTCTTCGAACATGAAGTGGCCACCCAGGGCGGAGACTTTGTTTGGGAGCTTGACGCCCAGTCCCCAGCGCGCCAGATCGATTTCATGAACACCTTGGTTGCCCAGATCGCCATTGCCGGTATCCCAGATCCAGTGCCAGTTGTAGTGAAAGCGGTTGCGAGTAAAGGGCTTCATGGGGGCGGGGCCAGTCCACAAGTCGTAGTGGACGCCCGCTGGGACAGGCTCGATCGGAGCCTTGCCGATCGCATTGCGCCACTTGAAGCAAAGACCGCGCGCCAAGTAGACCTCTCCAATCACCCCTTCGCGCAGCTTCCGGACTCCCTCCAGATAGCCCCCCGCAGATCGGCCTTGCGTCCCGTGCATGACCATGCGGTCGTACTTGCGGGCGGCCTGGACCAACTGGTGACCTTCCCACCAGGTGTGCGAGCAAGGCTTCTCAACATAGACGTCCTTACCTGTCTGGCAACCCCAAATGCCCATTAGAGAATGCCAGTGGTTGGGAGTGGCAATGGAGACCGCGTCGAGGGACTTGTCTTCGAGCAGCTTACGATAATCGATGTAGACTTTGGGTTTCGGCAGGCTGCGCTTCTCCATGTCGGCCAGCCGTTGGCTAATCACGTTTTCATCAATGTCGCAAATCGCGGCAACCTCCGTGTTGGGGACGGCGGAGAACCCTTCAATGTGGGTGAACCCCTGCCCGCGGATGCCGACCACGGCGATTCTGACGCGGTCGTTGGCCCCCCTCACTTTCCGAGGCTGCGTGAAAAAACTAATGCCGCTTAAGGCGGCAAGACCTGCGCTGCTCTTCACGCTTGTCTCGAGAAAGTCCCGCCGGCTTACTTCCGGATCATTCGTCGTAAGGCCTCCCTTATCCTTTTACCTTCCCTCGAGCTCGTCAGCCAAGGACGAGGCATCGTACAATTCGCGCAACGCCTCAATGATGGCGCCACTATGGACGGCCACGGCGCGGTTGTTCACCTCGTAGTACACGTAGTCGCCGACCAAGCCCTCGATGTTTCCATCGAAAATCAACCCTACCAACTCGCCTTGCCGGTTGATGACCGGGGACCCTGAGTTTCCTCCGATGATGTCGCAGGTGCTGACAAAATCCAGCGGCCCGGCGAGATCCAGGCGGGTGCGGCGCTCGAGGTAACGTGCCGGAAGATTATAAGGGGGCTTGAGGCCAAAACTATAGGCCCGGTCGTAAAGGCCAAAGAAGGTTGTGATGGGAGGCGCCTGAGTCCCATTCATCGGGTAACCCTTGACCGCGCCGTAGGCGAGCCTGAGTGTGAAAGTCGCATCGGGATAGAGTGACTTCCCGTACACAGCGAATCGAGCCTGGCCGATTTTTTCCCCCGCAGGAGTCTCCACGCTTTCCACATTGTCCTCGAATGCCTTGATCCTCTGGCGGTCGAAGGGGTCGATCGTGCGGGCCAACACCATCATGGGATCGCCGGATGCCTGAACGGCCGCTTCACCCCCATCCACCAACGACTTGCGAAAAGCCGGGTCCGCCAGCTTGGTTCCCTCGACGGTCGCCTTCGCCACTTCAGCGGGGGTGCGCGCGCCCAGCACGGCCTTTATAAAGGGATGGTTGGAGCTCAATTCTTCGAGGGAAAGTTGCAGCCCTCCTTCAAACATTGCCGCTTCATACCGAGGATAAATCGGCGCTGGGGAAAAGAGGCGAAAGCGAAGCGAATCAAGCTCAGAATCATGGTAGCCCTCAAGCCTTTCCCCGTCGGGCTTTTTCACCTCTGCCACATACTGCACGATATTGAGTGCGATCCCCGCCAGGCGGGACCACCCGAGCGAATAGAACGGATATGTTTTCAGCATCTGCCTATGCTTCATCTCAGCTTGGGCAATGGCATCCCATGCTCCGCCATAAGCCTTCTCCCACTCCGGCTTGCTCGCCACCAGAGCGCGAAAGCTTGCCTCGTCTTTTTGCATCTTGGCCACCAGGTTCTTGTCTGACAAGCCCTGAGCGCGGCCCTTAATGGCCTTCAAAGAATTCTCCACTCCGAAGATTATCCGCGCTGCCTGCCGGGCCTGTTCAGGTCCCTGGGCGGCATACCGCCTCGCAGTTTCCGCCCGCCGGTTCAGGGTCTTAAGAACCAGGGGTAAGGCGTAGTCCCTCTGAGTTTCGATCTGAGTCATGGTTTCGAGGCGCGACGTGGAGCCCGGGTGCCCTGGAACGAAGACCAGTTCGCCATCACCCGCGCCCTTCGCATTCCATTTCAGATAATCTTTGCTTTCGACAGGTTTCCCATTTTCGTACACTCGGAATAGAGCGAAGTCCAGGTCGTAGCGCGGGTAGGTGAAGTTGTCCGGATCGCCTCCAAAGAAGGCGATTTGTTGTTCGGGAGCAAAAACCAGGCGCATTTCAGTGTATTTCTTGTATTGGTAAAGCCAGTATTCGGCGCCCTGATAAAGGGGAATCACATCCGAGCGCAAGCCGGTTCTTTCCAAGCTCTCCTTCTCCATTTTTGCCATTGCCGCTTTTCGGGCCTTCAAAGCAGCCTCATCGCTCATCCCCGGCTTGACTGCGCTCAGGACATGCGGCGTGACGTCTTCCATCGCGACCAGAACGTTCACTTCCAGGTCAGGGCACTTCAGCTCTTCCGCCTCAGTCCGCGCAAAAAATCCGTCCTTGACGTAGTCTTTGGCGGGAGAAGAGACCTTCTGGAGTTGGGTAAGCGCCACGTGGTGGTTGGTCAGCACGAGTCCGCGCGGGCTTACGAAAGAGCCAGACCCACCGTCGTTAAAACGCACGCTGGAAAGGCGCACGTGGTCAAGCCACTCGCGCGTCGGCTCGAAACCATAGCGCTCCTTGAGCTGTTTGATGGGGGGGTTATCAAAGGTCCACATTCCCTCATCCGCCAGGGAAACGGATATACCGAGTAATGCCCAAACCGCAAGAGTGAGCAGAACCCAAACCCTTCTTTGCCCGATGCTTCTAATCATTCGTACCTCCCGTCTTCAAAAGAGTGTCATGCAAGGCAGGACTTCCATTTTGGAATCCCGGAAGGCTGAAAGTGTACACCCTAAAGCCTCATTTTGGAATGCTGCATCACGCTGGGCAGAAAGCAGTCGGCAGTAGGCAGTGCGCAGAAGAGCAGTGACAAGTAGCGAGCAGGAGTCAGGAGTCAGAAGACAGAAGAAAGGCCACGAGTCCCCGGAAGCGCTACGCCTCGACCTGTCGGGGAGGCAATCGCCGGTTTGCGGCATTTGCGGATGGCATGCTTTCCCCATCTACCACCTGCCACCTACTACCCGCCGCTCTTTACGTATTTGCCAGGACGCGTCGGTAGAGATCTTCGTAAAGGGGAATGATCTTGCGGCTGCAGAAAGTGGTCGAGGCGCGTTCCCGCGCCGCGATGCCCATCTGCTCGCGACGATGCGGGTTGGTGACGATCTCGAGGGTGCGTGCGGCCATGGTTTTCACATCATGACCCGGCACTAGAAAGCCGTCCACTCCATTTCTGATTACCTCTGGTAATCCCCCTACCTCCGAACAGACGGCAGGGACACCGCAAGCCATTCCCTCCAGCGCCGCAAGGCCAAAGGACTCGATTTCGCTG
>Ga0208457_1000607_pt1 | contig 33619 bp, 15 predicted proteins | sample June2015DPH_10_1_FD_185513 | JGI IMG/M metagenome (GOLD analysis project Ga0208457, IMG submission 185513) | Peatland microbial communities from SPRUCE experiment site at the Marcell Experimental Forest, Minnesota, USA - June2015DPH_10_150... | ecosystem: Environmental > Terrestrial > Soil >... | reverse complement strand
ATCGGCTAAGCCAAAGCGCTCCGCGTGATTGACAATGATGGTGTTGGCGCGGGGGATGTCGAGGCCGTTTTCAATCAGCGCCGTCGCCACCAGGACGTCGTACTCGGCCTGCATGAACTTGAGCATCACCCTTTCGAGCTCCTTCTCTTGCATTTGCCCGTGCGCCACACCGATCCGTGCGTTGGGCGCCAGACGTTGCACGATCGCGGCCATGCTGAAGATTGACTCCACACGGTTGTGGACCAAAAAGACCTGGCCCTCCCGTTGCACCTCCTGCAGGATGGCGGACTGAATTAAGGCCTGGTTGAAGGGCGCTACCGTGGTTTGAATGGCCAGCCGGCCTCGCGGCGGAGTCTCGATGACGGAGAGGTCGCGCAACCCGCCCACCGACATGTGCAGGGTGCGGGGGATGGGCGTGGCGGACATCGCCAGCACGTCCACCCCCGCCTTGAGTTTCCTCAGCCTCTCCTTCGCCGCCACTCCGAACCGTTGCTCCTCATCGACGATCAGTAACCCAAGGTCGCGGAAGTGCACGTCTTTGGAGAGCAGGCGGTGAGTTCCGATCAGGACATCAACCTTGCCGGCCTCGGCCTCGGCCACGATCTTTTTCTGCGCGGCGGGTAACCGGAAACGGCTGAGCATTTCCACGCGCATGGGGAAGGCGGCGAGCCGCTGCCGAAAGGTTGTGTAGTGCTGGAACGCGAGGACGGTGGTGGGCGCCAGCACCACCACTTGCCGCCCGTCCTGGATGACTTTAAAGGCAGCGCGCATGGCCAGTTCGGTTTTTCCATAGCCCACGTCGCCGCAGAGGAGCCGATCCATGGGTTCCGGGCTTTCCAAGTCTTGCTTGATGTCTGCCAGGGCTTTTAACTGGTCGGGGGTTTCCTCGAATTCAAAGGCCTCTTCGAACTCTTTCTGCCAGGGGGTGTCAGGGCTGCTGGGTGTGCCGCCGTACATCTTCCGCTCGGCGTACAACTGCAGGAGTTCTTGCGCCATGTCACGAAGGGCCCGCTTGACGCGTTTCTTGGTGCGCTCCCAACCGGATCCTCCCAGCCGATCGAGGACAGGTTTGACGCCGTCGCCGCTGGACCGGTACTTCTCCACCAAATCCAAGCGCTCGAGGGGGACGTACAGCTTGGCCTCATCCTGATAGGTCAGCAGCATGAAGTCGCGCGAAGAACCGCCCACACTGAGTTGGCGCAGCCCTTGATAGATCCCCACCCCGTGGTCAACATGGACCACGTAGTCGCCCACCTTGAGATCGCCCAGGCCCGAAATGAAGGCTCGAGTCCCGGAGTGCTCGCGGCGACGGGAAGCCCAGTCGAATCCTCCAAACAGATCACTGTCCGCCAGCCACATTTCTTCCAAATCGGGGATGACGAACCCCTCGGAAAGATCGCCGCGGGCCATGAGCGCCACTCTGGCCGTCCTACCGAGTTCCCCACCATGACGTGGTTCAGCGGAGATGCTCTCTTGAGTTGCGGTGCCGAAGGGAATCTCGTATTCGGTGAGAATTCCGCGCAGCCGTTCCGCTTTTCCGCTGCTAGGAACAACAAGGACCACGGACATGCCTTGCCCTAAATTGCTTCGCAAGTTGTCCACTAAACCCTTAACTCCGGCTTGGAATTTCGGGGAGGGTTGGGTGAGAAGAACCAGCTCGGGATTGGGTAGGGGAGGGCTCTGCCCTCCACTGAAGTAGCGCCGACCTTCAGGTTGGCACGCCCCCTGAGCGGGAAATTCGCTGGCGGGAGTGCTTTGTTCTCCCTCATCGCGTTCTCCGTAGCGCCGGCCTTCGGGCCAGCACTCCTCCGGAGCCGGGGTTGTTTCCGTGGTGTTCTCCTGGTTTCCGGTAGCGTGTTCCGGTTGTGCGGAGTAGCCCTCGCCGGCAAGTCCTTGACTTCTCGACTCTCGATTCTCGACTCCTCGACTCAAAGAGAGCTCTTTGAGATAGAGTTGTGGCACTGCCCGAATGCTCTGTAGGAACTCTTGCTCGGTGAGGAAGATATCCTGGGGCCTGGGGCGAGGCGGAATGACGTCGCGGACCTCGTCAAAAGCCGCCCCCAACCCTTCCAGGAATCGCTTCAATTGCGGGTTGCGGTCCAGGGGTTCGTCCCAGAGCAATACGGGGTTGTCGAATAACGCGAACAGGCTGTTGGGGTGGGGTTCAACCAGAGGGGCGAAAAACTCCCATCCCGGGAATGGATTTGCGCACTCGCTCGCCCACTCGGGTTCGAGTTCAACTGGAGGGTTTGTTTGCGCCCCCGCCAGTCGCCGTGGAATGGCCCGTTTGTCAAGAGCGCGGATTAGCTTCGCGAAGAATTGGCGGGAGCGCTTTATTTCCGAAAGCGGAAGAAGCAAAGCTGCCGGAACGGGCTTTCGCGAGCGCTGCGTATCGGGGTCAAACTCACGCAGGGATTCAATCTGATCCCCGGAAAATTCAAGGCGTAAGGGGAATTCAGCCTCGGGAGGAAAAATATCCACGATTCCTCCCCGCACTGAGAATTGGCCCACATCGGAGACTGGCTCTCCCCGTTCGTATCCCACTCCGCCGAGGTGCTCCACTAGATCGCCGAGGTCCAGTTCATCGCCGACTTTGAGTTCGAGCGCAAGGGAAGAGTAGAGGGCGCGCTCCCGGAACCGCCCCGGCGCTGCTGCCACCGGGACGTACAACACGCGCGTCCGCCCTCGCGCCACGTTCCACAGGGTCACCGCCCTTTGTTCGAGAATCTCGGCGTGTGGGGAACGACCTTCGTAAGGAGAGCAGTCCAGTGCCGGGAGCGTCAGTACGGCCGGGCTGGAGAGTGGTTCGAGCCAGGCACAGAAGGTTGAGGTTGTGCGCTGGAGATTGGCTGCGGTCTCGTTATCCGAAGTCAGGACAACCACCGGGCGAGACAGTTTGTGGGCAACTCCCGCCACCACCAGTGCCTTGGCGGAGCTTGTCAAGCCGGAAATAGTCACCGGCGGCCGTGCTGCGGATGAGTCAGCAGTCAGGGCTCGTAAGGCGCCGCGAAAAGCAGCGTGCTCGAGAATGGGATGCAGAAGCGACTGCAAGTTAGGCATTCGTCGTGAATAGTAAGTAGCGAATAATAAATAGTGAACTGTGAAGGGTAAAGGGTAAAGGATAAAGGGTGAAGGATAAGGGAGAAGGGTGAAAGGCAAGAGGTAAAGCACAAAGGGTAAGTTCCGATTGCGAATTGAGGAAGTGCGACAGCCAGACGCCGCGAGCGCGCCGCGCAAAGCCTTCGACCTTCCTAATCCATTCTTTACCCTTCACCCTTTATCCTTTACCCTTCACTATTCACCATTTACTATTTACCATTTACCATTCTGCTAGTCACTCGTCCCGCCTGGGCGGGTCACTCGTCACTGCCCTTAGGGCTGCTTGGATAAGCGACGATGTCGAAAAGCCCTCGACGACAGGAATTGAAACCACAAGCCCACCCGCCGCCTCCACTTCGGCCCGGCCGACAATGGCGTTTGGCCCCCAATCACCACCTTTCACAAGTACCTGTGGCAGCATGCGGGTGATGACGGGTTGCACAGAGACATGATCGAAAATCGTCACATAATCCACCGCTTTGATCGCTGCCAGGATTTCCGCGCGTTCTGCTTCAGATTGAATGGTGCGCGCCGGGCCCTTTAGCGCGCGTGCGCTGCGGTCGCTGTTGATCGCCACGATCAGCACATCGCCGAGTTTCTTGGCTTCAGACAGAACCCGCGTGTGACCAGGATGAAGGAGGTCAAAACATCCGTTGGTGAAGACCACGCGTTTGCCACGCCGCTTCAGGTCTTCCACAACCTCAAACGCCCGCTCCAAGGTCAGGATTTTCTCAACACCCATAACAAGTTCCAGCCTCTACCAAAAAAGATCAGCCGCCTCAATCAGCGTGTTTCCACTGAGTATTCTAACACGCAAGGTATGGGATGTTCTCGAGGGCGCCGGCGGCGCTACTGGTGTCATTTGGAGCGCAGTCATTCCCGCGAAAGCGGGAATCCACGCGACGACAATGGCGCTACCGCTTTGTACAAGTCCGTCTGGCCTAGAATTGCTCGGCTCCAATGAGTCTAACCTCCCACTGGATTCCCGCTTTCGCGGGAATGACTGCCTTCACAGGCCCGCACGAAAAATCAACTTCCCCCAAATGACATCAATACCCAGGCGGCTGGGGAAGCCATTTAACGTTAGTATGTCAGGTTCGAGACATCCCATGTGGTTTCGCATACCCAAGCCACGGAGCAGCGCTGGAAGATAGCCCAGGGCGCAAGCTCAACCAGCGTTAACCTGGGCTGGACTCCATGCTTGTTGAGCCCCAGTAGACTCGACGCAGCCCCTCTTCCTCACCTGCCAAGAGAGTCAACAGTCAACGGCCAGCAGTCGAAGGTTAGCTGCGGCTCTTCCCCCACCTACCACCTACTAACACCTGTCTTTTCAACAACATTCCCGCTTTCAACGCGTAACCACCTTTTTTTTCTGTAACATTCCCGCTTTGCAACGGCCTGTGGAGAACCGACCCTTTGTTTTCATAGACATCCCTACTTCATTCCTGCATTTTTAAAGTTACTAAGTTTTTCCTTTCCCTCTCCTAACCGACATGCTGCCCAAAGGGACAAAGCGGTTCGCGACCTTTGTCGCACCGGGTGGCGCGTTCTCAGAGTCTTTCTCCTGAATCCTGAATCCTCCTACGTAGCTTCCACTTACTATTCTAGCCTATCTTCTTCCACTTGTCAAGAGACAGGGCGCCCGGGTAGTGGGTCAATTCGATGCTGTAGCGGCGATCCCGCAAGGCGGGATCGCCAAATGGCGGCGTAAAGCCGCCTCTACATCAAATTGACCCACTACCGGCGCCCGCTTTGGTCTATGGAAGGGGGTGGGGTTAAGGTTTGCCCCCTCATTTCTTGAAACGACAGAACTACCCAAGACGCGTGGGATTTTGCACGCCAGGAGACGGCGTGCTATTCTCGAAGGCTAAAGCCGATTCAATTATGAAAATGAAGCACACGGTCATCATCGGAGGCGGACCAGCCGGAGCGATGGCTGCGGAATTGATTGCCCGCGGTGGAGGGCGTGTCACGGTCTTGGAGGAAAAGGTCGGCTGGGAAAAACCTTGTGGAGGCGGAGTGACTCACAAGGCCTTACAACGTTATCCTTTCTTGTTGCCGGCGACCGCCGAAGCGAAGCCCGTCCAGGAAGTAGAGTTTCTCGCCTGCAATAATGCCTCACTCCGGTTCCAGCTACGCCAGCCCCTCGCCGTCTATTCCCGGTGCAATCTGAATGAATTGCTACTTCGCCGCGCCGTGTCGGCTGGAGCGGAAGTTGTCGAAGATCGGGTCCGTGATTTCCGGCGCTCAGGCTCCGGCTGGGAATTGCAAGGCAGAAAGGGTACTTACCGGGCGGATTATCTCATCCTGGCGGCAGGGGCGCGGACTCGGCTTCGGTCCCTTTTGACGGAGGATTTTGGGCCCCACGATTTCATGCTCACCTTTGGCTATTACGTGCCTGGTCGGGACGATTTGCTGCGCGTGCAGTTCTTCGAGGATTTTGAAGGCTATGCCTGGGCGTTTCCACGCCCTGCTCACCTCTCCGTGGGCATCTGCGGAAAAATCGATGAGGATAGCATGGCGGGTTTGCGGGAGCGGCTTCACGGCTTCATGCGCCGCTTCGGATATTCCTTTGAGTGTGCTCAGGTCTACAGCCACTTGCTTCCCGCGCTCAGTGTGGATACATGGAGCGGCCTCCGGTTAGCCGGCCCGGGGTGGGCGCTGGCGGGAGATGCCGGCGGGCTAGTTGATCCCGTCACCGGCGAAGGGATCTATTATGCGATGCGCTCGGGCGAGCTGCTCGCGGAGTCGCTGCTGGAGGGGCTGCCCGAGCTTTACCCCACGCGCGTTCAGGAGGAATTCGGCAGAGCGCTGGCGCTGGGGGCGCGGCTCGCCCGCACTTTCTATCATGGAGAATTCATGAGTGAAGCGGTCCCCACGCGCATGGTCGAGTTCGGGGCGCGAAGCGAGAGATTCCTGGAACTCATCCAGGAGTTGCTCGAGGGATCGCAGTCCTATTTGGGACTGTCGGCAAAGCTCTATTTGGGCCTCGCCGTGGCGCTTTGGGACATTGGCATAGACCCTCTTCGCCAGATGTTTCACGTCGCTCCGGATCGCCTACGGGAGGACATCCCTTCAGGCTGGAAAAAATCTCATGCCCACTAGATCCCAGGAACTTTTTCAGAAGGCTTTGAGCCTGATGCCCGGGGGAGTGAACTCGCCCGTTCGCGCCTTTCGCGCCGTGGGAGGCGACCCGGTGTTTATTGCAGGCGGCAAAGGCTCTTCCATGGCCGATGTGGACGGCAGGAATTACATCGACTATGTCTTGTCGTGGGGACCGTTGATTCTCGGCCATTGCCACCCGGAAGTGGTGGAAGCCTTGGCCAGGGTTATCGAGACCGGAACGAGCTTCGGGGCCTGCACTCCGGCCGAGGTTGAACTTGCTGAGCGCCTTCGCGAGGCTTATCCCTCCCTGGAGCGTGTCCGGCTGGTGAACTCGGGGACAGAAGCCACACTTTCGGCCCTGCGGGTGGCGCGCGCGGTGACGGGCCGGGACAAGATTCTGAAGTTCGAAGGGTGCTACCACGGTCATGGGGACAGCTTGCTGGTGAAAGCAGGTTCAGGCGTTGCCACCCTCGGCTTGCCGGACAGCCCAGGCGTTCCTCGGGCACTGGCGGAGCTGACCGTCACGCTGCCCTTCAATGATCCGGCAGCCCTCGAGGAGGCGTTCCGAGTTCACTGCAATCAGCTCGCCGCCGTCATTATTGAGCCTGTAGTCGGGAACTCCGGCTGCATACCACCGCAAGCCGGATTCCTTGAGAGGCTCCGCAAGCTGACGGCAGGGCAGGGAACTGTGCTCATTCTTGATGAAGTGATGACGGGATTTCGCGTGGCCTACGGCGGCGCGCAGGAGCTATATGGGATTCAGCCGGACCTCACCACACTTGGAAAAATCATCGGGGGAGGGCTGCCGGTGGGAGCCTATGGAGGGAAAGCCTCCCTGATGGATTGGGTCGCGCCGGCTGGCCCTGTTTACCAGGCTGGAACGCTCTCCGGAAATCCCTTGGCTGTCGCAGCGGGGCTCAAGACGCTCGAAATTCTGCGCCGCCCGGGCACCTACGAGCGCCTTGAGGTGATCGCCGAAAAGCTTGCCTCAGGCTTGGCCGCTGCGGCTGCGAAGGCCGGGGCGCCGCTCACCGTGAATCGTGTGGGGTCAATGTTCACTTGCTTCTTCAGCGGCGATCCGGTGACGGATTATGCTTCCGCCAAGAAATCAGATACCGTCAAATTCGCTTGCTTCTTCCGCTCGCTCCTCGAACGTGGTGTCTACTTTCCGCCTTCACAGTTCGAGGCCGCGTTCGTTTCCACGGCCCACAGTGAGGCTGACGTGACCTTGACCATCGAGGCAGCAGCAAAGGCTTTTGGCGAAATCCACTCGGCGTGAAGCCAGAAACTGGAAATTGGAAACTGGAAACTAGAAAATGGAAACCGGAAATTGGAAACTGGAAGACAAAGCCGCCAGTTTCTAATTTCTAATTTCCATTTTCTAGTTTCCAGTTTCCATTATTCAAGAAGCTCGAAGAAGCGCGCCAACTGACGCAGGCTCCCCGCACGTGAAGATTCGATGCCAGGCAGACGCTGATCTCAATGAGGACATCGTTGCGGGCATCCTGCGCCCGGGATTCGCCGCAACTGAAAACTGACAACTGACAACTGACCACTAACAACTGACCCCTGATTTCAATGCCGTATTATTCTGGCATGGCCCCAAAGCCAAGGAAGGAGTGATTGCTGATGAATCCACGCGAGCGAGTGAATCTGGCACTTCAACACAAGGAAGCGGACCGAGTCCCCTTGGACCTGGGCGCCACCACCGTAACTGGGATGCATGTCAGTGCAGTTTACTCGCTTCGCCAGGCGCTTGCACTCGACGCCCCCGGCACCCCGGTGAAGGTCATCGAGCCGCTGCAAATGTTGGGTGAGATCAAGCTCGATCTTATTGAGGCGTTGGGAATTGACGTCGTCAGGTTGGGGGGCACGGGCACTTCCTTTGGATTCAAGCTCGAAAGATGGAAGGAGTGGAGGACTTTCGATGGAACTCCCGCTCTGGTGCCGGAGGGATTCAACACCACTCCTGAGCCCAATGGGGATCTCCTCATGTACCCGCAAGGAGACCGCTCCGCCCAGCCCAGTGGAAAGATGCCGAAGGGTGGGCTCTACTTCGACCCCATTTTCCGCCAACTACCCATCGACGAGGACAATCTCAAAGTAGAGGATAACCTGGAAGAATTCGCTCCGTTCCCCAACGCGGAGCTTGAACATTTCAAACGTGAAGCCCTCAGGCTGTACACAGAGACGGACAGAGCGATCATTCTGAACCTCGGCATGTTCAGCTTGGGTGACATTGCCAAGGTCCCAGGGCAAATGCTAAAGGATCCGAAGGGAATTCGCAGCGCCGACGAGTGGTACATGAGCTTAAGCGCCCGACGGGATTACGTCTACAAGGTCTTCGAACGTCAGACCGAGATTAACTTGGCCAACCTGGAGAGGATTCACCAAGCCGTTGGTAACCGCGCCGCCGCAGCTTACCTGACCGGCGCCGATTTCGGCGCGCAGAACGGGCCTCTTGTGGCGCCGAAAGCTTACCGTGAATTGTTTCTTCCCTTCCACAAGCAAATTAACGACTGGGTGCACAAGCACACCACGTGGAAGACTTTCATCCACTCCTGCGGATCGGTCTTCGATTTGATTGAAGATTTCATCGCCGCGGGATTCGACATCATGAACCCGGTTCAATGCTCGGCGGCCCGCATGGATCCCGAGGAGCTGAAGAGAAAGTTTGGTGAGCGAATCACTTTCTGGGGTGGAGGAATAGATACTCAACGCACCCTGCCTTTTGGGTCACCGGACGACGTTCGCAGGGAGGTTCGCGAGCGGCTCAAGCTGTTTGGCCGTGGGGGCGGCTTCGTCTTTAATGCCGTCCATAACATCCAGGCTCTGGTGCCGGTGGCCAACGTGCTGGCAATGTATGAAACGGCGCTGAACTGCGGCCGCTACCCATTATGATTCGGTGAAATATATAGACGGGTTTAAGCTCCATGCCATGCCCCCAGCCTAACGCTCTGGAGCCCCCACGTGTAGATGTACCCAGCTTAACGCTCACTCTCTAATAGGTGGCAAGGGACACGCGCAGCGCCACAGGCTCCGCGCCAAAGTTGAGGCCCCAGTCCGTCTCGTCGCCATTCCAGATGCGAAGGAACTTGAAGACGCCGTTCTCGTAGGTTCCCTCTTCGACACGCAGGAACTGCCGGCGTTGCTCGGCGCTGGCCGGCCGGAAGTCGACGCGGCAAAAGAATCCGGCCGCCAGAAACTGGTTGTCTTTGAGCTGGGCAACCAGAACGCGCCCCGTCGGCTCGGGATTCCCCACGGCGCGATTGTTGCGGGACGCGCCATACGACACCACCGCGTCCCAAGGTCCGAACCGCAGGGTCTCGGTGACCTTGCCCTTTTCCTCGGCCGCGGCCTGGAGCTTACCTTCGAAATTGAGGCGGGCGATCTCCCGCTGCATGGGGCCGATCAACCGGTAATTCATTGCCCAGGGAGTCAGGAACTCCTCGCGTGGTCTGGAACCCCCGGCAGCGCCGCCGCGGTCCCTGGTGTAATCCATCCCGAACGGCGAGAATCCTATGGCCTGAAGGCCGAGCGCCGAGAAGAAGAAACGGGCATTGCCGGCGCCACCGGTCTCGGGCACGAATAGGGGATTGTCGTCGCGATGATAAAGTTCGAGCACTTTCAAATACGCGGCGGGGTCGTTCAGGTAAATGTCGGGCGCCAGAATATCCAGCGCCGGCGCCGCGACTTTCCAGATGGCGAGCACATTGTCCGTGGGGCCGCCGCTCTCGTAGCTGCCGGGAGCGCCCGGCTTCAGCGGGTCGCGCAAAGCCGCGTTGGCATAGAGCGGCAACGGATAAACGGCCTTCCCCGCGGCGGCGACTTGCCCGACATATCTCGCTACCGACCAGGCGTGGAAGCAGACTTCGGCTTCGGGGCCAAAGGCTTCCTGCCAGTTCGGGGATGGCGAGGCGGCCTTCACCTGCATGGCGTCGAGGACCTCGGGCGGCACCGGCGCTTCGAAGAGTTTCTGCGCGGCCGGGGAGTAATCGCGCACGCTGCCCCAGGTGCCGGGTTCGTTCTCCACCTGAACCATGATTACGGTGCGCTGCGGGTCGGCTGCTTTGAGGTGGTGCATGAAAGCGCTGAACGCACTCTTGTCCGCCTCGAGCGACGCGCTAGCGTAGGGTGAAGGCGAGTCCACCGCGCCTCCGTTCTTATCGACCATGTGCGGATAGCGGTCGGGGGCCAGTTTCATCCACTCGGGCATGTAGTGCTGGCTGCCGTTTTTCCAGGTTCCGAACCAGAGCAGCACCAGGCGGACGCGATGTTGCCGAGCCTCTGTCAGGAGCGTGTCGATCACCGTGTAGTCGTACTGTGCGTGCCGCGGTTCGAACTGCTCCCAGTAGACCGGGATTTCGACCGTATTGACATTCAGGTATTCCATGGCGGGCCATACTTTCGGAAGCATGGCCGGCCAGGCGCTGGAGTTGTGAACCTGTGCGCCCAACATCAAGTAAGGCGCATCGTCGACCAACAGGGCGTAGCGCCCATCTTTCTTCATCAGGCGGGGAAGTGAACGCTCCTTGACCTGGGCGTGGAGCGTAACGACGACGCTCGTGGCCACCAAAGCGGCCAGAACAGCGGAAGTCATTTTCATCTTTTGGCACTCCTACTTTATTAGCGCCAGACCGGCGCACAGCGAGAGAGAAAGACGGGCGTTGCTTGTCACAAGAGTCCTTCGACAGCATAGTAGTCCTTATCCGAACCGGAGTCCATTTGCGCTAGTCGGGCGGTGGTGGTGTCATTTGGAACGGGATCCGTTTCGAGATGCCTGTCATTCCCGCGAAAGCGGGAATCCAGTCCGTCGACAGCGCATTTCCGAAGGTTTGCCAAGTAGATTCCCGCTTTCGCGGGAATGACTGCGGCCTGCAGCGCCCATGTCTCGGGAAATCGCAGACCCCAAAGAACAGGGGGGTGCGCCAGCCCGCCTCTCCTGTCATGCGATGAACTGCCGGAATGCTTCCGCCGCGCGCTGGGAAGGGCTTTAACCGGAGGCGATAATGTGATACTAGTATCTCAATTCAGTCGCAGCATAGAGGCCACGCGCGCGGTGAGCCGGTGCAAGGCGCGGGGCGAGGCGGAACGGGGCATGCTCGCCGAGCGGCAGCAGTGCCCGAGCCGAGGGTCGCAGAGGCCGGAATGCGGCGACAGGTTAACCTGTCCCCACCCTCTCTCTTAAGGAGGACTTTATGAAAGCGATTGTATACACACAATACGGACCACCGGATGTGTTGCAGTTCAAGGAGGTGGCAACACCTGTGCCCGCGGACGATGAGGTCTTGATCAAGATTTACGCGGCATCTGTAAATCCACGTGATCGGTACTTCATGAGAGGTCTGTTGCTCCTCCGCCTGATCACCGGGGGGCTGCGCACACCAAAACACAAGATCCTCGGCTCTGAAATCGCAGGGCGAGTTGAAGCGGTTGGCAGAGAAGTAAAGCAGTTTCAGCCAGGCGACGAGGTCTTCGGGGGAGTAGGTTTTGGAGGGTTTGCCGAGTATGTGTGTGCCATTGAAGACAGATTGGCGCTGAAGCCAGCCAACATATCGTTTGAGGGCGCGGCAGCCGCACCAATCGCGGCAATCACTGCCCTTCAGGGTCTTCGCGATAAGGGACGGATCCAGCGAGGCCAGAAGGTTCTGGTCGATGGCGCGTCTGGCGGCGTGGGCACCTTTGCGGTCCAGATTGCCAAATCCTTCGAAGCTGAAGTCACCGCCGTGTGCAGCACGAGGAATATGGAGACGGCGCGATCGATTGGCGCAGACCATGTCATTGATTATACTCGGGAAGATTTCACTCAAAGCGGGCAGCGTTACGATCTGATTCTTGCCGCGAACGCCTATCATTCGATTTTCGATTACAGGCGTGCGCTGAGTCAGGACGGAATTTATGTCATGGCCGGAGGTGGCGGGGTTCAAATTCTCCAAGCCATGTTACTGGGACCATTACTGTCACTGATTGGGAGCAAGAAGATGTGTAACTTTATGGCGAAGCTAAACAAGAAGGATTTGGATTTTCTGAAAGATCTTCTTGAAGCCGGAAAAGTTGTACCCGTCATCGATAGACGTTACCCGTTAAGCGACGTGGCTGAAGCTCTCCGTTATCTTGAAGAAGGACATGCGCAAGGGAAAGTCGTAATAACCGTTGAACATAGTAAACAGACACCATGAGTGATTACTTGACCGCTCCGGTGAAGCGAGTTTGCGTCACCGAATACCCCCGTTCTGTTCTCACCTCCCACGGAGAATTTTCACCGGCCGGATGCGGATCGCATCGTGAGTGCAGTGCGGGGTCTGATTGGATCCGCTTGAACGCGAATTCCAAAGCTGGAACCGTCTGTCATCCTGAGCCCGCCGTGCTTTCGGGCGGGCGATCCCGCCGCGGCGGGACGGCAGTTCTTTTTGCGCTCAACGGCCTACGACAAACTGCAGGGATGCTTCGCGGAGTTTACCCTGAGTGCTCATGGGCCTGCGGCCCACCCAAGCAGATGAAAATCGCCGATGTTGTCACCCCCGCGTAAGCGGGTCCAGGTCAGTCCCCATCGAACTGGATTCCTCCCGCCATGGCGGGACGGGAATGACCGGCATCGGGTGATTTTCAAGCGAGCGGAGCGAACGGGCTCAGCATGACAGGAATCACCTGAGCGCCATTCAGCTCCGCATGTGCTTAGCGGTGTCTTCGCCATTTCCCGGCACAGGCACGACAGCCTTGATGGGCACCGGCCCCATGGCGTACTCCGTCGGACCTAGGTGTTCTTTGGAATCCATCATCGCGTCCCACGTAACCTCCTGGCCGGTGTACGCTGCGGTCCTTCCCATAATGGCGGTCAGCGTGGCATGGGCGACATGTTCCGCCTCGTTGATCGGGTAGTTTCTCCGGATGGCGGTAACGAAGTCCACGTGTTCCTGATCGAAAGCAGCGAACTTCGACTTGCCCGGGTCCGCTCCGGCCTCCTGGTATGTCCAGATGACCTTCCCCGTCGGGTCGAAAATAGTGTTCTTGCAATTCGTGTAGCCCTCAGTGCCCACCACGTACTCGGAGACGTCATTTGCGCAGCCGTCAATCTGGCGGCACATGCTTTCCAGGCGCGTTCCGTTCCCGTAGGTGAACTGCACGGCGAAGAAATCGAACTGGTCGCCAGTCACGCGCCGGGCGCGCCCGCCCACGCCTACGGCCTTTGCCGGGTTCATGCCCGTGAACCAGAGGACGGTGTCGAGATTATGGACGTGCTGTTCAACGATGTGGTCGCCCGAAAGCCATGCCCAGTTCACCCAGTCTCGAATCATAGCTTCCATGTCCGACCATTCTTTCTTTTTCGGGGTGTACCACAGTTGGCTCTGGTTCCAGCGGCAACTGGCTCCGACGATCTTGCCGATGGCGCCATGGGAGACGCGATTATAGGTCTCGTTATAGGCGCGGTCATGCCGCCGCTGTGTCCCCGGCACAACGCAGAGATTGTACGCCGCAGCTTTCTGACCAGCGGCCAAAACCGCGCGCACGCCGGGCGCATCCACGGCCACTGGCTTTTCAATGAAGCAGTGTTTCTTGGCTTCCACCGCGGCATCGAAATGGATAGGGCGGAAATGCGGCGGCGTAGCCATCAATACGATATCCACGTCCGTTTCGAGCAGCCTTTTATAGGCGTCAAAGCCGATGAAACAACGGTCGTCGGCGATTTGCTGTTGGGCCTTCTTGGCCAGCGTGTCGCGGCACGTTACCAGATGGTCCTTGAGGACGTCGGCCAGCGCCACAAGCTTGAGATTCGGCCCTGCCTTTAGAAAGTTCAGGGCAGCCCCCGTGCCTCGCTCCCCGCAGCCGATAAGACCTGCCTTGAGCGGCGGGCCGTCCGGCGCCACGTCCACGAAGGTCACGGGAGGGTAGGTCTTGGTGCAACTTGCCAGCACCGCCCCCGCCCCCGCGACTGCTATCGCTCCCATGAAAGTCCGGCGATTAAGATCCGACTTCGTCTCGTCATTCATGTCATCTCTCCTTTGGTTTAAAGAAAAATCAGTAAACACGCATGTCATTCCGAGCGCAGCGAGGAATCTCGCTCTGCGCCAGGGCGAAAGTAAAGAAGCAGGGCGAGATTCCTCGCTGCGCTCGGAATGACACGGCGATGTAAGCACTTCACGCCATCAATGCTTGTGCGAGTCTCCTGTCTGGCGATTTGCCGCCCTCGGGATTCCCTCGTCGTATTCCCGGACAACCCGGAATCCCACGTCGGTGCAGTCTGAGTACCACCAAATGCTCTTGGGCGACTGCGGATCGGTGAGCAGCCATTCGTCACTCCGGGTATGGTCGCGTGCCGCGCAGCGCAAGTCAGCGGCATCGGAACGATACGAACCTCCACGGACAACATGCTCCTGGCCCACCGCCGGGCCGCGCGGGTCAAGAACCCCGGAGTCGGAGAGGTGCGCGTAGGTTTCGGGATCATACCAATCCAGGCAGAATTCCCGCACGTTGCCCAACATGTTGACCAGACCCCAGGGATTTGGTTTGGTCCCGCTGGCCGGATGAGGTTTGCTCGAGCTGTCCTCGAAGTACCACGTGTATTCACCTATCGGCGCTGCCTTCACTCCCCATAGTTGATTCAACCACCGCTGGCGGGTGAACTGGGCAGGGTCGCCGGGAAAGAAGTAGGGAGAAGTCGTACCCGCACGGGCAGCATACTCCCACTCAGCTTCGGTGGGAAGCCGGAACTTCTTACCGGTAATCGCGGAGAGCCATTCGCAATACATGGTAGCGGCATAATGGGTCATGGTGATGGCCGGCCTCGAGCCTCTTCCCCAACCTTGGTCGGGAGAGCCGTAGGGCGGCGTAGGTCCCGTTACCGCATCGGGTTTGTCAGAGGCTGGGTTGTCCCGGCTTCTGCCGCGGTTCCCCCGCTGGAGCAGGTAGACTTCGTACTCTCTCCAGCTCACCTCGGTCCTTTCCATCCAGAAGGGGCTGAGCTTCACCCGTCTCACCGGCCCTTCATCTGGCCGCCGGTAGGATTCCGACTCGGAGCTTCCCATCAGGAATGATCCGCCGGGAATCGCCACCATGCGGATTTTCACTTCCGAGCCCGGAATGATCTCGGTGTAACTCTGGAAACCCTGCGGGTTGGGCGGGAACGACTTCTCGAGTTCCTGCTCCTGAGCTTCAGCTTCATCCTGGGCTTCCTCGGCCTTCTTGCCCCGGTAATGTCCCGAGTGCTGATGGCAGTTAATGCACCGCATCTTGTCCTTCGAGCGCTGGTAGTGCAAGTGGCCGTCCACGCCCTTCTTGGAGAGCCCGGCGCTGAATAGGTTGGCGTGACAGCGAATGCACGCGGAGTCGTAAGTGAAAGTGCGGGCATGCTCGAGGTTCTGCTTGGATTGCCAATCAATCTTATTCAAATCCCTGAAGGCCTTGCCATAGATGTCCTGCGCGCCCAGGCGGGCCTTTTCGGTGTAATACCCGAGCCCCGCAGCGGGGAGGTGACACTCAATGCAATGCGTGACCACACCGCTTTTCGTCGTGAAATGCGTTGACTTGATCCAGGTCTGCGTAGCCTCCGGGTGCGCGTGGCAGGCCCGGTCGCAGAACTTGTCCGAGGAGGTGGCATCAATCCCCGCCTTCCCTCCCAGGAGAATGGTGAAGCCCAGGAGGATGCCAATTCCGATGAGGCTGAGATTCCTAAGATTCAGACCGACTTTCTTGAGACCCGTAATCATTGAAAACATGCGTCTGTACTTAGCAGTATGCTTCTTCTCTCGGCGCGGATTGCAGCCCTTGCTGCGGCTGTGCCCAGGGTGTCATTCCGAGCGCAGCGAGGAATCTCGCTCTGTTCTTTGTTCCCCCTACGCGCGCCTAGGTCACCTTGAGCGCCGGCAACGTCAGCGCAGAGCGAGATTCCTCGCTGCGCTCGGAATGACACCCCCAAAGGAACAAGTCAAAAGGCAAAACGCAAAGTGCAAAAGGCAAAAGTATAACCCCAAAAACGACTTTGCTGGATAATTGCGGTCCTTGCTGCGGCTTTGCCTTTTGCGTTTTGCGATTTGCCCTTTGACTTGTTCTTGCATTTGGAAAGTACCCATTTTCATCCCCGGCCGCGGCATGTGGTCGGGAAACCGCGCGAAAAGTAGCGCTTCCATTCACTGCCAGCTTGGCGGACCCAGAAGGCCGCCACGCCCGCCAGGGATTCAGCAAGCCGGATTCCATCCGCCACTGGCATTACGGAGAGCGCCGTCGCCAGAGCGTCGGCCGTCGCCGAATCCCTGGCGATCACCGTGGTGCTGGCCGCACCTTCCAGACCCAGGCCAGTGGAAGGGTCAATGATATGCGAAAATCGCTTGCCGGCGACTTCCACGAATTGCCTGGAACTGCCGGAGGTGGAAACGGCGGCGTCGTGCAGCAGGATTGCGCAGGGCGGATTCCCTGTGCCCGTGTCGGGCGTGTCGATGGCAACTCTCCAGCCGGCTTTACCGGGCGGAGGCGCTCCCAGAGCTACCTCTCCCCCCGCCACCACCATGGCTTGACGGATTCCGCGCGACTGCAAGAGAGCCAGCATCTGGTCCGCCGCGTAGCCCTTGCCGATCGCGCCCAAATCCAACTTCATGCCGGCGCGTTTCAAAAAGGCGGTCCGGCGCGCGGCATCCAATTCGATGTTTCGGTAATCGACCAACGCTCTTGCCCTCGCCAGTTCCGAAGCGTCAGGCAAGCGTCCCGTTTTGCGGGCGTTTCGCCAAAACTCCACCAGCGGGCCGATGGTAACATCAAACGCGCCGTGCGAAAGCTCCGAGATCCGGATGGATTTCGCCAGGACATCGTAGAGGTCGTCGCTCACCGGGAAGGGGGCTGACACTCCCTCGCGCGCGAGGCGCATGAGTTCGCTGTCCTCCCGGTAGTCGCTCATGATCTGCTCGAGTTCCTCGGCGCGAGCGAAGGCAGCATCTGCCGCTTTTGACGCTGTCGCATCGTCAGGCGAGTAGAGCTCGATTCGAAAGCTCGTCCCCATGCGGGGCAGGGAAAACTCGTAACGCTTGAGCAGCACGTCGCGGGCGGAAAGGTTGCAGGGAAGCGGGATGAGGCTGAGTCCCAGAGCCAGACTCACTCGCTTTGTGTGATTGGGCAAATGAGTGGTCACACGCTGGAGTGGTTTCGTGATGGAGTGATTGGGTGAATGAAAGAACATTTCGCTCGCGTCAAGAAGAAAGGCGATCCTCGCTGCTAGGCAGCCCCGAAGGGGCGAACCGTGAGTAGTCCCGCGCCTGCGGGATGCAACCCACGGATAAGGGTGCGAAAATACTGCATCGGCCCTGACGGGGCCGGACTACTCACGGCAGGCCCCTTCGGGGCCACAGTCGCCAGCCCCATCTGGTGCGCTGCGGCGAACCGGCATTCTCTCGCCCTCCGCCGCACCTGTCAAGCGCAGCCAGAAGAACAAGTCAAAAGGCAAAGCGTCCCGCCTTGCGGGATCAAATGGCAACGCCGCTTTGCATTTTGCGCTTTGCGTTTTGCCTTTTGACTTGGTCTTGTCCGCCCCAAGGGAGAGGGCTACGATTCTGGCTAATGGCCAAATTCTCCAGACAGACAACTCTCCAGGCAGACGATTGTTCAGGGTTCTCACTTCGCATATAATCAGTGCCCGAACGCTTACCCCTCTGTCCTGGAGGTTTGTCATGGACCGTCGTTTATTTCTTGGCGTGGCCGCCGGAGCTCTATCGCTATCCCAGATGACAGCCAGTGCCCGCGGGAACCTGGAAGGGAAGAAGGGCCTGCGGCTTTCGATTACCTGGGGCATGCTGGTGCGCATGCCCGTACCGGAGGCGATGGCACTGCTCAGCCGCCTGGGCTACGAGGCCTTCGAGATGTTTGACTGGCGCAGCCCCGCGTTGCTGGAGGCCTTCCTGGCGGAGAGAAAGAAGTCCCCGCTTTTCTGCGCCTGCCTGGTGGCCAACAAGGGTGTGACGGCGCCCGGCTGTGGCTTGGTGAACCCCCGGGAGCGCGAGGGATTCCTCCGCGAACTCAATGCTTCGATCGAGGCGGCGAAGAAGATGGATTGCAAGCAGTTGGTGGTCTTGACGGGAAACGAGCTGGGAGGGATACCGCGCTCCGAGCAGATGGCCAACGCGGTGGCAGCCCTGCGCGAGGCCGCGCCCATCCTGGAGAAGCATGGCATCACCGCCATCATCGAGATTCTGAATACCTATGTCAACCACGCGGGTTACTTTCTCTATTACGTGCGCGACGGGGCCGAGCTGGTGGAGCGCGTGGGAAGCCCCAACGTCAAGCTCCTGTTCGATATTTATCATGTCCAAATCATGGAGGGTAATCTTATAGATAATATACGCACGCATATAGACCGCATCGGACACTTCCATGTGGGAGATGTTCCGGGGCGCCACGAACCGGGCACGGGCGAGATCAATTACCGCAACGTCTTCAAGGCTATCTACGAACTGGGCGAGCGCTTTGCAGGCTCTGTAGCCCTCGAGTACAACCCCCTGGCGCCCCTCGAAGACGACTTGGCAGCCATGCGCGCACTGGCCAACTTTTCTTAGCCATACCCGGTTAGGCAGTCCATAGTTTTGACCAACCCGCCTGCAGCACTTCCAGAGGCAGCGCGGGCGATTCTGAATTTTCAATTCCAAACCGCCGCCTTCCCCCATTGGCTACCGCCTGCCCGTACGTGGTAGGTAGTAGGTGGTATGTGGGGGGGGGGGTTCCCCCACCTACCGTCTACGACCTACCAAGAGAGTCAACAGTCAACAGTCGAAGGTTGGCTGGAGCACTTCCCCACGTACTACCTACGACCTACCGTCTGCCATCTACCACCTACCAGACACTAACCACCTTTCTTTTCAGCAACATTCGCGCTTTCAACGCGTAACTACCTTTGTTTTCTATAACATTCCCACTTTGCTCTGGGCTGCTGAAAGACGGTCCTTTGTTTTCATAGAGATTCCCGCGTCGTCCGTTCAAAAAAGAAAATTCCTTTTCACGGTTGGTAGGCCTTCTTGAGCCGGAGGACAAATTGAGCGAGTGATGCTCGCAGGCGTCGGCGGCGGGCACGCCTTCGTCCCCCAGTCCCCAGCCCCCAGTCTCCAACCCCCTAGCCCCTGTTTTTCATTCCCCACCTACCACCTACGACATACCACCTACCTCCTTTCTTTTCAACAACATTCCCGCCTTAAACGCGTAACTACCTGTGTTTTCTATAACATTCCCGCTTAACTCTGTACTACTGAAAGCCGGTCCTTTGTTTTCATAGAGATTCCCGCGTCGTCCGCTCAAAAAAGAAAATTCCTTTTCACGGTTGGTAGGCCTTCTTGAGCCGGAGGACAAATTGAGCGAGTGATGCTCGCAGGCGTCGGCGGCGGGCAGGCCTTCGTCCCCCAGCCCCCAACCCCCTAGCCCCTGTTTTCCATTCCCGACCTACCATCTACCACCTGCCTTCCTTGTTTTCATAGTGATTCCCGCTTCGTTCCTTCAGTTTTTAAAGTTACTAGTCTTTTCTTTCCCTGCCGGGGGCGACATTTTGACGTAGACTCCACAACGGGGCAAGAGGCCCACCAATTGCAGTAAGCAGAAGGCAGAAAACACAAAGCAGAAAGCAGAAGGCGGAAAGCAGATGCTCTCCATTCTGACTCCTGAGTCCTGAATCCTGAATCCCGAATCCTGTTCTTCCCCCACCTACGACCTAGCACCTGCGACCCTCTTTGACACTTTCTGTTGCGGCCTTCTCCATAGGTCACACATGCTAGGCTATCATAGTTCTAGCCTCGTGTCAAGAACACAAAGGCAGGACACAAAGGCAGGATTCAGGCTCCAGAGGGTAGATAGTAAGCGTGAATTCCGAAGTCGCACCTTGGATGTCGCCCGCCACGGCGGGCTGAGAGAGGCTCCTCGGGGCGATCTGGTCCCATGGTTGTCACCATGGGCTAAGTGATTTCGCCCGCTACCGCGGGCTTTTCGAAGGTGTTCCCGCTCGGGCCAAGGCCCCATGGCTAGGCCTTTGATGGGCAGCCGGGCATTTGAGCCCGCCTCGGCGGGCGGCATCTCTTAGCCCACGGTGAAAACCGTGGGTAGGCGGGAAGACAGGATTTGGGCAAGCCCGCCTTGGCGGGCGACATCGCGTGGTGGGCTGATTTCTCGGTGCACTGGTTTGTTCCAACACGTCCTGGGTCAACCACCTTTCAACCCAGCGGGTTGGAACGGAACAGGGCCTCTCAATTCGGATTTCAGGGTAAGCAGAAGGCAGCATGGACCTGCTTTTGCATCGGCGGTTCGTTCAACAATGCCCGGTAAAACGGGCAGACCTAAAGAATCGGTGTGAGTTTGTAAGGTGACCGGGCTCGTCTGAGGAACCTGCTTAGGGCCAATTCACGGTCAGGGCGTAGATTTCGTGCGCGCTGGTATAGTGTGTGATGAGAGGCAAGTCATCGGGGGTTAGGCCAAGCCAATCCCGTTCTGTCCTTCCTTTGAGACTGGCGAGCCGCTCGAGTCGACCGCTCGGAACCTTCATACGAAAGATGGCGGGGTCTCCTCCGGTGGTTCCGGCGTTGAAATAAATGGCTTCTTCGTGCCGGGACCACACCAGGTCTGGAATTTGGAGCATGGTGGCAAGTCTCACCCACTTGGTGTTGCGAAAGTCGAACAGCATCAAATTGCGTGAGTCTTCCGTCAAGGCGGCAATATAGCGACCGTCCGGCGACCACCGCGCCGTCCACAGGCCCTCCGACCCCGGCACCTCCGACAATTGGTGTGTCTTTAGATTAAGGATGTGGATGACGAGCCGGCCAGTTGTCCTTTCCGGGGGTTGAGTCATACCTCCAAATGCGACTTGGCCGCTGTCGGGTGACCAGGTGGGTGCTCCCTCCTCGTCGTTGACGGGCGTCACCGGCGCATAGGAGCCACCGTCCACGGAAACAACCCGCACCCTCCACGCCTGCCCCTGATCCTTGCCCATGAACGCAATCCACCTCCCGTCCGGAGACCAGCGAGGCAACTGGACCAAAAGAGGCGGTTTAGTGATCTGCACCTTGTGGCTGCCGTCAATTTGGCTTATCCACAGGTTCTCCCCGCCAGTGATTTCCTTCTCGAGGGTGACGTAGGCAATGCGTTGCCCATCCCTCGAAAAGTCTGCGTAGCCGGCAGAAACGTTGGGGAGGAACGGCTTAAACTCTCGAGCGTGGGTGTCGTACTCTTCCATTTGCGGATGTTTCGCTGCATAGCCGAAACCGAACAGCCGCGCACTATCCGGACTTATGGCCGAAACAAACAGGTCCAGCGGTGCGGACCCCAGGCAGGCAGGTTGCTCCGAATGACGGTGGAAAGGTCCGGAAGAAAGCCGCACCGCGGAAGGCATAGAGTGGCCGGCACATAATGACTGGGCAATCAGGTATTCCCCGTTGGGTGTCCATAGGCCATAGCTGCCCTCAAGGCCGGACAGTAATCCTGGGTACATGCATCTGAGACCTTTTCCGTCGCGGTCCACTTCCCAAAGTGAGTCTCCGGAAGGTTCAGCCCGAGTGAAGCATAGCTTGCTGCCGCTGGGTGACCAGCGCGCACCGTCAAGTTTGCCGGACATAGTCACGATTCGGCGCGAGTTCGACCCGTCGGGATCGCACAGGTAGACGCCGCCATCGGTCGTGTAAGCTAAAGTCCTGGCATCCGGTGACCAGGAGGCAGAATACGCCCGCAGATTCCCCAAGCGCCGTGGCTCGCCTGCGAACAAGGGCATAACTTCCAGCGTTCCTGGTGCGAACGCCCGCTCCTCAACCACCAGCAAGTCGCGATGGTCGGGACTGATGTCGGTGATTAGAGAATCCCTGGGGATGCTCGAGATGGGAACCGGCTCACCGCCAGAAGCTGAGACTTGGGCGATGACCCAACCCGTCGAGGCCTGCTCGCCAAAGTAGACGCGCTCTCCGTCCGTGGCCAAGCCCATGCTTTTCTCGCGACCGTCAGCGGTGATCTGATCGTATTTCAGAATCTTCGGTTGCGGGTGCGGCGTAGCGAGCCATACCACGGTCGCTACCACAATCAGCAGCGCCAATCCCAGCGCCGCCCACTTCACCCGGCGGCGCAAACTAAACCCTTCGTCTCGAACCACTTCGCAGCCACTTGGTGGCGCCGTCGCGGCGCCCGGACTCATCCCGATTCCGTTGGAATTCAGGCTTGGGACAACCTCCGCGTCGGGGGAGGTGGGCAAAACAATCTTCACCGGCGCAACGAAGCGATATCCAAGCTTATGTTCGGTCTGAATAAACTGCTGCCCGGTGCCATGACCTCCCAGGGCCTTCCGAAGGGTGCTGATGTTGAAGGTAAGGCTGTCTTCCTGAACGAACGCATCGGGCCAGACACGCTTGAAAAGCGTTTCCTTTTGAACGATATGGCCCGCATTTTCGACAAGAACGAGAAGCGTTTCGAAGACTTTGGGGGTTAGCGGTACCCGCTGCCCCTGGCACATTAAGACACGCTCCGCTGCATTCAGCAGAAACGGGCCAAACTCATAAGCGCGCTCGCCTCCGTGCGTCATCGCCAGCTCTCAGTTTTTTCTCAGAAAAATTAAAGCTTTCTCTAAGGACTTCAGTCTCCCCCTCAGGCAAGACTTCAGGTTGTCAAGGATCGCGTATCCTGAGGGTCTTACTCGACGGCGACTAGAGCAAAGACCTTCCGCGGATTCAAGCAATGCGCGATCTCGCTTTCGAGCGGCTCGTGTGGAATGACGCAATGAAGAAATGCACTGCAAGGAAACCACAGTCGCCAATCGGGTGTACTGACTTCCCCCGGGACGCCAAATTGGAATCCCCAGGACGTTCTGGAAAAGTACACCTGATTAACACAAGCGCCAGGGATAACGCGGTAGAGTTGTTCCTCATTTCTTCGGATGCCTTCGACCTCAATGTTCACGGTACCACGAGGCAAACCCGGTACGAGTCCCTCCTCAGGTTCGAATTCCGTGCGGGATTCCTGGAGACTGCTAACGCCGACACAGTGAACAAAACCGTCGACGCGGTGATCGTCCCGGAGCAGGAGGCCAAGCCCGCGGGCACCAAGACCGTCCAATTAGGCCAGGCGCCCGAGGAGGTCGAGGCCATCTTGGGCAGGCCAGAGAAGATTGTCGAGCTGGGGCCAAAGAAAATCTACGTGTTTAAGGATATGAAAATAGTTTTTGCGGATGGAAAGGTGCCACATGTCGAATGAAGCAGGACAGACGCGGTCAGTAGGACGATCTGACTCCAGAAAGCGGGAGGCGCCCATGCGTATCTCTTTACGGGATTCTTCATTCCCCTGGAAGGCTTTCGTTTTATTGCTGGTTCTTGCACCCATTGTTTGCTTCTGCGGCCAAGTTCGTGCCCAGCCGCAGACCACCGCGGGGGACGAGGCGCGGCGGCAGACGGACGGCGCTGTGGAGCCACAACTCCACCTGGGTCAGGTCCTCTTAGAAGCGCCATCAATTCCAGAGGGCACGGTGACACAACCGGCCGCAGCGTCGACCGATGCGTTCGGATTGAACGCCGATCAGCGTAAGTTGCTCATGGCGAATCCCGCTGAGCTAGCTCGCCTGCTGCGGGAGAGAGCAATCCAGGAGGGGGTTGACATTTACGCTGTGCCTGAGCTCGAGCATCCTACCGACTACGCGGTGCACACTGAGCGAGGCAGTTTCTTCCCGCAGGAAGGAAACAACGACATCCCGGCGGGCAGACCGCAGGGTGAAGTCGTAAAGGGATCGGAACATCTGTCACCGTATATCGTGCAGTTTGCGCGGCCCGTGTCTAGTGATGAGTGGCTCTCTTTGATGGAACTGGGAGGGCGACCGATAGGGCCACTAAGCAGCGAGGCCATCGTTTATCTCATACCTGACTCCGCCGTAACCGACCTCACCGGGCTCCCTTTCGTGCGGTGGGTCGGAGCGTGGATGCCTGAGTACAAATTAAACCCAGACACAATTGGTCGCGGGAAGCCCCTCATATACGTAAAACCACTTGGGTGCGACGAGCCTGAATACCTCTCTGACCTAAAGAGTCTTGGGTTCGGCAGCGCGTCCGAGGTTGCTGGAGCCGGCTTGTATACTATTACGGCCTCTGACGCGGACGTTCAGCGTATCTCTCGATTATGGTGGGTGAAGGCGATATTCCGAGCTCCCCAAGAAATGCCGACGGGTACTGTCAACTTTGGCGCGATGGATAGCCGTCAGTTCTTGCTATCGCCTAACCTGAACTATCTGGGATTCAACGGTGGCGGAGTGTCTGTGGGTGTCCGTGACAACGGCGTGATGAGCACCCACGCCGACCTGAATGGGATTTTCCTTGGGGCAAGCGACTTGACCGTCCAGAAGGACCACGGGACGCACGTCACAGGCATAGTCGCTGGCAGAGGCACGGACAGCAGTGGCTCCATCACGGGGGTGGCGCCCGGTAGTTCGGTGTTGTTTCGAAGCTGGGCCAACAGTTCGGACAACCTTACGAGTGATCTTGACGCCTTTCAGTCAAACTCCGTGGAAATCTCCAACCATTCCTATTTGGTGGATTGCTCGAATTACGACTCAACGACTGAGATTTTCGACAACTACGCGCATGATCATGGCCAGCTTCTCGTCGTTTCCGCAGGAAACGAAAACAACGGATGGGGGAACTGTTCCGGGACTCATAACTACGTGACTAACCCCAGGTTGGGAAAGAACACCATAGCTGTGGGAGCGATCTCGTACACATTCGATGGTGATAGCGGTGGCTTGGGTAACATCGCGGTGTACTCAAGCAGGGGTCCAAGTGGGCCAAGTGGAGGAACCACAAACCGTCTCAAACCCGATTTGGTCGCACCGGGAGGGGACGTTGTGAATGCTTGCTCTGTCTCCACTCCGTTTTGGATGTACGGTGTCGTGTCCGTAAATGGTCGGGTAGGTGATGAGAAAGACAGTTGTGGCAGTGACGTGTGGCCTAACTTTAGCCCGTCCTACTTGCGAGATTCCGGGACGAGCATGGCTGCCCCGCACGTCACGGGGGCGCTGGCCCTCATGCGGCAATGGTCGCCTCCATCTTCCTCCTCATCTCTGGCGCTCAAGGCACAGTTAATCGCTCAAACAATCCCGCTAAGAGGACAGACCAATACACCGCTGAATGGTTATGCCGACACCACCTACGGATACGGCCTCGTCAACCCGTACGCGTCGATAAGATACATCAGCGGAGAGTGGAGCAACCTGCTGTGGGCCCAAGGCACCGTCACGAATTTAGGCGAGAGTGACTGGTCCTTTGTCGCCCCGTCGGGATCGCAGAAGATTGGCGTGGCTTTAGCATACAACGATGCCGATACCACCGACGGCAGTCTACGAGACGACCTAGAGTTTGAGGTAGACCTTCCATCCGGAATCAAGTACGGCTCAGATTCGAACGGAAGTCTTGGATGCACAACTTGCATCAGAAGCCCTTTCGCGTCTGGCGTCAATACAGAGAGCCCTGTCAAGAAAGTTGTGATTGTGAAACCATCTTCAGCGGACCTAGGCAAGTCCTGGACGGTGCGGGTGAAATTCACTCAGTGGCCTTCGTGGTGCATATTCCCTTGTACACCGAACGAGGGCTTCGGGCTCGTCGTGGAAGGGATCTACAAGCAGCCGGCGTTGGCTCTTCAACTGTCCCAAACCAGTTTTCTTGCTTCACCTGGTCAATCCGTGTCCATTCCGCTTACAGTGACCAACACTGGGGGCTACATTATTCCCGCCGTCGGTGTTTCGATAGACGGAACTACTCCTCGAGTCAGCGAGTTCCTGGGGCCGCTCATTGGGCAGAACAGCTCCACAAATGGTTCATTGACGCTCGTTGCTCCTTCCGGCGTAGGAACCTACAAATACACAGTCAGGGCTATGGGAGTAAACCTTGGGTTGCAGGATGCCCTGGCAGCGATATCGGTCACCGTCGGCCCTTCTATCGCCATCAGCAACGTGAGTCCCAGTTCCGTCACGCTCATTCGGGGGGGCAGTGCGCAGTCTGTGACGGTGAACCTGACCCGCACCAGCTACACGGGCAGCATCACCTTGGCGGCCACCAATCTGCCCAGCGGGGTGACGCCCACTTACACCCAGCCGGGCACGGCGAGTTCGGGCAGCATCACCTTGCAGGCGTCCAGCAGCGCCGCGCTGGTCAGCAATCAGACCATCACCGTCACCGCCAGCGGCAGCGGGGTCACTTCCGCCACCAGCAGCTTCAGCCTGACGGTGACCAACTCACAACCCGATTTACTGGTGACGAGCGTGAGCATTCCCTCCAGCGCGACGGTAGGCGGGCAGGTGAGTCTGTCGGCAACGATCAAGAATCAGGGCAGCGCGGCGGCGGGAGCCTTCCGGTTGGGCTTTTACCTGTCGACCGGCTCCACCATCACCACGTCGAGCACCCTCATCGCTGTCTGCAGTTACACTACCCTGGCGGTGGGGGCGACGAACACCTGCGCAATGTCACCGACGTTGCCGTCGTCAGTGGGTGCGGGTACCTACTATGGCGGAGCGATCGTGGACGATCTGAACCAGGTGAGTGAAAGCAACGAGTCCAACAACACCCTGGTGGCCTCAAACACCCTGACGGTGACCAACCCGCAACGGCCGGATTTACTGATGACGAGCGTGAGTTTTCCCTCCAGCGCGACGGTAGGCGGGCAGGTGAATCTGTCCGCGACGATCAAGAATCAGGGCGGCGCGGCGGCGGGAGCCTTCCGATTGGGCTTCTACCTGTCGACCGGCTCCACCATCACCACGTCGAGCACCCTCATCGCTGTCTGCAATTACACTTCCCTGGCAGCGGGGGCGACGAGCACCTGCGCAATGTCACCGACGTTGCCGTCGTCGGTGGGTGCGGGTACCTACTATGGCGGAGCGATCGTGGACGATCTGAACCAGGTGAGTGAAAGCAACGAGTCCAACAACACCCTGCTGGCCTCGAACACCCTGACGGTGACCGGAGCACAAGCCGATTTACTGGTGACGAGCGTGAGTATTCCCTCCAGCGCGACGGTAGGCGGGCAGGTGAGCCTGTCGGCGACGATCAAGAATCAGGGCGGCACGGCGGCGGGAGCCTTCCGGATGAGCTTTTACCTGTCGACCAGCTCAACCATCAGCACGTCGAGCACGAACATCGGTTACTGCACTTACACTTCGCTGGCGGCGGGGGCGACGAACACCTGCGCAATGTCACCGACGTTGCCGTCGTCGGTGGGTGCGGGTACCTACTATGGCGGAGCGATCGTGGACGATCTGAACCAGGTGAGTGAAAGCAACGAGTCCAACAACACCCTCCTGGCCTCAAACACCCTGACGGTGAGCAGCTCGCAAGCCGATTTACTGGTGACGAGCGTGAGTATTCCCTCCAGCGCGACGGTGGGCGGGCAGGTGAGCCTGTCGGCGACGATCAAGAATCAGGGCAGCGCGGCGGCGGGAGCCTTCCGGTTGGGCTTTTACCTGTCGACCGGCTCCACCATCACGACGTCGAGCACCCTCATCGCTTACTGCACTTACACTTCCCTGGCGGCGGGGGCGACGAACACCTGCGCCGGGACGGTGACGTTGCCGTCGTCCGTGGGTGCGGGTACCTACCATGGCGGAGCGATCGTGGACGATCTGAACCAGGTGAGTGAAAGCAACGAGTCCAACAACACCCTCCTGGCCTCAAACACCCTGACGGTGACCAACCCGCAACTGCCCGATTTAGTGGTGACGAGCGTGAGTATTCCCTCCAGCGCGACGGTAGGCGGGCAGGCGAGCCTGTCGGCGACGATCAAGAATCAGGGCAGCGCGGCGGCGGGAGCCTTCCGGTTGGGCTTTTACCTGTCGACCGGCTCCACCATCACCACGTCGAGCACCCTCATCGCTTACTGCACTTACACTTCCCTGGCGGCGGGGGCGACGAACACCTGCGCCGGGACGGTGACGTTGCCGTCGTCCGTGGGTGCGGGAACCTACCATGGCGGAGCGATCGCGGACGATCTGAACCAGGTGAGTGAAAGCAACGAGTCCAACAACACCCTGCTGGCCTCAAACACCCTGACGGTGAAGTGACCCGCCCGGTGTTCAGCAACCCTTTGGGCCGCCGCGCTTTCCACGGGAAAGCGTGACGTGCGAAATCCTCAGACTCGAGACCACCCGAAGGGCGTGCTCGATTTTGGCGACGAGAGAAGGTGCAAAGCCAAGCTATCCTCTCCACCTCAGCCAGGCTGACATCATCGCCGCGCCGGTCGCGGGTGGCGCCGATCCGCCGCGGCGGACCTTTTATGTCGGCGACCGTTAAGAAGCCATGAGAGGCCACGGATAGGACGCGGTGAGAGGGGTGTTGCGCGTGTTTGTGGGGCGCATACATGAAAGATCCGCCGCGGCGGATATGCGCCACCTGTGATGGTCCTACGGCGTAAAAAAAACTTTTGGTGAGACGTGGGAACAGATACTCCGCCTGATGCAGCTATTTTTGGTGAGATCAAGCGGCTGTTGTCCCTTTTCTGGAACCAAATTCAAAACGATTCTGTTCGATTCGACTTAACAAAGTAATACTAGGCGGGCACCGGTTCGGCGCCAGACGCTGAGCCTGAGTGCTGTCATGCTGAGCCCGCCTTGCGGGAGAAGCATCCCTGCAGTTTGTCGCTGGATGCTGAGCGCAAAAGACAACTGCAGTCCCGCCCGCCATTAAGATCGGCGGACCTTCGGCCGCGGCGGGATCGCCCGCCCGGAAGCACGGCGGGCTCTCCAGAAACTCGATGCATTACTCGTTTCCATTGAGCAGCTTGGGCCGAGCCTGTCTGATCTGTCGTTGCCCCGCAACTAACCCCTCACCCGGCCCGCGACGGCTGGTGAAAGCGCCGTCGCGGTCCACCCTCTCCCCTTGGGAGAGGGCAGACCCACTTTGCGATGCGCTCCGTTTCTGACGTCACGGATACCGTTCTTCGGCTATCCTCGCCCAGGATGACAGACGAGTCCGAATTCGGAATTGCGGGTGAAACAAGCTTTGCGCCAAGTGGGGCAAGTCAGCCGATTCTCACAGGAAGCCGACTTTTTCACTCCGAATCCGATCGCGACGCAATCGATCACGTGAAGATAATTGATCGCATAGGGACTTCGCAACAGTTGTCCGAGTGGCAGCACGTTTCGGTATGCAAGTTACACAACCTAGCGGATCGCTTCCGAGTGCGCCCCGCACAATTGCCAAGAAGGCATGTGATTCAAGCTTGAGTTGACAGAGCGGCTGGCGTATGCTGCTGAGAGAAAAGAAGGGTGGAATCGGAGATCCCGTTGGAAAGCCCTCCCACAATACCATTGCCCGGCGAGGCAGGCAGCCGCACCGCCAGCCCTGCTACCTTCTCCTCCGACGAACTGGTTGCCGGCCGCTACAAGATCGTGCGCTTCATCGGGCGAGGAGGCATGGGAGAGGTCTACGAAGCTAATGATCTGGAACTGCGGCAGCGTGTGGCGCTCAAGACCGTGCGACCGGAGATCGCACTGGACCAGCAGGCAATCGAGCGCTTCAAGCGGGAGATCCGAATCGCCAGAGAAGTGACGCATCCCAACGTCTGCCGAATCTTCGACCTCGGCCATCACCGCAGGGCGCCGTCCGGGGACGAGATCGCCTTCCTGACCATGGAGCTCCTTCCTGGCGAAACCCTTGGCGAGCGGCTCCGCCGGACGGGGCGGATGAGCACTGCCGAGGCCCTCCCGCTGGCCACACAAATCGCGGCAGGGCTAGCGGCGGCCCACGCGGCAGGCATTGTTCACCGCGATCTGAAGCCCGGCAACATCATTTTAGTTCCTTCCCAGGAAGGCCAGCAAACCACACGCGCCGTGGTCACCGATTTCGGGCTGGCGCGTGCGGGCGCTGCTGCCGACCGCCTGACAGAGCTATCAACCGCTTCAGGCGGGATCGCGGGGACTCCCGCTTACATGGCTCCGGAGCAGGTCGAGAGTGGGAAGGTGACCGCGGCATCGGATATCTACTCGCTGGGTATCGTGCTCTATGAGATCGTGACCGGCGCTCTGCCCTTCGTGGGCGACACGCCCCTCTCCACCGCAGTTAAGCGCCTGAAGGAAGTGCCTCCTTCGCCCCGGTCCCTTGTATCGGACCTGGATTCCAAATGGGATGCTGCCATCCTGCGCTGCCTGGAGCGCGACCCGGCCGACCGATTTGCGAGCGCCGGGGACGTGGTAAAGGCGTTGGGCGGCGAGACTGTGACGCCGGGAAGGCGGGCCCTGCGACTTCGGCTCGCCATAGCCGGCGCCTTGCTGGTCATCCTCTTCACTGCGGCGGCGATCTACTACCTGCGTGTTACGCGAAAAGTTCAGGAAGGCGCACGACCCACCGTCGCCGGTCTTCCTGCCGCGCCTTTCAAGGCGCGTCGTTCTGTTGCCGTCCTTGGCTTCAAGAACCTTTCAGGGCGCGCGGAAGCATCCTGGCTTTCCACGGCACTCTCCGAGATGCTGACCACCGAACTCGCTGCTGGGGAGAAACTCCGAACTATCCCTGGTGAGAACACCGCCCAGGTGAAGATCAACCTCTCGCTCGCCGATGCGGACAGCTTCGGCAAGGAGACTCTGGCGCGGATCCGAGCAAACCTCGGCAGCGACCTCGTGGTGCTCGGGTCCTACCTGGCTCTGGGAAAAGCCTCCGGCGGGCAGATCCGTCTCGACCTGCGGGTTCAGGACGCGACGGCCGGAGAGACGATCGCCTCCCTGACGGAAACGGGGACCGAGGCGGGATTGCTCGACCTGGTGGCGCGCGTTGGGGCACGTCTGCGTGAAAAGGCCGGGGCCGGGGAGATCTCCACGACCGAAAAGGACGCCATGCGAGCCGCGATCCCGTCGAACCCGGAGGCCACACGGCTGTATGCCGCAGGTTTGAGCAGGCTGCGGCTTTTTGACGCCCCGGAGGCGCGTGTACTGCTTCAGAAGGCGGTTGCTGCCGACCCCCAGTATCCGCTGGCACATTCGGCTCTGGCCGCTGCCTGGTCAGCTCTTGGTTACGACGCGAGGGCGAAAGAGGAAGCGAAAAAGGCGTTTGACCTTTCGGGCAACTTGTCCCGAGAAGAGCGCCTCTCGGTTGAGGGGAGGTACCGCGAGACTACGCAGGATTGGGACAAAGCAACCGAGATCTATAGAACTCTCTTCAACTTCTTCCCCGACAATCTCGACTACGGGCTCCGCGTGGCTTCGGTCGCGACCTCTGCCGGCAAGGGCAAAGAGGCCCTCGTTGCCGTGGAAGCCCTGCGCAAGCTGGCGGCCCCAGCGCGCGATGACCCACGGATTGACTTGGCGGAGGCAGCGGCGGCCAGATCTCTTTCGGCCAACAAGCAGGCGCAGGCCGCCGCCGCCAAGGCAGCAGTTAAGGGGGGAGAACTGGGGTCGCGGCTCCTGGTTGCCCGAGCGCGATTCGAGGAAGGTTCCGCTCTACAGAATCTCGGGGAGCTGGAGAAAGCCAAGGTGGCCCTGGAGGAAGCGGAACACATGTTCGCGGCGGCGGGAGACCGACACGGGGTGGCTGGATCCTTGAACAATATCGCTCTCGTGCTGATTAGTCGGGGAGACCTGGCCGGAGCCAGGAAAATCTGCGAAGAGGCGCTGACAACATACCGCGAGATCGGCAACAAGAGCGGCGTGGCTTTGATGCTCAGCAACATCGGAAACGCTCACTACATGCAAGGAGACTTGGCCCAGGCAAAGAGGATGTGGCAGGAAACTCTGACCGCCTACCGCGAGATCGGCGAGAAAGATGGCGTGGCTCGAATGCTGAACAATATCGCGAGCGCTTTGGCCGACCAGGGTGACTTGGCGGGGGCAAGGAAGTCGTTCGAGGCGGCACTGGCAACCTACCACGAGATCGGCAACCAGAACGGCGCGGCCGTGGCGTTGGGCAACATCGCGCAACTGGCCTATACCGAGGGGGACCTCGTCGGCTCCGAGACCATGTATGAACAGATGCTGGCAACCAGTCGTGCGACAGGCGATAGGGCCCTGTCGGTGTCTGCGCTGCTCAGCTTAGGCCAAATCTTCGCGGCCCACGGAGACCTCGCCGAGGCACGGGTCAGGGACCAGGAGGCGCTGCGGGTCTCGGATGAAATCGGCGAAAAGGGGGGCGTGGCCCAGAGTCGTCTCGCCCTCGCCGAGCTTTCGATTGAGGATGGGCGCGCTGTGGAAGCCGAAGCGCAGGGGCGCGAGGCTGGGGAGGAGTTCCGAAGGGAGAATGCTGTCGATTACGAGGCTTCCGCGCACGCCCTTCTGGCTCGCTGCTTCCTTGCGCAGGGCAGGTTGCTCGAGGCTCAAAGCGCGATGGACCACGCCACGGTGCTTTTGGGCAAGAGCGAGAACCGCGGTGTACGCTTTTCAGCCGCCATTACTGGTGCCCGCGTGCGAGCGGCTTCAGGCAAGCGTTCCGATCTGGCTGAAGCCACTAAGAGTCTCGAAGCTACTCTCGCCCAGGCGATGAAATCCGGCTTCGCGGGTTACCAGCTTGAGGCTCGCTTGGCCCTGGGGGAGATCGAGATGAAGTCGGGGAATCCCTCCGCCGGCCGCGACCGCCTTGAAGCCCTCGAAAAAGAAGCAAAGGCAAAAGGCTTCGGCCTCATCGCCCGCAAGGCAGCCGCAGCGCGAAGGTAGAAGTTGCCTTCGCGAGCTCCTTTCGCAAAGATGCCGGCGGCAAAGGCCAAGGTTCAACGGCGCTGGCGGATCTTGCCGCATTGCGCTGCCCCGGAGTGAGCCGGGCAGAACTTCACACTGGGTTTATGATCCCGGAAATTCGCCATCACACCACAGGGCAGTTCAACCGCCCGGTCGCTACCTCATGAGAGAAACTCTGTTGAGAAATCCCTAAGAAAGAATTCGACGCACCTCACCGCAGTGTCCAACTTCAGCGCAAGTGAGACCGTGGGTGGCGCCGACATCCCGCCTTGCGGGACCGTTAAGAAGCCAGGACAGGCCACGGGTAGGACGCGGTGACAAGGATCTTGCGCGTGTTTGTGGGGCGTATACATGAAAGACAATGTTTGCGCCACCCGCGGATGAGACCATACTCGAATATGTCCTCGCGGAGCCTGCCTCATACTGCCTCGCTCTCACGCGCACACATGCTGAAATTGTGAAGTTGCCAGCCGGGCAGGGTCAGATCGACAAGTCGATTCTTCCGACACGAAACGATGCTCAGCGGGGGCAGTCATCTTACGGTCGTAGAGGTAGGGGACTTGCCGGCGTTCCCTAGGCCTGATGGCGAGACATACGTGAGACGCCGGCCTCTAGCCTATTCCAGCACGAAAATGTTCTTCTTTGCGCAGATCTCCTTCAGGACTTTCGGCCATACAGTTACGCTGACCTCACCCAGGTGAGCCTTTCTGAGCAATAACATCAGCGTGCGTGATTGGCCGATCCCGCCGCCAATCGACAGAGGAATGCGGTTGGTCAAGATCCCCTGGTGGTACGGCAGCT